>ENA-OPYU01000234-OPYU01000234.1-human-gut-metagenome-genome-assembly--contig:-NODE-234-length-22763-cov-4.077045_pt1 | contig 22763 bp, 29 predicted proteins | sample MGYA00242637_ERZ504482 | MGnify/ENA primary metagenome ERZ504482 (study PRJEB26092, sample SAMD00036237) | human gut metagenome | host: Homo sapiens | study: EMG produced TPA metagenomics assembly of... | reverse complement strand
GGAAGTAACAGCGGTCTTAAATTTTATGCCTCAGATGTCTGAGGAAGAGTTTACAGTATTTCTGGCAGAGCGTGCGAGACTTCGGCCGCAAAAGACGGCAGAAGAATTCTTAACCGGGCTGTTTCACAAAAAAATGATTGCTCTGTGGGTCAAATGTAGTCGCATTTCCAAAGAAAAGCCGGTGGGAACATATTCTGAGGAAGAACTAAGAACGCTTGTCCGTCTGATTCAGCAGTTTGAGGTGATTCAAAAATTAGAAAATTTGTATCCTTCTATCCAGTATGTCAATCGTCTTACGACACATAGCTGGGGGCAGAAGTGGTTCGGTTTTATGATTTGGACGGTAATCTGATCGAGGTGGGAACGCCGATGTAAGTCTTGTTTGTGAAAAAAGAGTAGGCAGTGTATGGTGAACAAGTCGCAAAAAAACATTGCGAAAGAATCAAAGAGAACTGGATAGGTAAATTATGATTGGGGTGTCGATTTATAACGGGGGTTAATCGGGTTATGAGTCGGCATTTCTTTTATCCTACAAAATGAGCGAATTCATTTTTTTAGGCAAATAGCAGTGATGTACATAGAACTCAGCAGAAATACACCACTTCTTGTGCAATTATTTTTTATTAATGATCAAGACGACAAGTCTGATATTGATGGTGCGAAAGGAAATGAAACGTTGTTAAACTGGATCAATGAGGAAATTCAATCTCTGAAAGAAGAGCAGTTCTTCCATAAAGATTATGATGAGACACTGGTAGCTACTTATGGAGAAGAGTACAAAGAAGAATTGGTTGTAGAAGGTGCAAAAATAAAATAGCTTTTAAAATGATGGCAGAAGCCTTACGCTCCTGCCATCATTTTGTTGTCTGCTTTTTTACAATATTTCCGGAAAACATTGTTCTGGAAGGCGGAATTTCTTTCTGAAATACCTGCATCATCTGTGACACGGCAGTGACGCACATATATTCTACCCGGTTGTCGATGGTTGTGATCTCTGGTGTACTGCAAGCGGCGAGTACGGAATTGTTGTATCCGGTCACCTGAAAATCCTCGGGAACTCGAAGGTGCTTTTTCAGTGCGTATTTTACAGCGCCTGTGGCGAGTTCGTCATCTGCAGCAAGGACACAGTCAAAAGAAATGCCGTCTGCATCGAGTTGTTCTAAGATAGAACATGCTTTGTGCAAGTCTCCCGGTGCGGAAAACGCATTTTTCTGAGATATGTCCAGTCCATGTTCCGCACACGAATCCAGAAATCCCTGGACTTTTTTTCTGTCCGCTGTAATTGAGCGTTCGGTATAAATAAATCGGGGATTCAGATCCTCTGGCGAAGACCAGGTCTGTCATATCTTTCAATGCCATATAGTCATCGCAGAGAATGGAGTATATATTGTCTCCTTTTAATTCTCCGTTTAAGATAAAAACAGGGATTTTGGAAGCGGCCTCCAGAATATAGCGGTTTTCCTCCGGAGAGTTCTCGATAAAGTGAGAACCGATCAGAAGGACAGCGTCTACATTACGGGACAAAAGCAGGTTCAAATAGCTCTGTTTCTCCAAAAGCTCATACCCTGTGCAGCAGAGCATGGATGCATAGGAATTCTTGCGAAGCTCCCGCTCCAGATAATAAATTGCCTGTGCCTGGTAAACGTCCGAGGAGTCGGAACAGAGAATCCCAACAGTGTGCATGGAATTCAGTCCGAGACTTCTGGCAAAGGCATTTGGTGTGTAGCTGTTTTCTTCCATGACAGCAAGCACTTTTTTTCGGGTTTTTTCGCTGACTTTTTCACTGCCGTTTAAAACCCGCGAAACAGTGGCAATGGATACCCCTGCCTTTTGAGAAATATCATATATATTCATAACTGAATGCTCCTTAAAAATTTCAGAAACCAATCCAAAATGTAAGTACTAACACTAATTGCAAAGAAGGAGAGTGGTTTTCTACTATAATAGCATATGATTTTCGAAAATGGTATTGTATATTTTATATAAATCTGCAGGTGATTATTGTATAAAATACATAATTGACAATTAAAAACACAATGATAACATACGATTGATAAGGAAATAGAAATGTGAATAGGTGGAAATAAATAATGTAAGCTGTTACAATGTGTGGAAAATACATAAAGGAGATCAAAATGGAGTTAAACGTAATTTGGAAACATGCACGTACAGCGGCTCTGGAATGTTGTGAAGGAAGTGTTTACGAGATGGAAGAACCCTGTCGGATATCTTTAAATGGAGTGTTTTACAAAGAGAGCAGGCAGGTTGTGAATCTCCTGCAGGGTCTGGAGCCTGGCAAAGAGTATCATGTTTCTGTAGAAAGAGGGGAAGAAGCAGCTGAGATTATGTTCTGCACAGATACACATGGATTATACATTGAATGTGCGTGATTTTGGGTGCAAAGGGAGATGGCGTACAGGACGATACGACATATATTCAGGCAGCGATCATGTCATGCCCGAGAAACAGTCGTGTGCTGATTCCGGAAGGAACGTATCGAGTGACCAGTCTGTTTCTGAAAGATCATCTCACAATGGAGCTGGCAAAAGGTGCAGTGCTTTCGGCATATACAGAGCGTGAGAGGTTTTCAATTCTAAGGGGAACTTACCAGAGTGAGGATCAGGAAAACGAATATATTCTCGGAACCTGGGAAGGAGAAGCCCAGAATATGTTTGCCGGAATCATGAATGGAATCGGCATAAAGGATGTGACGATTTGCGGAGAAGGTACAATTGATGGAAATGCTTCCTGGGAAAACTGGTGGCTGGATGCAAAAGAGGTTCGTGGTGCGGCAAGACCGCGTATGATCTTTTTGAATCGATGTGAGGATGTGACAATTACCGGAATCACAGTACAGAATAGTCCGAGTTGGAATATTCATCCGTATTTTTGCAGTCATCTGAAATTTATTGGAGTGACGGTGCTTGGACCAAAGGTTTCCCCGAACACAGATGGATTGAATCCGGAATCCTGCGACGATGTAGAAATCACAGGATGTTTGTTCTCTGTGGGCGATGACTGCATTGCCGTGAAGGCAGGTAAAATTTCCGTGGGAGCAAAATACAAAGTTCCTTCTTCCAATATCAGAATCCGCCAGTGCTGTATGCGGGATGGGCATGGTTCAATTACGTTGGGGAGTGAGATGGCGGCAGGAATCAAAAATTTGCAGGCAAGACAGTGTGTGTTCTCAATACAGACCGGGGGCTTCGGATCAAGACAAGAAGAGGACGCGGTAAGGATGCTGTGATCGACGGTATTTTGTTTGAAGATATCAGGATGGATTCTGTGCTGACTCCGTTTGTGATCAACAGTTTCTATTTCTGCGATCCGGACGGACACAGCGAGTATGTACAGTGCAAGGAGCCGCTTGCGGTGGATGAGAGAACTCCACAGATCAAAGAATTGTGTTTTCGTAATATTCAGGCTAAAAACTGTCATGTGGCAGCTGCGTTTTCTACGGTCTCCCGGAGCAGAAAATTTGAGCGTGTGGAAATGAAGCACATTCAGGTCAGCTATGCAGAAGATGCAGCCAGTGGACAGCCGGCGATGATGGATGGAATTGATCAGAATATCTGTAAAATGGGAATTTTTGCGAGAAATATCAAAACTCTGGTACTGGAGGATATTCAGGTGGTAGGACAAGAGGGAGAGGTAATTTCTATGGATGGGATTGATTCTCTGGAATGGAGGAAATAAACGATGGATTATAGAATAACAGACTATGGTGCAGTCGCAGACGGCACAACAAACAACAGAGCAGCGATTCAGGCGGCAGTGGATGCCTGTACAGTGGCAGGAGGCGGACGTGTCATTGTCCCGATTGGTCAGTTTTTAAGTGGAACGATCGTATTGAAAAGTAATGTGACACTGTATCTTGAAAGGGGGGCAGAGCTGATCAGCAGTCTGCGCAATGTTGTCAAAATATGTTACTTTTCTATGTGGAATATATTGGAAAAAAACTTCCGGAGCTGTCAGAGCATCTCTGGGAAAAGAATATGGAGCAGATTGCAGAAGGGTGGTTTTTAGATCTGCAGGAGTTTTTGGAGGTGTGGCCATCCGTAAAAGGCGGGGGAAATACAAAACGCCGCTGGCTGTATATGTATCCGGTCTTCTGGTTCGATGAGCCGAAATCCGTGGAGGTGTGGAAGCGGAAAAAAACGCCGGAAGCACGGTGCGGACGAATTGCAGTTTTATATCCGTAGAAGGTAAGCTCCTATGTTGGTCATCACCAGTCGATTGTGCGGGAAGGTCTTCTCGTGGGGGATCGTTATCAGATGATTTCTCTGCATGAAAATCTGCTGTTCTCATATTTTGAGACACCGAGGGATCGGGAGCAGGTGAATATCAGCAGAAGACCAGAGCCTTCAGAAGCAACCAAAGAGTGGGAGGCAGTTGTTCCGGAAAGTCATTTTTACCATTTCCCGGAGGCAAATGGAGAAAATTTTCTGATCATTTTGACTGTTTTTTCTGTGGGATGAAGGTATACAGCAAAAACAGATTGTATTATACTGTACCTATTAAAAAGAAAGAGGATCGTATGATGCAGAAATTAGAATTATATATCCACATTCCGTTTTGCGTACAGAAATGTGCCTATTGCGACTTTTTGTCTGCACCGGCAAATGATGCAGCCAAAGCGGAGTATGTGGATGCATTAAAAAAAAGAAATACAAAAGATACCGCGAGGTTGCTTCATCTTACCAGGTATCTTCTGTTTTTGTGGGCGGAGGAACTCCGTCCATTTTGTCGTGTGAACAGATGGGTGAGATTTTTAAAATGCTGAGACAGGTATTTACCATCGACAGGGATGCGGAGATTACAATCGAAGCAAATCCGGGAACTGTGACGGAAGAAAAACTAGAAGGATGGAAACAGGCGGGAATCAACAGGATCAGTTTCGGATTACAGTCTGTCAACAATGAGGAACTGAAAATGCTGGGACGAATCCATACGTATGAAGAATTTCGGGAATCCTATGATATGGCACGGCAGGCAGGATTTGATAATATCAACATTGATCTCATCTCAGCCATTCCCGGACAGACCGTAAAAAGCTGGGAGCACACCCTTCGTACGGTGGCAGAATTACATCCGGAGCATATTTCTGCGTACAGTCTGATCATTGAGGAAGGAACCCGATTTTATCAGTGGTATGGAAAAGGACAGACAGATCAGGAGAAATATCCGCCTCTTCCGGATGAAGATGCAGAGCGGCAGATGTATGAGCGGACAGAGGGAATTCTGGAAGAATATGGATTTCATCGCTATGAGATTTCCAATTATGCACGGGAAGGAAAAGAGTGCAGACACAATCTGGGGTATTGGAGCAGAGTAGAGTATTTAGGGATCGGTCTGGGAGCCTCGTCTTTTATTTCCAATACCAGATACCATCTTTGTACAGATATGATCTCTTATATAGAAAGAATAGGATCAGGAGAAGATCTGCGGGAAGAAATCGAAGTGCTGACAAAGGAAGATGCCATGGAAGAATTTATGTTTCTGGGACTTCGAAGAATGCAGGGAATCTCCGGAACCCAGTTTGAGAACTGTTTTGGAAATACGATAGAAGAAATCTACGGAGACGTGATTGAAAAACTGGAGCAGGAAAAAATGTTAGAAGTGAAAGAGGATAAAATCCGGCTGACAAAAAGAGGGATTGATGTCAGCAATTATGTGTTCTGCGAATTTCTGCTGTAGGAAAAGATTTTGAAGCTTTTAATAATTCAGAAACAAATATCAAACATTGGATAAACAAAAGAGTGCTATTCTCATACCATCAAACAAAGAAAGGCTGGTATGAGAATATGAAAGAAAAGAACAAGGCAGGCAGAGTGTCCAAAAAGACGATAGCTACAGTATTGATTGCAATGATTGGTACAGTTGGAATCGGGATGTGCATGAGTATTGCATGGAGTTATGCAGCACCAGAGATTGCAAAGGAGTTGTGGATTTACTTTGTCTCATTTAATTTATCAAATCTTTAAAATAAAAGAGTCAGAAACAGGTGCGTCAGAAGAAAAAATTGACCGCACCTTGTTTTTTGTTTACAATTTGTACATAATTCACAAACAAAACGAAAACAAAAATGTGTTAGGATCGTCCTGTATTTTAGGAAAATGGGAAGAGATACAAAGGAGAAGATAAAATGATTCGTATACTTGTAGTGGAAGATGATGAAAAATTAAATCAGATTGTATGTACCTATCTGAATGACAGTGGTTTTCAGGCGAAGGGGTGTCTGTCGGCAGCTGCGGCATATGAGGAAATGTATCATACGGTGTACCAGCTGATTATTTCTGATATTATGATGCCGGAGATTGACGGGTTTGAGTTTGCCGGGACAGTTCGCCGGATAAATGAGACGATTCCGATCCTGTTTATGTCGGCAAAAGATGATCTGCCTTCCAAGCGGAAAGGGTTTCAGCTCGGGATCGACGACTATATGGTAAAGCCGATAGAACTGGATGAACTGCTTCTTCGTGTAAGGGCATTGCTTCGCAGGGCAAATATAGAGATGGAAAGAAAATTACGGTACGGTGGGAAATCATGATACTGGATGCGGATGCTATGAGTGCAGAAATTGACGGAGAAGAGATCAGTCTTACTACAAGAGAATTTAATATTATTTACAAGCTTTTGTCTTATCCGAAAAAAACGTTTTCCAGAGCGCAGCTCATGGACGAGTTCTGGGGTGTGGAGACAGATACCAGTCTGAGGGCTGTGGATGTTTATGTTACAAAACTCAGAGATAAACTGTCAGCCTGTGACGGATTTAAGATTGTGACAGTCCGCGGGCTTGGATACAAGGTGGTGCTGCAATGAAAGAACGAGAGGAACAAAGGGGAAAAGTAAAGCAAAGTTTATTTCCGGTTTCTTTATTTGGAATCTATATTGGGGTTCTGTTTCTGATGTCGGGGATACATACCGGACTGATCGTGTTTATGAATTCGGCAGGCTGGAATAAAGCGGTGATGACCGTGGTGCCGATGTGTTACTGGGGAATGGTTGCCATGGGACTGACGCTGTTTACCAGATGGAAGGTAAAAAGAACCTACGAAGAACCACTGTATAAAATGGCAGAGGCTACCAGAAAAGTGGCGAACGGAGATTTTTCCGTCTATGTACCTACATTTCATACAATGGAGAAACGGGATTATCTGGATGTCATGATTCTGGATTTTAATAAGATGGTGGAAGAACTAGGGAGCATTGAAACGCTGAAAACAGATTTTGTGTCAAATGTTTCTCATGAGATGAAAACACCGCTTTCTATTATTAAAAATTATGCGGAACTTTTGCAGAGGGATGCGTTGTCGGAGGAACAGCGCAGAGAATATGGGGAAGCCATTGAAAATACAGCAACGCGCCTGTCTGATCTGATCAGCAATATTTTAAAGCTGAATAAGCTGGAAAACCAGAAAATACAGCCGGAGGCAGAAGTGTATGATGTGTGCAGACAGTTATGTGACTGCATTCTGCAATATGAATCTGCCTGGGAGAAAAAACGAGATCGAGATGGAAGTAGAAATGGAGGATCGGGCAGAAATTTATGCGGATCAGGATCTGATGGAACTGGTGTGGAATAATCTGTTGTCTAATGCGGTCAAGTTTACCGAGCTGGGTGGTGTGATCACGGTTCGTCAGCTGTCGGATGAGCAGGGGGTGACAATTTCTGTATCGGATACCGGCTGTGGTATGAGCAAAAATACCATGAAACATATATTTGATAAATTTTATCAGGGAGACACATCTCATTCCAAAGAGGGAAACGGACTGGGGATGGCAATGGTAAAACGGGTGCTGGAGCTTATGGATGGGGAGATTCAGGTCTTAAGCGAAGAAAAACAGGGCAGTACGTTTATTGTGACACTGCCCATGGCGGGAAAGGAGTTTGGTCAGTTATGAAAAAGACAGAAAAGCCACAGAGAAATTTTGTGGCATATGAATATAAAGAAGTGAGTGCAAACAGCAGTCAGGCCTCCTTTTTGTTAGATGGATATGAGAATTTTGGGTGGGAACCGGATGACAATCTGCCGCAGAGCAGCCAGAGTCGTCATCCGGGGGCGGAGAAGATGATGACTCTGCGATTGAAACGTGATCGGAAAATTGTAAATAAAACGGAGCTTACAAGGCTGCAGCGAAACTTTGAAGCCTGTGTCCGGGAAATTCAGTCGCTGGAAAACAGTAAGACATCGAAAGCGACAATATGGGCGCTGGCAGCAGGAGTGATCGGAACTGCTTTTATTGCATGTTCTACGTTTGCGGTGACAGCAGTTCCGCCGAAAATCCTTTTGTGTATTATTTTTGCGATTCCCGGATTTCTGGGATGGATCCTGCCGTATTTCCTTTATAAGAAAATTGTGAGAAACCAGACGGAAAAACCTGACGCCGATGATCGAAGCGAAGTATGATGAGATTTATGAGATTTGCGAAAAAGGAAATAAGCTGTTGTATTAGAAGTGAAAAAAGTACAGGGTTATAAATTGGAAACAAGGGGAAATATAAAAAGTATAAAGAATATATAAACATGGTTGACAAATACAGACCATGGTGCTATCTTAATATACGGAAGGTGTTAGCACTCAAAACAAAGGAGTGCTAATAAGAAAAACCTCAGGTGAGAGAAAGGAAGGTCTGATGGGATTGAATACAGAACTTGGCGAGCGTAAGCTCACGATTTTAAAAGCGATTATCCAAAACTATCTGGAGACCGGAGAGCCTGTTGGTTCCCGAACACTTTCCAAATACACGGATTTGAATTTGAGTTCTGCGACGATACGCAACGAGATGGCTGATCTGGAGGATCTGGGATACATTTTCCAGCCGCACACTTCGGCAGGAAGGATTCCTTCCGACAAAGGCTACCGCTTATATGTGGATATGCTGATGGAGGAGAAGGAGCACGAGATTACAGAGTTGCGTAACACGATGCTTGAAAAATTCCGATAAAGTGGATCAGGTGCTGAAGCAGGCTGCGAAAGTGCTTGCTGTGAATACCAATTATGCAACGATGGTTTCCGCTCCTGTGAACAGCCGGAACACATTGAAGTTCATTCAGCTTTCACAGGTGGATCAGGAACAGATTGTGGCAGTGATCGTGATGAATGGAAACGTGATCAAGAACAAGATCATACAGGTTGGTGAGGTGCTTGCCAGTGAGACGCTTCTGAAGCTGAATATGCTTTTGAATACAACACTCAACGGCATGTCGATCGAACAGATCAATCTTGGTCTGATCGCACGATTGAAGGAGCAGGCAGGAATCCACAGCCGGGTGATCAGTGATGTGCTGGATGCCGTGGCGGAGATTATTCATGTAGATGATGATATGGAGATCTACACGAGTGGTGCGACGAACATTTTCAAATATCCGGAGCTGAGCGATAAGCAGAGTGCTCAGGAGATTATCAGTGCATTTGAAGAGAAGCAGCAGCTGGCGGATCTGGTGACAGAGACACTGGCAAGTGAAGAAAATCACGGGATTCAGGTCTACATTGGGGATGAGACTCCGGTCAAGACAATGAAAGACTGCAGCGTCGTAACAGCAACCTACGAATTGGGAGAAGGCATGAAAGGTACGATCGGTATCATCGGTCCCAAGCGTATGGATTACGAACATGTCATGAAGACGCTGAAAACTCTGCAGAGCGAGTTGGATGCAATTTATTATAAAGACCCGGAAGAATAGGAAGGTGATTGCTGGTGGCAGAGAATATGAGTAAAGAAGAGATGGTCAAAGAAGCGGTGGAAGAAGCAAAAGCCAAAGCTTACAAAGAGGCCGAAGAACAGGACACAGAAGAGACTGTGGAAGAAGCAGCTGAAGAGGCTGCAGAGCCAACAGAAGAAACGGAGGGTTCTGAAGAGGGATCCGGTTTCATGAAGAAGTTTGGCAGAAAGAATAAAAAAGATAAAAAAGACGAGAAAATTGAGGAACTGACTGACAGACTCACTCGTCAGATGGCAGAGTTTGATAACTTCCGCAAGCGTACAGAAAAAGAAAAAATCTCAGATGTACGAAATCGGTGCGAAAGATATCATAGAAAAGATTCTTCCGGTTGTGGATAACTTCGAAAGAGGAATCGCAGCTGTACCGGAGGAAGAAAAGTCCAACCCGTTTGCAGAAGGAATGGAGAAGATTTACAAACAGCTGATGACTACACTCGAAGAGATTGGCGTAAAACCGATTGAAGCGGTTGGCCAGGAATTTGATCCGGATTTTCACAATGCAGTGATGCATGTAGAAGATGAAGAAGTTGGAGAGAATATCATTACAGAAGAATTCCAGAAGGGTTATCTGTACAGAGACAGTGTAGTAAGACATAGTATGGTAAAAGTGGCAAACTAATAAGGAGGAAATAATCATGGGAAAAATCATTGGTATTGATTTAGGAACAACAAACAGCTGTGTAGCTGTTATGGAAGGTGGACAGCCAACAGTTATCGCCAACACAGAAGGAGCAAGAACAACACCATCTGTAGTTGCATTTACAAAAACAGGAGAACGTCTGGTAGGAGAGCCTGCAAAACGTCAGGCAGTTACCAATGCAGACAAGACAATCTCTTCTATCAAAAGAGAGATGGGTACAGATTATAAAGTAGCGATCGATGATGAAAAAATATTCTCCACAGGAGATTTCTGCAATGATCCTTCAGAAACTGAAAGCAGACGCAGAAGGATATCTTGGAGAGAAAGTAACAGAAGCAGTTATTACAGTGCCGGCTTATTTCAACGATGCACAGCGTCAGGCAACAAAGGATGCAGGTAAGATCGCAGGTCTGGATGTAAAACGTATCATCAACGAGCCAACAGCAGCAGCACTTGCTTATGGACTTGACAACGAAAAGAGCAGAAGATCATGGTATATGACCTTGGTGGTGGTACATTCGACGTTTCCATCATTGAGATCGGAGACGGAGTTATTGAAGTATTATCTACAGCAGGTAACAACAGACTTGGTGGAGATGACTTTGACCAGAAGATCACAGACTATATGCTGGCTGATTTCAAGGCAAAAGAAGGAGTAGACTTGTCAACAGACAAGATGGCTCTTCAGAGACTGAAAGAAGCAGCAGAGAAAGCGAAAAAAGAACTTTCTTCTGCAACAACAACAAACATCAACCTTCCGTTCATCACAGCAACAGCTGAAGGACCGAAGCATTTTGATATGAACCTGACAAGAGCAAAATTTGACGAGCTGACACATGATCTTGTTGAAAAAAACAGCAGAGCCAGTAACACGTGCGCTTTCTGATGCAGGAATCACAGCAGCAGAATTAGGTCAGGTACTTCTTGTAGGTGGTTCTACACGTATTCCGGCAGTACAGGAAGAAGTAAAACGCCTCACAGGAAAAGAGCCTAGCAAATCCTTGAACCCGGATGAATGTGTTGCTTAGGAGCATCTGTTCAGGGTGGTAAACTTGCAGGAGATGCAGGTGCAGGAGATATCCTTCTTCTGGACGTAACTCCACTGTCACTGTCTATCGAGACAATGGGAGGAGTTGCTACAAGACTGATCGAGAGAAATACAACAATTCCTACAAAGAAGAGCCAGATCTTCTCTACAGCAGCAGATAATCAGACAGCAGTTGATATCAACGTTGTACAGGGAGAAAGACAATTCGCAAGAGACAACAAGTCCCTCGGACAGTTCAGACTGGATGGAATTCCTCCGGCTCCACGTGGAATCCCGCAGATCGAGGTTACATTCGATATCGATGCAAATGGTATCGTAAATGTATCTGCAAAAGACCTGGGAACAGGAAAAGAACAGCATATTACAATTACAGCAGGATCTAATATGTCCGATGCAGATATCGACAAAGCAGTCAAAGAAGCTGCTGAATTCGAAGCACAGGATAAGAAGAGAAAAGAAGCGATCGATACAAGAAACGAAGCTGATGCGATGGTATTCCAGACAGAAAAAGCACTCAAAGAAGTGGGAGACAAACTGGATGCAGCAGATAAATCTTCTGTAGAAGCTGATGTACAGGCGCTCAAGGATATCCTTGCAAAATCTACACCGGAAGATACATCCGATGCACAGGTTGCTGAGATCAAAGCAGCAAAAGACAAACTGATGGAAAGTGCACAGAAACTGTTCACAAAGATGTATGAGCAGGCAGGTGCAGCAGGAGCAGGGGCTGCAGGCGGACCGACACCGGAGGCTGGTCCTGCACCGGAAGGATTCCAGGGAGATGACGTAGTAGACGGAGATTACAAAGAAGTTTAAGAGATCAATCTGACGGGAGAGAGCACTCTTTTTCCGGAGTCTGGAAGGCATGTCTTTCAGGCTCCGGCGGTGTGCCCTCGCCTGTTTGGTTATGAGTTGGATCAAGGATGAAAGGTAGATTATTATGGCGGAGTCAAAAAGAGATTATTACGAGGTGCTTGGTGTAAGCAAGGATGCTGACGATGCTGCGATCAAAAAGGCGTATCGTGCACTGGCGAAGAAGTACCATCCGGATATGAATCCGGGCGATGCCGAAGCAGAAAAGAAATTCAAAGAAGCATCCGAAGCCTATGCGGTACTGAGTGATGCTGAAAAACGTCGTCAGTACGACCAGTTCGGTCATGCTGCGTTTGAAGGCGGCGCAGGCGGTGCTGGCGGATTTGGAGGCTTTGACTTCAACGGCGCAGATTTTGGAGATATTTTCGGAGACATTTTCGGCGATTTGTTTGGCGGCGGCGGAAGAAGAGGCGGTCGTGCGAACAATGGCCCGATGAAAGGCGCGAATATTCGAAAGAGCATCCGTATTACATTTGAGGAAGCTGTGTTTGGCTGCAAGAAAGAACTGGAAGTGATTTTAAAAGATCCATGTACGACATGTGGAGGAACAGGTGCAAAACCGGGGAACTTCTCCGGAGACGTGTCCGAAGTGTGGAGGAAAAGGTCAGGTTGTCTATACGAGTCAGTCTTTCTTCGGAACGGTACAGAACGTCCAGACCTGTCCGAACTGTGGTGGTTCCGGTAAGGTGATCAAGGAAAAATGTACATCCTGCTCCGGAACAGGATACACTTCAAGTAAGAAGAAGATTGAAGTGACCATTCCTGCAGGAATTGACAACGGACAGAGTGTACGCATCCGCGAAAAAGGAGAGCCGGGTACAAACGGAGGTCCGAGAGGAGATCTTCTGGTCGAGGTGAACGTATCCAGACATCCGATCTTCCAGCGTCAGGATATGCACATTTTCTCAACAGTGCCGATTTCATTTGCACAGGCAGCACTCGGTGGAGATGTGAAGATTCAGACTGTGGACGGAGCGGTGATCTACAATGTTAAGCCAGGTACAAAGACCGATACAAAGGTACGATTAAAAGGCAAGGGAGTCCCGTCCCTGAGAAATTCCGCAGTGCGTGGAGATCACTATGTGACACTGGTGATCCAGACGCCGGAAAAACTCAGTGCAGAGGCAAAAGAGGCACTGCGCAGATTTGATGAACTGAGTGGAAACTCACTGCATCAAAATGACAGTAATCCGGAAAAAATGCGAGAAAAAAACCCAAAAGAAAAGGTTTCATGGATAAAGTAAAAGAAGCCTTTGAAGGGGAAGATTAAAAATTCAGAATGAAGCCAGGCAGAGACAGTCTCATAGAGAGGCTGTCTCTGCTTGTTTCATGCCTGCAAATACGATAACAGATCGCTCTCCCAGCAAAACAGTCTGTCCTGCAGTCGGCATATCGTTCCCGGAAAATGTCTGATGCAGCAAGTCCCCGGTATTGACTGCAATCTTCCAGACATAACCGTTTGGAAGGGATGGGAGCACAAGTTGTTTTGCAATCCAGTGTGCGTTGACCGCAAGAAATACAAGATCTTCCTGTCCGGTCTTTTCATCAAATCCTGAGAACATCACGCAGGCAGTGTGAGAATCTGAGGAAGGAACAGGCGGCTCTGGGGTAAGTCTGTGGCTGCTCATGGAAGGGTATGAGGTGTAGCTCGGCTCCAGATCTCTGCGGATGGATGGGTGCTGTTTACGAAATGCGATCATATATTGAAAGAACGCAAACAGGGCCTGATTTTTGGACAGCAGACTCCAGTCCAGCCAGGAGATTTCGTTATCCTGACAGTATGGATTGTTGTTGCCAAATCGTGTATCTGCAAATTCATCTCCGGATAAAAACATTGGTGTACCACGGCTGCACATCAGCAGTGCACAGGCATTTTGCATCATTTTCAGCCGCAGGCGGAGGATTTCGGGATTGGAAGTTTCTCCTTCTTCTCCGCAGTTCCAACTGTGGTTGTCATCACAGCCGTCGGTATTGTTCCAGCCGTTTGCCTCGTTATGCTTCTGGTTATAGCTGTATAGATCGCACAGTGTAAATCCGTCATGACAGGTCAGAAAATTGACGGAAGCATTTCCCCCCCCCGCGGTACTGCGGATTGTATAAATCCGGGGAGCCAAAGATCCGTTTCAGAGCAGTCTCATGAAGTCCGTCATCCCCTTTTAGAAAACGCCACATGTCATCCCGGTAGCGTCCGTTCCATTCGGCCCAGCGTCTCCGGGACGGAAAGGAGCCAACCTGATAGAGTCCGCCCGCATTCCATGCTTCGGCAATGAGTTTTACATTCCCAAGGATCGGATCAAAGGCAAGGCTCTGCAGAAGGGGCGGCTGACTCATTGGAGAGCCGTCTTCATTTCTTCCGAGAATGGAAGCCAGGTCAAAACGGAAACCGTCTACCCGGTAGTCAGTGACCCAATAGCGCAGACAGTCTAAAAATAATTTAACGGGTGAAAAATTTGTGTTCTCTGGTTTCCGGCTGGGTTCTCTCAACTGGAGTTTCCACAGAAGGTTCATCAGAGCAGTCGCAAGGTGTTTCGGAAGCCTCGCCGCACTGAACGGAAGCCTCTCCGGTTTCAATAACGGCACCAAAAGCAATCGGGATCTGGATGCAGAGACTCTGGGTTACAGTAAACGTGCAGGAGGTTTTGCTGCCCGGACACTGTGGATCAGTGTGGATGACAGGATCGCCGCAGCAGATTGTTCTGGCGGTTCCGGGATGTGCAAACGGGGAGACCGTTACAGGAACGCAAACGGTTTCTTTCTGGTAAAACGTAGATTCACAGGATTCTGTGGAACCGCAGGAAGGCCCGCATATGGTCAGGCCGGAAGCGGTCTGGCCGCCGCCGAAAAGACAGAGATTGACTGGGCCGACCGCATAAGGTCTGACAAGAGAAAAGCAGACCTGCATCTCACCATCCACTTTATCCAGTGGGAAATCGAATTTCAGTCCCGTACATCCGGTTGGCGGATCCGGATGCTGGATTGTTTTGAGTTCTACATTTTCACCCCAGATTACGTTCTGCGATTTTCCGTCGATTACGACCGTAACATCCAGGATATCCTCCTGCGTGATCGCGCTGCAGATACCAAGCAGGAAATGGCTTAAGTCTGCATAGAGAGGTGTGTCTGTTCCAACACCCGCAATATCATAGCAAAATCGCTGGTATTCTCCCGGATTTTGGGGTTAAAACGGAAGTCTCCGTATTGAGTGAAAAAACCGAACGGCAAAATCCGCTCGCCGATAACAGTAGAATAGTCTGTTTCATAATTACATGATGTCATAAGAAATACCTTTGAAAAATTTTAATTCTGTATAGTATATGATAAATCTCAAAACATGTTATAATTGCCATGTGTTTTCAAATTTGGGAAAGGGGATGGAAAAACAAGAAATAGGAATTTATGGGAGAGAAAAGATGTTTATGAGAAAAAATGGAAAATGAGCTGCAGATTGACTGGAAGCATTTTTATTTGGGTGTACTGGCACTGGTCATTCCGATGGCACTTCAGAATCTGATCAATGTGGGTGTAACGGCTGCGGATGTGGTGATGCTGGGGCGCGTAGGAGAGACAGCGCTGTCCGGATCTTCTCTTGCAGGGCAGGTGCAGTATATTATGACGTTGTTTTTGTTCGGGCTGACATCCGGAGCAACGGTTCTGACCGCACAGTATTGGGGGAAAAAGGACCTGCGGACAATCGAGAAGTATTTTGGGTCTTGGAATGCGGGTCTGCGGTTTTTGTGACTGCATTATTCTTTCTGGCAGCGCAGATCATGCCAGAGCAGCTTTTGCGGATATTTACAAGTGAACCAGAGGTGATCAAAGAGGGCGTGAAGTATTTGCGGATTGTTAGTTTTTCTTACATTTTTATGGGAATCACACAGACTTATCTTTATATTATGCGAAGTGTGGAACGGGTCGTTGTGGCAACGGTGGTATATTTGTGTTCCCTGCTCTGCAACATTACGATCAATGCCATTTTGATCTTCGGGCTTCTCGGAATGCCCGCCATGGGCGTGCAGGGTGCGGCAATTGGAACGCTGGTTTCCAGGCTCCTGGAGATGGTACTGGTATGTGTGTACTCGAAAGTGTGGAACAAAGATATCAAGTTCAGGATCGCCTACTTTTTTAAAACAGAGCACGTTTTAAATATGGATTTTCTGAAATACGCATTCCCGGTGATCTTAAACGAGGTGCTCTGGGGACTTGGAACTGCGACAAATACGGCAGTGCTTGGTCATATGGGAAGTGCTGCAGTTGCGGCGAATTCGGTCGCACAGGTGGCCAGACAGCTCGCAACGGTGGTAGCATTCGGACTTTCCAGTGCGACAGCGATCTATCTGGGCAAAACCATTGGAGAGAAAAAGTATGAGCATGCAAAAGCATATGCAAAGAGGTTCGTATGGCTCAGTGTGATTATGGGAGTTGTGGGAGGTGTGCTGATCCTTCTGATCTCACCGGTTATGGCAGAGACGATGACTCTGTCTGAAACAGCAAAGGGGTATATGCGGTTCATGTTCTTTGTAATGTCCTATTTTGTGGTAGGGCAGGCGTTCAACACAACGATGGTCGTGGGAACCTTCCGTTCCGGCGGAGATACCCGGTTTGGCCTGCTGCTGGATATGTCTACCATGTGGGGATGTTCCATTTTATTTGGTGCGCTCGCAGCGTTTGTGTTCCACTGCAGTGTTCCGGTGGTGTATATGATCCTGATGAGTGATGAGATCATTAAGATTCCGATCACCTGGCGCCGGTACAAGAGCTATAAATGGCTGAAGGATGTAACAAGAGAAGAATTGTAGGGGAAGCTCCTTTCTCAAAAAAAATCTTGCAAAATTATCTGCAATCTTATAAAATGCAGAAGTGACTTTTGTAAAGAATTATTTTTAGGAAGGAGTTTTTCTGCATGGCAGACATCAAAATAAAGAAAGATCACTGTCCGCTGATCCTGACACACAGTCTGATCGGAGGGAAATGGAAGCTGAAGATCTTGTGGCATATTCTGCAGGGCGATAATCGATTTTCGGAGTTAAAAAAGGGAATATCCCGGGTATTTCGGAAAAAGTGTTATATTCGAATTTGAAAGAACTGGAGGATGCAAGGCTTTTATACAGGGAAGTGATCAAGGAAAAGAAGCCGTCCGTGATTCGTTACCGTCTTTCAGAAGAAGGCGTGGAGGTCAGGGCACTGATCGATGCGGCACACCGGTTTGCCAATCGGTATGCAAAAAAGCATATACATACTAAAAAGTAAGGTATTGCGAAATGTGAGTGAATTGTGTATAGTCTTTTTGTCAGTAGAGAAGACATATTTTTTTATACATATGTTAGTTAAAACTAATAAGAGTAAATAAAAAATCTAATGGAGGTGGTGGTATCAAAAAAATATGTATCGACAATCATATTGGCGGCGGTGTTGTTCGTAGTTTCTGTCTGCTCTCTGTTTATCGGGGTGATGGATGCGGATCTGGCGTCGCTGATGCAGGGAGATCCGGAAGTGATCCGGTTGTTTCTGATTTCAAGGATTCCGCGGCTTCTGGCAATTCTGTGTACAGGAATCGGAATGAGTACAGCAGGGCTGATCATGCAGCAGCTTTGTATGAATAAGTTTGTGTCTCCGACTACGGGAGCAACGATTTCTTCGGCCCAGCTTGGAATTTTGCTGGCTCTGGTATTTCTCCCGGAGTCTACACTTCTTGGAAGAGCAGTGTTTGCGTTTGTGGCGGCGATTCTGGGAACCTGGATTTTTGTGTGGTTTGTTCAGAAAATCCGTTTTAAAGATGTGGTGCTGGTACCGTTGGTCGGAATCATGTTTGGAAATGTGATCGGAGGGATCACCAGCTTCATTGCCTATCAATACGAGATGAATCAGGCGCTGTCCACCTGGCTGGTAGGGCATTTTTCTATGGTACTGCGCGGGAGATATGAGATTGTGTATCTGACAGTACCGCTGGTTGTGCTGGCATTTGTATTTGCAAACCATTTCAATATTGTGGGGATCGGAAAAGAATTCTCTCAGAATCTGGGAGTGCCTTATAATCTGGTGCTTTTTATGGGCCTTACGATTGCGGCAATGATTACGGCGTCGGTGGTGGTAGTGGTTGGTTCGATTTCTTATATCGGTCTGATCGTTCCGAATATTGTCACCATGTTCAAGGGTGATAAGATCCGCGGAACGCTGGCAGATACGGCGCTGTTTGGCGCTTTGTTCGTTATCGTATGCGACATGATCTCGAGAGTGGTGATTGCCCCTTACGAGCTGCCTATCGAACTGATCGTAGGAATTCTCGGCAGCATCCTGTTTGTAGGACTGTTGCTGTATCGACTGAAAAACGGAGGAAGAAGAATACTTCTGGGGAAAGGAGGCAGACAGGATGCACAGTGCAGTTCATAAGACAAACAGCAGAAAGCTTCTTGTTTTAGGGATACTGGTGGCGGCAGCAGCAATCGCCTATCTGTTTGTGGATGTTTCTTTTTCAAATGAGCGTCTGTTTCGGTATGCTATGAAAATCCGGATTCCAAAGCTGATGGTCATGCTGGTGGCATCTGCTGCCATCGGAGGGGCAACGATCGTATTTCAGACTATTATTCACAATACGATTGTGACACCATGTCTGTTGGGAATGAATTCGTTGTATACGCTGATTCACACAGCAGTGGTATTCTTTGCAGGTTCCGGAAGTTTTCTCGCTGTCAATGCGAACGTGTCTTTTGTGGTCGATCTGTTTTTAATGAGTACAACAGCTGTTTTGGTCTACAGCTATCTGTTCAAAAAAACAAACTATAATGTGTTGTATGTATTGTTGATCGGAACGGTTTTGACTTCGTTTTTCGGAAGCATTCAGAGTACGCTTACAAGAATCATGGATCCCAATGAATATGACAGCCTTCTGGCAACGCTGGTAGCAAGCTTTAACAACGTCAACTCGGAAATTATTCTGGCAGCAGTCCTGGTTCTGGCAGGTATCGTGTTTGTGTTGCGAAAAGAACTTGCGCTTTTGGACGTGTTGTCTCTTGGAAGACATCAGGCAATCAATCTGGGTGTGGATTATGACCGGGCCATCCGGAAACTTCTGCTTGGAGTGACACTCTGTATCGCGACCGCCACAGCGATGGTAGGACCGATTTCATTCCTCGGACTGATCATCGCAAATCTGTCCAGACAGTTTTTGAAAACATACCGGCATTCGCAGCTGATCATGGGATCTGTCTTCTTCGGGATGTTTGTTCTGGCGGCAGGGCAGATGATTTCGGAACAGATCTTTGTATATGCGATTCCGGTCAGTGTATTTATTACAGTAGGCGGAGGAGGATACTTTTTGTATCTTCTGTTGAGAAAAAGGAAGGAGTTAGAAGAGTGAAGATACGTGGAGTAAAAAACAGTATCACGGAAAAACCGTGGTGGATTCCGTTTCTTTGAAATTCAAAAAGGAAAAGTAACTGCTCTGATCGGTCCCAATGGAGCGGGAAAATCTACTGTGATGAGCATTCTTTCCAGACTGATCGCAAAGGATGAAGGAGTGGTAGAGTTTGAAGGAAAGAAGCTGGAGCACTGGAAGAGTAAAGAATTGTCAAAGCATCTGGCGATTCTGACACAGAGTAATCATATTGAGATGAAGCTGACAGTCAGAGAGCTGGTTGCATTCGGACGGTTCCCGCATTCGGGAGGGCGGATGACCAAGCAGGATAAAGAAATCGTTGCACAGGCGATCGATTATATGGAACTAAAAGAGTTTGAAGACCGGTTTCTGGATGAATTGTCCGGAGGACAGCGGCAGAGAGCATACATCGCCATGGTCATTGCGCAGGATACGGAGTATGTCTTTTTGGATGAACCGACGAATAATCTGGATATTTATCATGCTTCGAATATGATGAAGATGGTGCGGAAGTTAAGTGACGAGCTGGGAAAAACAGTGATCCTTGTGCTTCATGAGATTAATTATGCAGCCTTTTATTCAGATTATATCTGTGCATTTAAAAACGGAAAAATCGCGAAATATGGAACCGTTGAAGAAGTCATTCAAAAAGAAGTCCTTTCTGAGATTTACCAGGTGGATTTTGAAATTTTAAATATCAAAGGAAAACCATTATCGGTATATTATTGATGACAGAAAATGGAAGAAAACAAAGATGGAGGAAGAAGATGAGAAAAATTAGCAAAAGTATTATTGGCAGGAGTGGCAGCACTCAGTCTGACAGCATGCGGGCAGGCAGAAGGAACAACAGGAAGTTCTGCGGATACAACGGCAAAGGAGCAGAAACAACAGGAAACACCTGAGAAGATCAAGATCCAGTCTCTGAATGCAAACGGAGAAGAAATTTCTCTGGAAGTACCATATGATCCGGAACGTATCGCTGTTTTGGATATGGCAGCACTGGATATCCTGGATAATCTTGGTGTTGGAGACAAAATAGTAGGTTCTGCATCTACTTCTCTGGAGTACCTTTCTGATTATGTGGATAATGAAAAGGTTGCAAATCTGGGAACGATCAAAGAGGCAGATCTGGAGGCTGTGATGGAGTGTGAGCCGGAAGTGATTTTCATCGGCGGACGTCTGGCTTCTTCCTATGACGCGCTCAGTGAAATTGCACCGGTTGTATACCTTTCGACAGATGTGGAGACAGGTGTCGTAAAAAGCGTGACAAAAAATGCAGAGACGATTGCTTCTATGTTTGGGCTGGAAGATGAAGTAAAAGAAAAGACAGCCGGTTTTGATGAAAGAATTGAAGCATTGGCAGAAAAAGCAAAAGGGCATACAGCACTGGTAGGAATGACTACAAGCGGAAGCTTTAACTTAATGGGAAATGACGGAAGATGCTCCATTATCGGAGTGGAGATCGGATTTGACAATCTGACAGCTGCTGAAAGTACCTCAACACATGGAAATGAAGCTTCATTTGAAACAGTTGTCGAGAAAAACCCAGAGTATATTTTCGTGATGGATCGTGATCAGGCAATCGGGGCAGACGGGGCACAGACGGCAAAAGAAATTATGGAAAATGAACTTGTTATGCAGACAGATGCTTACCAAAAATGGGAAAAATCATCTATCTGGAACATCCGGCAGTATGGTACACTGCGGAAGGCGGAATCACTGCACTGGATGTGATGCTTTCTGATCTGGAGGAGTCCCTGTAAAAAGTTGTTGTGTGCATTATCCTCAAATTGTGGTACAATAGAATCAGTCTGAAATCCTGTTTTCAAAGATGGAGACAGATGAATTTATAGAACAAAGAGAGGTAATGAAAATGGAAGAACAATATACAGAAGGATGTTCCGAAGAGTCCTGTGCAGGATGTTCTCATTCCGGTTCCTGTGAAAGCCAGAAGCAGAATGCAGGCAATACGGCGCCATCCAAAGCACCGGCAAATGTAGGTTCCCAGGTGAAAAAAGTGATTGGAGTCATCAGCGGAAAGGGTGGCGTTGGGAAAATCGCTGGTAACAGCTTCCCTGGCACGTATGATGATCGAAAAAGGATATACGGCAGGAATTTTGGATGCAGATATTACAGGTCCATCCATTCCGAAGATGTACGGAGTGCACGAGATGGCAATCGGAAACGAGATGGGAATGCTTCCGTGCAGCGCACCGGATGGAACAAGGATCATGTCCGTCAACCTGCTTTTGGAAGAGGAGGACACACCGGTCATCTGGAGAGGTCCTGTGATCGCAGGCGTTGTGACACAGTTCTGGTCAGATGTGATGTGGGGAGATTTGGATTATCTGTTCGTTGACATGCCTCCCGGAACGGGAGATGTTCCGTTGACTGTATTTCAGTCCCTGCCTGTGGATGGAGTTGTGATCGTCACCTCTCCGCAGGATCTGGTACAGCTGATCGTAAAGAAGGCGTACAACATGGCAAAACAGATGAACATTCCGGTTCTTGGAATCGTGGAAAACTACAGTTACATCAAATGTCCGGACTGCGGAAAAGAGATCAAAGTGTTCGGTGAGAGTCATATTGACGAGATTGCAAAAGAACTGGGAGTACCGGTACTTGGCAAGATGCCGATCGACACTGCGATTGCAGAAGCAGTAGAAGCAGAAAAATTTTATGAAGTGACGAACCCGTATTTGAAAGAAATCGATTTGTAGGGGCTGGGAAAGAAAAGAAGGCTTGTGCTGGAAATGTGCGGAAATATGCCGTCGTCTCAAAGTGCTGAATCTTTGAGGCGGCGGCTTTTTATCACAGATTTTTATAACTGAATATTTTTGAACAGATCTCCAAGGCTTGTACCGATCTCTTCGGCTTTTGGAATCTCAACTTTTTCTACACTCTTCTTCCGGTTCTTCCAAAGCTTTCATGCTCAGGCTGATCTTGCCGTCTTTAATACCGATGACTTTGACCTGAACTTCATCTCCTACATTCAAAACAGCTGCAGGATTCTTGACGCGTTTTTGAGAAATCTGAGAAACATGTACCAGTCCGGAAATGACCGTTTTTCCAGTTTGACAAACTGCACCGTAGTTCTGTAATCG
>ENA-OPYU01000233-OPYU01000233.1-human-gut-metagenome-genome-assembly--contig:-NODE-233-length-22862-cov-3.677502_pt1 | contig 22862 bp, 32 predicted proteins | sample MGYA00242637_ERZ504482 | MGnify/ENA primary metagenome ERZ504482 (study PRJEB26092, sample SAMD00036237) | human gut metagenome | host: Homo sapiens | study: EMG produced TPA metagenomics assembly of... | reverse complement strand
GTTGTACATGTGGCAAGGATAAGAATTCCAACAACGACCGCCGGAAGCACTGCTCCACTTGACTTATTTGTAATATGCGCTCTTCCAAGGCTGAAACCATTCTTTAATGCAAACACTCCTGTTCCAACTCCAAGAATAAAGCCAACAAATGCAACCCATGCATTCAGATCACCTGCTGACATACGGATCACCATACGGAGCGGACATCCAAGGAATACCAGTGCACCGATCATAATGATTACACCAAGTACAAAACGAATCATCGGAGATGATCCTGCTGTTGAGCGATATTCTTTTGTTGCCACAGAATGATAAATGCTCCCAGTACAAGTCCGATGATCTCAGGTCTTGCATACTGTACCACTTCCGCCTGATGCATTCCCATTGCTCCTGCCGTATCGCGGATAAAGCATGCAATACAGAATGCCATGTTTGCCGGATTCCCAAGTGCTGCGAGGCATGCCGCTACAATACCACATACAACACCGGCCAGCGCCAGTTTTTTCTTTGAATCTGATAAATTCATTCGTATTTCCTCCTACACTCTCATTTTTGCATTTCCCCATAACTTATGCCTGACATACTTTTTTATGAATTTATATCATTTTTCATACATACTTACGGTTCTTCTGCCAGTTCGTGGATCGCTCTTACCGCTGCATCCACTTCTTCCTCCGTGTTGTAATGCGAGAAACTGAATCTCACAGCTCCCTGCTCTACCGTTCCGAGTGCTTTATGCATAAGCGGTGCACAATGTCCTCCTGATCTGGTAGAAATGTTATATTCCATAAGAAGCTCATCACTCACTTCTGAAGAATCATAATCACCGATGTTCAAAGTTACGATCGCACAGCGTTCTTTCTGACTGTAATCCCCATAAATCTTAACGCCCGGGATATCTTTTACCCCGTTATAAAATCTCCACATCAGTTCCTGCTCTTTTCTGCGGATATTGTCTATTCCTTCTTTTTTCCAGATACCCAAGAGCCGCATGCAGTCCCGCAATGCCATGCCCATTCAATGTTCCTGCTTCCAAAGCTGTCGGCATCTGTACCGGATGTTCCTTACTGTATGTCTGGATTCCGCTTCCGCCTGTCTTCAGCGGTCTTAACTCTATTCCTTCTTTTACATATATTCCACCTGTTCCCTGTGGTGCAAGCAGTCCTTTATGTCCGGTAAAACACAGAATATCAATATTCATCTCCTGCACATTAATCGGGAAAACCCCTGCTGTCTGAGATGCGTCTACCACAAACATCAGTCCATGTGCATGCGCCATCTTCCCTATGACTGATACATCTACATAATTTCCTGTAAGATTCGATCCATTTGTACAAATGATCATCTTCGTATTTTCTTTTATCGAAGCTTCCATCTGACTAATGTCAGGCATTCCCTTCTCATCACACCTTATAATGGAAAGTTCTACTCCATTTTTCTCCATCTCATATAAAGGACGAAGCACTGAATTATGTTCCAAAACAGTTGTGATCACATGATCTCCCGGATTCAGGCTTCCCTTTATTGCAATATTCAGACTCTCTGTCGAATTCGAAGTAAATGCAATCCGTCTTGCATCTTCTGCCCCAAACAATTCCGCCAGTCTGTCTCTTGTATCATAGATAACTCTGGATGCACTGAGTGCCGCCTCACTTGCACCGCGACCGGCATTGCCCATTGAGTTCATAGCGTTTACTACCGCATCGATCACTTCCTGTGGCTTATGCATTGTCGTCGCAGCATTATCCATATATATCATACTTGATTCCTCCTAATATCTTCCCCCGCATACGATTCAAGTATTATTATAAAAACACCCCGTTTATACAATACTCATTTATTTCCGAACAAATTTGTACATTATTCATATGCTTTCAGTATAGTCCATTTTCCTCTTTTCGTCTAATCGAAACATTGTATGAACCCACCGTATTAATAGATTTTTTCCTATCATTACAGTGGGTTCATGTTATCAATCGTATTATCGGTTACTCTTCAATTCCGTATATTTCTTTACTATCTTTACAAAGCGTTCGGTACTTTTGACATCTGATAATTCTTATTATATACCAGGTTGATATCCCGTCCCTGATCTGCCTTTGGGATTGAGAATGCCAGAAGATCTCCATATTTCACTTCATCTTCTGCCGCAAGCCTGGATATCACAGAGATCCCCATTCCCTGTTTGACTGATTTTTTTATGGTTTCCTGATTCTCGATACTGGCGATAATCTTAAGCTTATCCAAATTGATTCCTGCCGCACGGAGCTGTTTTCCTGCTTCTTTTTCTTGTACCGGAACCTTCCTCACGCATGATCAGATGTTCCCCGCCAATCCAGCTGATATCATCCGGCATATCTTCCAACAGCTTTTGATATTTCTCCGTATTCGGTGTGATCACAACCAGTTCATCTTTATAAAATGGGATATATTTACAGTGTTTCTTCTCCAGAATCGTACCGGTAAATCCGACATCTACCATATGATCAATAATCTGTGTAACCACCTGACTGCTGTCTGTCTCCAGAAGTTTAACCTGTTCTTTCGGATACCGTTCATTGAATTTCATCAGAATTTTCGGAAGAAGATACTGTGCCGGAATCGTAGATGCTGCAATCGTGATCAGATGCTTGCTCTCTTCTTTTCCTGTTTCAAATCGTTCTTCTATTTTTTTTCTGCAGATCGATCATCTGTCTCGCATAACGGTACAGATCCTTTCCATCGTCCGATAATTTTACTTCTTTTGTGTTTCTTACAAAAAGCCTTGCATTCAGTTCTTTCTCCAGTGACGAAATATGTGCACTGATGGTTGGCTGTGTCAGGAACAGCTGCTTTGCTGCCTTTGAAAAACTGCCTCCCTCTGCTACCTGAACGAAAGCTTCTAATTGTTTCAGATTCATTAGTATGCCACCCTTTCGCTCTCTGCTCCTGTCTTCTTCGTTACCTTGATACTGTCCATGTATTCCAGGATCGGTTTTGCACTCTTTCTGCTTGTCGCAAACATATCCCTCACCTGTGCGATCGTGATCAGGGGATCTTCTTTCAGATGTTCTCTGATCTTCTCTTTCGCAGTCTCCATATAAGAAGTCAGTGTATACATTTCATCATTTATTTTTACAATCTGCTTTTCTTCTAATAAGATATTCAGGATATCATCCATAATCTCCTGCGGTACATCTTTACATGTGATCTCGGAATATCTTGCAAAGTCAAACCCGGCCTTCTTAAATGTGTCCAACATAATCTTCGATACCCTGTCATAGATCTTATCTTTTCTCACTTCATATCCCGGAGTACTCAAAAATTCATCCACTCTCTTCAAACTTCCCTGTTCTTCCAGAAGCGTCAGAATTCTGTCATATACATTCGGTTTTACCTTTTTAAAATACGTCGTCTGTACCTGTGCTTTCTTGATTCCATAGCGGTATGGATACTTCTCTTCGTATTCTCCCAGAGCTTTCAGCAAAATGCGTTCTGCCTCTCTTGCCGAATCGCAGTGCCATACATATATATCTTTCCTCATCGGAAATACATATACACTTCCCTGCCCTTCCAGTTCTTTTACATCCTGTTCTACCTCTTCGAGTGAAAGTGCCGTCAATTTTGCAAGTTCAGAGACTGTGATCAGCGTATCTGCATGACTCTTCACATGCATTTCGATTACATCCGCAGATGACCCTTCTTCTTTCCGCTTCAGTTCTTCGATCACTTCCGGCTGGAATCTTCTTTTAATCTTCGGATTCGGCTCCAGAATGACACCGCCACCAATGGTTTCCATCGGAGAATAAAAAGCGTACAACAAATTTATCGCCACGTCTTACAGCAACTTCTTCCTCCATCCGGAGCTGTACATATCCGCTTTCCCCCGGTCCGATCTCTTCTTTGTCCAGAAGTACCGCACGGCACAGGACTTCACTGGTTCCTGTAAAGAAATGCAGCCGGGTGTGATTCGTAAGGATTCTCACGGATGAATCCAGCACATTTAACTTTACATCAAGAAGATCTGTATTCTTCATACTGTTCAGAGGTGCCAGCACACATCCCCTTTTAATCTCTTTTTTCTTTACATTTGAAAGATTGATCGCCACACGCTGTCCGGCATAGCATTCTTTTTTATCTTCCCCGTGCACCTGGATGCTCCGGATCTTACATTCCGTTCCGACCGGATACATCTGAAGTGTATCTTCTTTTGTAATCGTTCCGGATACCAGGGTTCCGGTGATGATCGTTCCGAATCCTGACAGGGAGAACACTCTGTCAATCGGCAGACGCGGAATGGTATGGATGTCTTTCTGCACGACTTCATCTCTGGTCTGATGCTCAATCTCTTTCACCAGGTCACCAAGTCCTTCACCTGTTACTGCAGATACCCTTATCAGAGGTGCATGTTCCAGAAAAGTACCGGAAAGCTCCTCCCGCACATCTTCTTCCATCATCTCCAGCCATTCTTCATCCACAAGATCACATTTATTCAGCACAATGATACTCTTCTCAATTCCGAGAAGATTCAAAATATCCATGTGTTCTCTTGTCTGCGGCATGATTCCTTCATCCGCTGCAATTACCAGAAGTACCAGGTCCATTCCGACAACTCCGGCAACCATATTGTTGATAAATTTCTCATGTCCGGGTACATCGATGATCCCCGCACGGTCTCCGCCCGGCAGATCAAAATAAGTAAACCCCAGATCGATCGTAATCCCTCTGCGCTGTTCTTCTTCCCAGCGGTCTGTATTTCTTCCGGTCAGTGCTTTGATCAGTGTCGTCTTACCATGATCAATATGTCCGGCCGTTCCGATAATAATATTCTTCATAGCCTTCTTTCACACCTACCGTTCTTCTTTTTCTTTCTGTCCAAGTAATTCCGTCAGTTCTGATGCGATCATCTTATAATCCTTGCGTTCGATCGTTCTGACATCCAGACAGATACTGTCATTGACTGTTCTTGGAATGATCGGGATCTCCAGATGCCGCATCTTTTCTTCCATCTCAGCTACACTCATACCATTTGGCTGGATGGATACGGCGCGGCTTTCCATCCTTTCAAGCGGAAGGGATCCTCCACCGATCTGTGATTCACAAGACACGACCTGTATCTTTGCATCCATTCCTGTACGGCGTAAGATTCTGGCAAAAATTATCCCGCTTCTTTTTTCAATCTCATCAAGCGGCATTGCGATCATCCGCAGAACAGGAATATTCTGTACGGCTGTCTCTTCTGACAGATACTCCATCAGAACCATCTCCAGTGCCGCCGCCGTAAATTTATCAATACGGAGTGCACGGGTCAACTGGTTCTTCTTCATCATATCAATATATTTCTTCTTACCGATGATGATTCCGGCCTGTGGACCGCCCAGCAGTTTGTCACCACTGAAACACACCACATCAGCACCATGTGCAATGGATTCCTGTACAGTAGGCTCATGCGTCAGTCCATAATTTTTCCAAATTGATCAACACACCGCTTCCAAGATCTTCTACTACCGGAATCCCATGTTCCTTTGCGATCGGTACCAGTTCGTCAATTCCCACACTTTCTGTAAATCCTACAATCCGGTAATTGCTGGTGTGCACCTTCAGAAGTGCCTTTGTCTCTTCTGTAATTGCCTCTTCGTAATCTTCATAATGCGTCTTGTTCGTCGTTCCGACTTCGACAAGATTTGCACCGCTCTGTTCCATTACATCCGGAATACGGAACTTTCCGCCGATCTCGATCAGTTCCCCTCTGGAAACAATCACTTCCCCGCCTTTTGCCAGGGAACTTAAGATCAAAAGCACGGAAGATGCATTATTATTGACCGCCATGGCAGCTTCTGCACCGGTTAACTTACACAGTAATTTTTTCCAAAAATGTGAATACCGCTCTCCTCTTCTTCCTGCTTCCAGATTATATTCCAGGTTCGAATATCCACTGACGATCTCAGCTGCCCTCATCATATGCCCGAAGCTTATCGGGCACGGCCAAGATTCGTATGCAGGATGGTTCCCGTTCCATTGATCACTTTCTTCATATTCGGTGTATGCATTGCAGATACGGCTTTTGCGATATTTTCATTCAGAAGAGCAATCTGCTGCTTTGCATTTTTCTTCCTCTTCACACACTCCGATAAATGCACGGAGTTTTTCCATCTCACTGTGGATCGCTTCCATGACGCTTTCACGGCTGTATGTCTCAATCAATACTTTTATCCCTTCGTCTGCCAGAAGAATATCCACCTTCGGAATACTCCGATACAATAAATTCTTATTCATTATACTTCTCCATTCTGTCATTCTTTTCAAATATTAATTTTAGAATAACCGGATCAGCTTATCACTCTTTGGCGCAACTGTTCCGATTACGGAAACGGTTGTATCCAGTCCTGATGTTTTAAAATCTCTCATCATATTCTCATATTCTTTTGGTGATACACTGATGAGAAGTCCGCCGGAAGTCTGTGGATCATAAAGAAGATCTAAATATGTCTCATTCACCGATCCCACTTCCACCTTATCAATCGAATATCTCTTGTTCTTATAGGCACCTGCCGGAACCAGTCCCATCTTCGCATAATCATATGCATCCTGAAGATATGCAATGTCGGTAACGCTGAGTTCAAATGTCACATCACTTGCGGATGCCATCTCAACACAGTGTCCAAGCAGTCCAAAACCTGTAATATCCGTACATGCGGAAACATCATACTTCTCTACAACCTGCTTGCCTATCTTATTCAAGGATGCCATAACCGTCTGTGCCTCGCGGATTGCCGATGGCGATGCCATCTCTGCTTTGATCGCAGTATTCACGATACCACTTCCGATCTGTTTTGTAAGAATCAATATATCGCCAGGTCTGCAGCCATAATTCTTAAAGATCTTATCCGGGTGAACAAATCCGGATACGCAGAGACCGTATTTCGGCTCATCATCCTGTACTGAATGACCGCCGACTAATACCGCACCTGCTTCTTTTACCTTATCTGCACCTCCCGCAAGAATATCGCCAAGGATCGCCGGATCCAGACAGTTCGGGAAACCTACAATGTTCAATGCTACTGCCGGCTCTCCTCCCATCGCCCACACATCACTGAGCGAGTTGGCCGCGGCGATCTGTCCGAACATATATGGATCATCTACGATCGGAGTAAGAAATCAACCGTCTGAATCATCGCAATATCATCTGTCACTTTGTAGATGGCAGCATCATCGGAAGTCTCGATTCCTACTATTAAATTGTCATCCTCAAATTTTGGCAGCTTACTCAGAACCTGAGCAAGGGTCTCCGGACCAATCTTGGCCGCTCAACCTGCGGTTTTGCTTAAACTCGTTAATTTTACATCTGATTTCATTCTTATTACTCCTCCTGTTTTTCATACCTTTTTCCCGAGACAATCCATTTATCTCTCTGACACGCCCGGATTTTTGTATTCATTATACATACATGATAGTATAAGAAAGCCGGAACTCCTGCATCTTTCTTCAGGAATCCGGCTTTTATCCAGATATGTAAGTAAATTTATGATGGTCTGACGATTCTTCCTGCTTTTGCCATTGTCTCCACAATGCTGTACATATTCGTAACTGTACCAACTGCAAGCTTGTCTTTCAGACCATAGTAATCCAGACAGGTTCCACATGTCATGATCTCTACTCCCTGTGCTTCCAGTGATTTCAGATCTTCCAGAGAATCCGAATCTTCTGTTGTCAAGGTTGCTCCTCCATTATAGAAAAGCATTGTCTTTGGCAGAGTATCAAGCTGTGTCACTGCAAAGATAAATCCTTTGATCAGTACTTTACCTAATTCATCATTTCCAGATCCCATACGGTCAGATGATACAACAACAACTGTATTGTCTCTCGCATCCGGTACGCATACTGCTTCTGCTTCGTCTGCTGCCGGTGCTCCTTCCATTTCAATCGTAACTTTAACTCGGCATCCCCAAGCTTCTCAGAAGTAACTTTTCCTCCTGAACCTGATGCCATCTTTGTTACGTTCTGCACTGCGATCTCATTGTCAACCAGAACTTCAATTGTCTCCGGTCCGGTCAGTGCAGCTATTGCCTTTTTGGTCTTAATAACCGGGATTGGACAATTATCCCCCATAGCATTAACTGTAATCATAATGATTCCACCTTTCCATCACCATTCCCACAATCAATACATATAGAAATATTCTATCATTATTTATGGAAAAGGTAAATATATAAATTATATAAAAGCCTGAAAACGTCTATCCTTAGAATCCTATCTCCGGATAGCCATTCCCATACTCTTGTACCTCAAGTATATGGTACGAACCATCTTCATAATATGCTGGTTTCATACCACCTTTTTTCAGAGCTTCCAGGAACTCTTCCATTGTCCTTACTTCTTCTGGAAACCAGGTCGCACAGACGCCGACTTTCTCCGGAACATGACAGTCACTGGATCCCATCGTACAAAGTCCAAGTTCCTGTGCATATCTTGCTGCCTTCTGGCACGCTGCTACAGAAGTACTTCCATTCAGGACTTCCAGACCGTCCAGACCTCTTACTGTCCTTAAGTTCTCTTCCAGACCTCTGTTATTATTCCGGAATGGATGTGCCGCAAAGCAGAAGCCTCCCTGACTCTTTACAAGATCTATAAACTCCTGGGCCGGAATCCTTTCATCCGGGTATTCCTCAATTCCAAATGCGATGATGTCTCCCTGCAAAGAAAAAACTCAATCCCGACAAAGATCGGAAATCCGGTTTTTTCCGCATATTCTTCCGCATATTCTTTCAGTCCCATATCATCATGGTCTGTGATGCAGATTGCGCCAAGACCTTTCTCCCTGGCAATTTCCACCATCTGTTCTAATTTTAAGAAACTGTCTTTTGAACAGGTCATTTCGTGCATGTGTGTATCTATAAACATGTTTCCCGGCTCCTTTGATCTTCCTTTATATTACAAGCTTTTCTCTCACTCCTCATTATATAAATAACCGCTCCGGGTTTCAAATAGAGAATCTTAATATAACCATTCCCTTATAGATGAATTCTATATTAAAGGCCCAGATATTAATCCAGGCCCTGCAGAACCCGTTGATCCTGCCTGTTCGTCTCTTTTGTCTTTGTACTTATATTTAACTCTTCCTGTTTTTCCAGACATTCTTTGATTGCTTCATTCAAAGACAGCATCTTCTCATCCAGCGTTGATACCATCTCTGCACATTCTCTCAGATCCCTGCTGATATACTCCGGCGCATCTCCTTCGAATTTATAATAGATTTTATGTTCCAAACTTGCCCAGAAATCCATCGCGATCGTACGGATCTGAATCTCTACCTTGGTATCTACAACGCTGTCAGAAAGAAATATCGGTACAGATACCAGCATATGATAGCTCTTATATCCACTTTCTTTTGGATTCTTAATATAGTCTTTGATCGACAATACTTTCAGATCACTCTGATTGCCGATCATCTCTGCCAGCCGGTAAATATCTGACGTAAAGGAACAGATCAGGCGTACCCCTGCAATATCATTGATATATTTTACCATATTTTCAATCGATATCTCGTAACCATATCTGCGTAACTTCTTTACAATACTTTCCGGTGTCTTGATTCTTGTCTTGATATGTTCGATCGGGTTGTATTTATGCACATGTTGAAATTCATCATTCAGTATTTCCAGCTTTGTCCCCACTTCTTTCAACGCTGAATTATACAGGAACATGATCGTCTTCCAACTGTCGACATCTTCATAGTTCTTCATCGTATTTTCCATATAAATGTTCTCTCTCCTCTCTTAACGAAGAGTTAAACCAGCACTGTTAATATTATACCATAAGTACTGCTAATATGTCTTATTTTTCACATTTATTTTAGAAAGATTCTACATATGTAAAACAAAAAGAAGCTATCCTCAGACAGCCTCTCTCCACTCAGTTTTTTAAAATTCAATTCCTTCTCTCGCCTGTACCTTACGGTCATACGGATGCTTTACCTTCATCATCATCGTCGCATAATCTGCCAGATCCAGAAGGTCCTGCGATACCTCATGCCCTGTCATAATGATCTCCAGTCCGCGCGGCTTATGTTCCAGAAAACTTCTGATCTTCTCTTCACTTAAGACATTCAGATGGATCGCACACAGCGATTCATCCAGCACTAGCACATCAAAATTCGTACAGAACTTTACGATCTCATCCAACGCTTTATTATTATAATGGCGGAGTTCCGCTTTCTCATCTCCGTTCATCCGGCTTACAAACTTTACCTGATCACGCCCCGGAAGGCAGGTGATCCCGGGTACAGATTCCAGAATCTTTCTCTCATTTGAAGAATTATCTTTCAGGAACTGAAAGAAGAGCACCTGAAGTCCGGCTCCGGCGGCTCTGACTGCCTGTCCGACTGCTGCTGTTGTCTTTCCCTTGCCATCTCCGTAATACATATGAATTCTTCCAGTGCCCATCATAACTTTCTACCTGCTTTCTCCTAAATATCTCTGTAAAATCTGAACTCACATTCATTCTACAGGACATTATAATCGTTTACACCGAAAATGTAAATACAGGTAGTTTCTCTAAAATTCCAGTTTCATATCTCCGGTCTTGATCCAGTCTTTCTTTCTCATGAATTCCGAAATACCAAGTGTCACGACTGCCGGAAGTACGATCTGGATCAGTAATATTTTGATCAGAACCATCTGTGCAGACTCTGTCTGGATCATCGTCTGCCACGTCATGATCTGTCCCACCAGACCTGCTGTCCCCATACCGGAACCGGTCGCATTATTCGTCATATGAAGCACCATTGTTCCTACCGGTCCGAGAATTGCGCTCGATATAATTGCCGGAAGCCAGATTACCGGTTTCTTCACAATATTCGGAACCTGTAACATGGAAGTGCCGATCCCCTGTGCCAGAAGTCCCCCGACTTTGTTCTCACGGTAACTTGCCACGGCAAATCCTACCATATTACAGCAGCATCCTACTGTTGCGGCTCCTGCTGCCAGACCGGACAGATTCAGGATCACACCAAGTGCTGCCGAACTGATCGGCAGTGTCAGGATCATTCCCATCAGTACCGATACAATAATCCCCATCAAAAACGGCTGCTGCTCTGTTCCCCAGTTGATCAGTGAACCAAGCCAGCTCATGAATCCCGAGATTGGAGGTCCGATCAGAAATCCCACCAGACATCCACTTCCGATCGTCACGACCGGTGTCACCAGAATATCCACCTTCGTCTTACCGGATACCATATGTCCGAAGAAGATTCCCACATAGGCAGCAATGAACGCTCCCAGCGGCTCTCCCGGTCCGGCAAATACCATAGCTCCGTCTACGAATACCTTTCCGGCCAGGATACTGCTTGCAAATGCACCTGCCATTCCGGCCGTTGCTGCCGACACCACTACCAGCGGTGCTTCCTTAAACTTATAGGCTACTGCCACACCAATACCGGCTCCGGTAAGGGCTGCCGCAAGCTTGCCTGCGATGAAGATCATCTCTCCGATATTTCCGCCCATGAATGTTCCGATCTGCTGGATGATCGTGCCGATGATCAGTGTTGCGAACAGACCGTGCGCCATGGCGCTTAATCCTTCAATGAAGATGCGGTCTAATACTTTCTTTACTTTTTCCATATAACGTTCTCCTCGTCCTTCCATATCTGCTATTTTATGTCTGGCACTGCTGATTTTCAGATATATCGTTTGCATTTACATGTGTCTTGTCACATGTCACGAGTGTATCATACGGCTACCGAAAAAAAGCAATGAATTGTTTTGTTCTGTCAAAAATCAATCTTATCCGGATGTGAACCAGAGTTACCGAAGTTCTCCATTTTGTCTATCTGTTCCATATCCTCCGGTAATAATGAAAAATCAAAGACTTCCGAATTTTCTTTTATCCGGGACGGTGTTACCGATTTCGATAATGGCAGCACCTGATGCTGCAGACACCAGCGAATACAGATCTGTGCAACTGTTTTTCCGTATTTCTGTGCAATCTGCTGTAAATTCGGATGATTTAATACCCGTCCGTTTCCCAGCGGACTCCAGGCTTCTACCTGTATTGTATTTTCTTTACAATATTTTACAGTTTCCTTCTGCATCCATCCCGGATGAAATTCAATTTGATCAACCATTGGAATGATATCTGTCTCCATCAGAGCCTTCAGATGATGTGGCATAAAATTAGATACTCCGATTGCTTTTACCCTGCCTTCTTTATAAAGTTCCATCATTGCTTTCCATGTAGAAATATTTATCTCTTCCCAGTTTTCAAACTGATTCACAGAAGCCGGCCAGTGTATCAGATACAAATCCAGGTAATCTGTTCCCAGATCCTGACATGTTTTTTCAAAAGCATGAAGTGTCTTTTCATAACCCCGTTCCGTATTCCATACTTTGCTTGTGACAAACAGCTGCTCCCTTGAAATACCACTTTCCCGGATTCCCTCTCCTACACTGGTTTCATTTCCATATGCCGCCGCTGTATCAATATGCCTGTATCCCAGTTCGATTGCAGTTCTTACACTTGCTGAAGCAGTCTCTCCATCCGGGGTCTTCCATGTTCCATATCCGATACATGGAATTTCTACTTTATTATTTCTCAACTGAAATGTATCCGTTAAACTTTTCATTGTATCTCTTCCTCCTCATCTGTTGTTTTCTGATTGTCTGACACATACATTATTATACTATTGTCTTGCTGTTTTTTCCATGAAATCCTATCTTTACTTTACTTTTGATTCCCTGTATACTTGGAATATCAAATTATAATATTCTTTAGATTTTCCAATCTGAAAATCCAAATATATACACGAACAACAGGAGGACTTCATATGTTCCGTTTATGGGGAAAAGAATTTAAAGACAATCATATGCTGCGCGACACCGTAATCTGCGATGAGACGGATGACACCAGAACGCATAAGATCTTCAATGCTCTGGACTCGATCTGTTATGAATTCGATCTTAGCAAGCCAATCTGGCTGGATCATAATATTGATGAATTCAAAAGACATGACAAGACAAGGTTCTATCAGGATAATTTTGTAGATTCCATTGATTTTGATTATCTGGAGATTCATATTATTGAAGAATAAACTATGCATAAATAACAAAAAGGTAAGTCAGGGCGGCCACCCGTTTTTGGAGGGTCTTACCTGACTTCTTTCTTATGTTTTGATTCATTCCTGATCGCCGCAAGCGGACTCAGCTTCATTGCCCGTTTCGCCGGGAAATATCCCGCCAGCACTCCGACCAGCACTGCAAATACCATGGACATCAGCACAAGCCACCACGGAATATAAGATATCGTGCTGTCTGATCCCATCGACATAGCACCGCTGCTTCCAACAATTATATTAATGGCTGCTGACATTACGAAGCTTAGAATATTTCCGGCAATTCCTCCGAGAAGACCTATAAACGCTGCTTCCAACAGGAACATTTCCCGGATATTCCTAAGACTGCATCCAAGTACCTTCATCACACCGATTTCCTTTGTCCGTTCATAAATGGACATCATCATCGTATTTGCAATTCCGATTGCAGCTACCAGTAATGACACCGCACCAATACCTCCGAGCACCGCCTGTACAATCGCGAACTGACTCTTCATACTGTCCAGATATTCCGCATTGGTCTCAACATTATATCCCATATTACGGATTACATCAGCGACCTCATTCACGTGATCTATATCGTCTGCTTTCACTTTTAATGACGTATAATAGAAGCCTTTTAATGCCTTTCCAGCTTTGGTCTTCGGCTGTCCCGGAATGACTTTGCCTGCATATTCTTTCCGCAATAACTGCTTTAAAGTCTCCAGGTCACAAAATACACTGTCATAATTATTGGAATAGTCATCCAGGCCGCCATTTATCACACCGCTTGCCCTTACTACATACTTTTGAACAGGTTTTGTCTTCCCGGTTCCGGAATCTGACTGGCTCCCTGTACCTGTCGTTCCGTCTGTACTGTCTCCAAAGGCTGTGCTGCTGTCACTATTGTAATTCTCTGTATCCGTGATCATGAAAAGAGAATCTTTCATCAGATTGATATTCGGGACTTTCCCGGTATCATAATATCCGTTGCCGCTTCCTGTTTCATAAAAATCAGTGATCACGCCATTTCCGAATATCAGCTCCAGATGTCCTGTTCCGGTCTTTGGAAGCGTTCCATCGCCAAGATCCATATTTAGGGATTTCAGGCCTTCCGGTGTCATTCCTTGCAACTGGACCTGCGCCATATAGGAGCCTTTCAGCAGGATCACCGAAGTCTCATAGATTGGTGCAGCTAATTTCACATGATCCATTTTACTGATCTTTTCAACCAACTGGTCATCTATCCTTTTTTCTGTCTCCTGTCCTGAATCCCCTACTTTCTGTCGTCATACCGTCACTGTTGTTCGATCCGGTCACAGTGATACTGGTCAGACCTCCCGACTGTTCCACTTCCTTATAAAGGGACTGCTGCATACCAAGTCCGAGTGAGATCATCACTACAATCGAAGCTGTACCGATCAACACACCAAGGACCGTCAGAAATGTACGGAGTTTCCTTCTCCGCAGACTATTGATGCTCATCCTCAGAAGATCGTTCCAGTTCATCCAATAACTCCTCCTCTTCAATCTCTGCCAGCTGTTTCTTTTTGCGCTTCTTAAGTATTACGACTGCTGCCACCACTGCAATGACCACTGCTGCGATTACAACCGGAATTACAGGGAAAACTTTTCTGTGTCTCCTCCGGCATATCGGAAGCTGCCGCCTCATCATCATCCACTTTTTCTGTCACTTCCAGATTCAGATCTTTCGTGGTTGTTGAAATGTTTCCCGATTCATCTTCATAACTAAGTGTCATCGTTACCTTCGCCGGACCATTCGATATTTTCTTTCCTTCCAACATGGCATCAATCGAACCGGTTGCACCGGATTCTATATTTCCGATAAATACTTCCGACTTTTTGATATTCTTTCCTTCAAATGTAGCTTTTACATTATAGAGCTTGATCCGTCCCAGATTATAAAGACTACACATCACATTTGCTTCTTCACCGACAGCAACGCTCTGCGGACTGATCTCAAAATCGCTGATTTCAAATCTTGCATCCTGCTTCACCGGAATAGAGATACTTGACGATCCTTCTACCTGCGTAGCATTCGGATCTTCATATTTCATGGAAAGTTCCATGCTGTATGGCTTCTGAAGAAGATCTGATTTTGCATTCAGTTCGATACTGATATCGGCTGTTCCATTCGGGGCAATGCTGTCCAGATAGATGGAGCTTGCACCGGATGATGGAAGGAATGCCGGTGATGTCGTCTGTTCATCGCTGCCTTCTGTCGGTGCTGAAAGATTGAACAGCATATTGCTGACTTTCATCTTGGATGTATTTTTCAGATGGATCGTTAACTTGAAATTACTGCCCGCACGGACTTCTGCCGGATCGGTTGTAAATCCGGTTACGATCACACGCGGAACAGAACCATTTCCCGAAGCTGCACCTCCATCCGTACTTCCACCGGCTCCTCCGCTGTAAGCTGCTTCTCCGTTACTGTAACCGCCGGCATCCGGTGTCTGGTAAGATGTGTCAGAACTACTGCCTGCTCCATTGCCTTTTCCTGTATCCTTGTCATCATCTGTATCTTTGTTGTCTTTATTATCCTGTGTGTCTTTCTGTACCGGCTTTTGCTGTGGTATTCATATAAAACCATTTTACTGTCTTTTCCTGCCCATCCGCAGATATTGTAAATTTCAATCTATATCTTTTTGTTGGAACATCATCTCTTTGAATAAATTCAAAAGGAACTTCTTGTTGTTGTCCCTTTTCAAGCGTTCCTAAACTTTTCTGATAGCTTTGTTTTTCGGTTTTAAATGGCCAATCTTCATTCTTGTCTCCCAAATCTGGCGTTATTGTAACATTATTCAACACATTTCCAGAATTATTAGTTATTAAAAAGTTCCATTTTTCTTTTTCCCTGCTTCAAATACGGGTGCTTCATTGTTCTCCGATTCAATAAAAATTCCATTCTCTGTGCCTGTTGCTGCCTGTACCATCTGTGGATGCAGCATAGTTGTCACCATGATTACTGCCAGAAAGGCAACAATGATTCTTTTCAAGCAATTATTTCCTATCTCTTTCTGTATTCGTTTCTGCATGTCTTCCTCCCTCTTCTTTTCCTTTTTTCCATCGGTTATCTTCTATCTTAATGATCCTGCCGTCCCGGATATGAAATACCCTGTCCGCATAAGTTGCCAGATGATCATCATGTGTGACCATGACCAGTGTCTTCTTCTGCTCTCTGACCACCCGCTGCATCAGTTCCATGACTTCTTCCGATGTATGGGAATCCAAATTTCCTGTCGGCTCATCGGCAAATATAATATCCGGATCTACTACCAGTGCCCTGGCAACTCCCACTCTCTGCTGCTGTCCGCCCGACATCTGATTCGGCAGATGCTTCTTATGCTTTCCAAGTTTTACCAGATCTAACATCTCATTGGCTTTTCGTACTCTTACATCTCTTGGAACGCCGCGGAAGCTAAGCGGCAATGCTACATTTTCCACCGCATTCAACGTTCCCATCAGATGAAATGACTGAAAGATGAATCCCACATGATCCCGCCGGAATGTCACCAATTGTTCTTCATTTAACTTTTCAATATGCTTTCCCGCAATGATGACCTCTCCCTTTGTCGGTTTTTTGCCAGCCCCGCCAGCATATTCAGAAGTGTAGATTTACCAGAACCGGAGGTCCCGACAATTGCACAAAACTCTCCTTCATATATCTCAAAATCCACACCATCCAGTGCGCGTACAAACTCATCACCAACACGGTACAGCTTGTATAGATTCCTGACTTCAATTACCTTCCTCATACTCCTCCTCTCTGTCGTTTTTCAGACTTTTCAGAATATGGATTCATTTTACTATAAAAATATAAAGACTTCCTCTTATAAATTATGAAGATTTTCTTAATACCTCCGACTGTTCAGATAATATTTCTCATTTATGCCGTTTAAATTCCTACGCCATATCACACGTATTATATTTTATACAATTTTCGCTAAGATTTTCCGTGCATATTATTTCAGAAGTGGTATAATTGGTAGGATAATTTCACCAAAGTAAAGTGGATATCTTATGATTCACAAGATATAGGGAGGAACACATGAAGTTTGTAAGACAATTTATGATCATCCTGGCGATCTCATTCGTCGGAGAACTGTTGCACGCATTACTGCCGCTCCCGGTTCCGGCCAGCATCTACGGCCTCGTTCTTATGCTGATCGGTTTACAGACCGGTATACTTCCACTCAGTGCAGTAAATGAAGCCGGAGGATTTCTGATTGAAATCATGCCAATGCTTTTTATCCCTGCCGGAGTCGGACTTATGGTTTCCTGGGGTGCTTTAAAGCCAGTAATCATTCCGATCAGTATTATTATCGTCGTTACAACCATCCTTGTTATGGCCGTAAGCGGACGTATTGCACAGTTTATCTTAAAGAAAGAGGACAAAAAATCATGAGTAAATTATTACAGGATTCAGCATTTTTCTGTCTGGCAATCAGCCTGATCGGATATGAGATCGGTATCATTCTCAGACAAAAGACAAAGCTTGCGCTCTGCAATCCACTGCTGATCTCAATTGTATTTGTGATTATTATTTTGAAAGTTACCAATATTAAATATGAAGTATATGAAGATGGTTCTTCGTTACTCAGCTATCTGCTGACACCTTCTACCGTCTGCCTTGCAATTCCGCTGCATCAGCAGATGGGACTGTTAAAAAAGGAATATGAAAGCTATCCTTGCCGGTATTCTCTCCGGTGTATTCACCAGTCTGGCCGGTGTATGGGTCTTCTCGATGTTATTCCATCTGGATAAGAAGATCTATGCAACCCTGCTTCCGAAGTCTATCACGACAGCGATCGGAATGGGAATCTCTGAGGAGCTTGGTGGAATCGTTACGATCACCGTTGCAGCTATCATCATTACCGGAATCATCGGAAATATGTTCGGTGATGTGATCTGCCGGCTGTGCGGGATCAGGCATCCGATCGCCACAGGTCTCGCCATCGGAACGGCTTCCCATGCCATGGGAACGGCCAAAGCTATGGAGATAGGAGAGATTGAAGGTGCTATGAGCAGTCTTTCTATCGCTGTTTCGGGACTTATGACGGTTATCGGTGCAACGATTTTCTATCAGTTATATTAATGAATTATGAATCAGATAAATGGAGGTTAACGATTATGGAAAAAACAATTATCTGTATCGGACGTGAATATGGAAGCGGCGGACATGCCATCGGAAAGATTCTTGCAAAACGTACCGGGTATGAATTCTATGATAAAGAACGTTTCATTGCAATTGCAAAAGAACGTGGATTTGAGGGGGAAGTTGAAGAATATCTGGAAGAACAGCCGATGAACAGTCTGCTGTATTCCATCGCTATGAACTACTCCAGACCTAAGAAGAAGCCATTTCCTTTTGAACTCGTAGAAGAACTGGCCGCCGAGAAGCCGTGCATCATCATTGGCCGCTGCGCCGGATACCTTACACGTGAACAGGACAATGCCTTCAGTGTATTCATCCATGCAGATATGGACAAGCGGATTGCTGCAGTCATGGCCCGTGACCACATCAATTCCCGCTTAAAAGCCAAACGTAAGATTGAAGAAATTGATGAAAAACGCAGTACTTTCCGCAAGGAATTCACCGGTGAAGAATGGGGACAGTCCAAATACTACAACCTGTCCATCGACACCACTCATCTGAGTTATCAGCAGGCTGCAGATTTGATTCTTTATTACAAAAAACTTGCAGAAGAGGCTCAGAAATAAAAGAATCTGCCTTTAAGAAATCTGCCTTTATGAATCATTCTTTTTGGTGATAAGATGAGAATACCGACTGAACAACAAGGGAGGATTTTCTTATGATCAAGGTTTATCGGTCTCAATACAAAAGTATTAAAAAAAATGAAACCTTTCTCCGGTTCCCATCATGGCATGCGCTTCTTCATGCGTGCAGAAAATGACATTCTGCACGTATGGGTGTATCCGGAACCATGGTGCTTCGAACAGACTTCTGATGATGTAAAGACTTTGAAAGATTTTCCATTCACCGGAGAAGGACTGGATGAATCACTGGAATGGATCTCTCAGGAATTTGAAGAGCGCAAAGATTACTGGATGCAGATGGAGAAAGATAAGATGAAAAGTGATACTATAAATCACTGACCGCTGCAAATATATATTTCAGATATTTCCGTTCTTCGTTTGGGCTCGATCACATTTACAATACTGAGAATGTAAATATTCTGAACTCCATTTTTTCCTTCTCTTTCTGCAGTAATTCCATCATCTTTCTGTAAGTTCTGCTGATATCTCCGTCACTTTCCCGCGATACAGCCACAAGATATTCCCCCCGGCTTCATCTCTGTATATACTTTCTGCTTTTTATCCGCAAAACTAAACACATTTTTATACGAATATATTCCCTTCATAAATGCTTCTTTCCCAATTGCGGATCCCATTGGAAATGCCTGGACATCCGGAATCTCACAACATTTCAGATGTCTGCGTATATCTTCTGCTATCTCCCCGGACGAAGTCGCCGGTGACGACCGGACTTCTGTCAGCATCAGATATAAAGAATGTTCCACTTTTCTGATCACCGGTTTGCCTGCATCTGCGATCCGGATCTGATCTAGAATCTTCCTCGTTCCGGCAATCGTGTGGATCTTCCGGTCCAGTTCTCTTCTCATCATGAGCAGTCTGTCATACTGCTGATCCACAAAAGCGTCAAATCTTACCTCTTCCCCGCCCAACAGGTATTCTTTAATATCTCCTACCGAACAGTCCAGTTCACGGAATGTTCGGATAAAATAATAGGAGCTGATCTGTGCATAACTATAATAATGATATCCGTTGACCGGATTCTTCTTCGGCACTAAAATTCCCTGCCGCTCATAATAGCGGAGTGTATCTCTGGTGGTCTGGCACATCTTTGCAAATTCACCTGCAGTGATGCAGTATTCGTCGTTTTTTCTGCATATCTTTCACTCTCTTTCTTGACATGGGTGTTACCCCCAGTTTTATTCTAGCACAGGATTTTGCAGTATGACACTGTATTTTTCCAATTCTTTTGAACACACAATTTTTTATATTATATGGAGGTTTCTCATGAATACTTTTAAGAAAATATACTGTCGCATTTTTCAGACTTGTTTTAGAATTGCTCTTCCGTTTCTTCCTTACCGGGAACCAGAATTAATCGATGGATTCAAAAATGTCCCTGCCGTACTGAAAAAGCATCACATTTCCCACATCCTGCTCGTCACAGATCCAGGTGTCTACAAGCTTGGACTTACAAAACCTTTGGAAAAACAGCTTTCAAAATCTCAGATTTCATGTACAATATATAAAGATACAGTTGCAAATCCAACTTCTGCCAACGTAGAAGATGCGAAGGATCTTTATCTTGACCATGAATGTCAGGCACTTCTTGCATTCGGCGGCGGTTCTTCCATGGACTGTGCAAAAGCAGTCGGTGCAAGACTTGCCCACCCGCATAAGTCTCTTTCTAAGATGGAAGGCATCTTAAAGATCTGGCACAGACTTCCGCTCCTGATCGCAGTTCCGACAACTGCCGGAACCGGAAGTGAGACCACTCTTGCAGCTGTGATCACCGATGCCGATACGCATCACAAATATGCAATCAACGATTTTAATCTGATTCCAGACTATGCGGTACTGGAGCCATCCGTCACTTACGGACTTCCGCCACAGCTTACGGCAACTACCGGTATGGACGCACTGACCCATGCCATTGAAGCTTATATCGGACGCTCTACTACCAGACAGACACGCAGCGCAGCTGTCGAAGCCATCCAACTGATCTTCGACAATCTGCAAAACGCTTATAATAATGGAAATGACAAAACTGCAAGACATCATATGCTCCGTGCCTCTTATCTTGCCGGAACTGCCTTTACAAAAAGTTATGTCGGATATGTGCATGCCGTAGCCCACAGTCTCGGTGGATGTTACGGAATTCCTCATGGACTTGCCAATTCTGTACTCCTTCCGGTCATACTGGAAGCGTATGGAACTGCCGCACACAAAAAGCTGGCCAGACTTGCGCGTCTTACCGGCATCTCTGATTCGGACCTTGACGCAGTTGCTGCCGGAGAATTCATCCGGCATATCCGAAACATGAATCTTTCCATGAATATCCCTGAGACACTAGATGGTATCCGCAATGAGGATATTCCGAAGCTGTCCCGTTATGCAGATAAAGAAGCGAACCCTCTCTATCCGGTACCTGTTTTATGGGGACCTTCAAAACTGGAACAGATGTATCATCTTGTACAGGAGGTAAATGAAAATGACAGAAACAGAAATTCAGAACATCCTGGAAAAGCAGCATAAAATTTTTCCAGACAGGCCAGACTCTGCCTGTAGCTTATCGAATAGAACAACTTCAGAAATTAAAAGATTCTATCACCCGCCACGAACCGGATCTGAATCTTGCCTTAAAAGCCGACCTTGGAAAAAGCGAGACGGAAAGCTATATGTGTGAGATAGGACTCACACTTTCAGAACTTAGCTGGATGCATGAAGCACATAAAAAAATCTGACAAAAGAAACGGTCGTTCCGACACCGCTGGCACAGTTTGCAGCCAAAGCTTCCGCTCTCCTTCCCCATACGGAATGTTCTCATTATGAGTCCATGGAATTATCCGGTCCTGCTGACACTGGAACCACTGATCGATGCACTGGCCGCCGGTAATACCGCTGTTGTTAAGCCAAGTGCTTATGCACCATCTACCAGCCGTGTGATGCAGGAGATCATCGAAGAATGCTTTTCGGATGAATATGTCGCTGTTGTGACCGGCGGACGTGCCGAGAACCAGGCTCTTTTTAAACCAGCGTTTTGATAAGATCTTCTTCACCGGCGGAAAGACAGTCGGACGTGAAGTCTTAAGACATGCAGCCGAATATTTAACACCGGTAACTTTGGAACTTGGCGGTAAAAGTCCATGTATTGTAGACTCTACGGCCAAAAATTCCTCTTGCCGCAAGACGTATTGTCTTTGGTAAATACTTAAACTGCGGACAGACCTGTGTCGCACCGGATTATATTCTCTGTGATAAAGCGATCCGTGACCAGTTGACCGATGCAATCAAATCCGAGATTCGCCGTCAGTTCGGCAAACATCCATTGGAGAATCCTAATTATGGTAAGATCATCAACCGGAAACATTTCCAGCGTCTGCAGGGGCTGATTGATTCTTCCAAAGTAGTGATCGGCGGACAATCGGATGCCAAGATCTTACGCATTGCACCTACTGTGATGAAGAATGTTACATGGGAGGATGCTGTCATGGGCGAGGAAATCTTCGGACCAATCCTTCCGATCCTGACTTACGAATCACTGGATGATGCCATTCAGACCGTGGAATCACATCCGCATCCGCTGGCACTGTATTTTTTCAGTGAAGATAAAGCTGCACAGAAGAAAGTCCTTGACCGCTGTCACTTCGGTGGTGGCTGCATCAACGATACCATCATTCATCTTGCTACCAGTGCCATGCCGTTCGGTGGTGTCGGCGAAAGCGGAATGGGTGGATATCACGGGAAAGCCGGATTCGATGAGTTTACCCATTACAGGAGTATTGTGGATAAAAAGACCTGGATGGATCTTCCGGTGCGGTATCAAAGGTATAATAAGTTTAAGAGGAAGATGTTGCGGATGTTTTTAAAATAATTTGGGATTTAATTTATTAACTGGGAAGCGGCCTCTCAGTCCTTGAAGGAAACAATAGATAAGGCTTCTTGTTCAGGTTCCATACCATAAGAAACACTAAGAGAGTCAGAATCACCTAAAAGCAAA
>ENA-OPYU01000232-OPYU01000232.1-human-gut-metagenome-genome-assembly--contig:-NODE-232-length-22931-cov-6.419225_pt1 | contig 22931 bp, 30 predicted proteins | sample MGYA00242637_ERZ504482 | MGnify/ENA primary metagenome ERZ504482 (study PRJEB26092, sample SAMD00036237) | human gut metagenome | host: Homo sapiens | study: EMG produced TPA metagenomics assembly of... | reverse complement strand
GATCATCCACCGGAAGGATTCACATCTGAGGACATTCGCAATATGAGCGAAGATGAACTTCTGGATATGGATTATTTCTTAAATGAAGATGACTTATTTTCCGATGAGGCTGGTGTAGAAGGTTTTTTATATCTTTTAACCAGTGCCATCTCTTTATCATGCTCGCTTTTATGCGGGCTTTTTTCATTCATGAATCTAACAAATATCGAACTTTCCTATAAAGTAAAAAAAGGTGGTCATTTTGACCACTTTTTAACAATACCCTACATTTTTTGATACAAACGCTTTGATCTTCTGATAGATACTTTCTGTATCCAGTCCGTATTTTGCAATCAGCTCCAGAGCCGGTCCGGACTCACCGTACGTATCATTGATTCCGATCTTCATCACCTGTGTCGGTGCTTTTTCTGAAAGGACATCACATACTGCACTTCCAAGTCCTCCGATTACGGAGTGCTCTTCAACTGTAACAACTTTTCCTGTTGCTTTTGCAGCTTCCACGATCAGTTCTTCATCCAGAGGTTTGATCGTATGGATGTTGATCACTTTCGCATCGATTCCGTCTGCTGCAAGCTTCTCTGCAGCTTCCAGACAGTTGGAAACCGGAAGTCCTGTTGCCACGATAGTCAGATCTTTTCCTTCGCGCAGCACAACACCTTTTCCGAGTTCGAACTTGTAATCTTCTCTGTCATTGATTACCGGAACCGCCAGACGTCCAAAACGCATATAAACAGGTCCTACATGCTCGTAAGCCGCTTTTACTGCTGCTCTTGCTTCTACATCATCAGAAGGGTTGATCACAACCATTCCCGGAATTGTTCGCATCAGAGCGATATCTTCGTTACACTGGTGTGTCGCACCGTCTTCTCCTACAGAGATTCCTGCATGTGTCGCACCGATCTTCACGTTCAGTTTCGGGTATCCAATGGAGTTTCTGATCTGCTCAAATGCGCGGCCTGCCGCAAACATTGCGAAAGAGCTTGCAAATGGTACCTTTCCGGCTGCTGCAAGACCTGCTGCCACACCCATCATATTACTCTCTGCGATACCACAGTCGATAAATCTCTCCGGATGTGCTTTTTTGAAACACACCTGTCTTTGTAGCTGCCGCAAGGTCTGCATCCAGTACAACTACATTCTCATGTGCAGTTCCGAGTTCGGCTAAAGCATTTCCGTAACTGTCTCTTGTTGCTATTTTCTTTACATCTGACATAATGCTTCACCTACTTTCTCCAAATCTGCCATTGCTACTGCGTATTCTTCATCATTCGGCGCTTTTCCGTGCCATCCTGCCTGATTTTCCATGAATGAAACATCTTTTCCTTTGATCGTCTTGGCAATGATCGCTGTCGGGCACCCTTTCACTGTCTTTGCCTCTTTGAATGCTGCATCGATCTGATCAAAATCATTTCCGTCGATGTTGATCACATGGAAATTGAATGCTTCAAATTTCTTATCAATCGGATATGGGGAGTTGACTTCATCAATCGCACCGTCAATCTGCAGATTGTTGTTATCTACGATCACAACCAGATTATCCAGTTTTTTGTGCGCTGCCAGCATCGCTGCTTCCCATACCTGTCCTTCCTGAATCTCTCCGTCTCCAAGAAGTGTATAAACTCTGTAATCTGCGTTGTCCAGTTTTCCTGCAATCGCCATACCAACTGCCGCAGAAATTCCCTGTCCCAGAGATCCGGAAGACATATCCACACCTGGAATGTGCTTCATATCCGGATGTCCCTGCAGATAAGATCCTGTATGACGCAGTGTCTTTAAATCTTCAACCGGGAAATATCCTCTCTGCGCCAGTACAGAATACAGTCCCGGAGCTGTGTGTCCTTTAGACAGGACAAATCTGTCACGGTCTGCTTTTTTCGGCTCTTTTGGATCAATATTCATCTCTTCAAAATAGAGATACGTAAAAATGTCAGCTGCTGATAAAGATCCGCCCGGATGTCCCGCTTTTGCGCTGTGTACCGCTGTGACAATCCCTTTGCGGACTTCATTTGCAGTTTTCATCAATTCTAATTTGTTCATGATTGCCTCCTGCTTTTACTCTCCGAAAACAGCTTTATAATCAGCCTGGAATTTCTCAATTCCGGCGTCTGTCAACGGATGATGTGTCATCTGTTCGATTACCTTGTAAGGCACTGTTGCAATATCAGCCCCTGCAAGTGCACAGTCTGTAATGTGGATCGGATTTCTTACGCTTGCGGCAATGATCTCTGTATCAATTCCTGCAACTTCAAAGATCTGAGCGATCTCTGCAACCAGATCTGTTCCTCTTACCGAGATATCATCCAGTCTTCCCAAAAACGGTGATACATACGTTGCACCCGCTCTTGCTGCCAGAAGTGCCTGATTTGCAGAAAAGATCAAAGTCACATTTGTCTTGATTCCCTCAGATGAAAGGACTTTACAAGCTTTCAGGCCTTCCACTGTCATTGGAATCTTCACTACCATGTTCGGATGAATCTTTGCAATCTCACGTCCTTCTTTGATCATGCCTTCTGCGTCTACTGTTGTCGCTTTGACTTCTCCGCTGATTGGTCCGTCTACGATGGATGCAATCTCTGCGATTACTTCTTCAAATACACGTCCTTCTTTGGCGATCAGGGATGGATTTGTTGTAACTCCACAGATCACACCCATGTCATTTGCTTTTTTAATATCCTCTACATTTGCTGTGTCAATAAAAAATTTCATTGCCTGTCCCTCCTTAAAATCTTCGTCGATTTGTTATAATTCGATTATATAGACTCCCTGGAAACAGGTCAATAGGCCCAAAAATTATTAGTAATTTTGCCGTACTAATAATATCACATTATTAATGAAAAAACTACTGCTAACTTTGGTTTTGCCTTTTACTGTTAATTTTTATTACTAATAATTTACTTTTTTGTACTAATTTTTCTTTTTTTCAGATTTGGATATCCGGTTGTTCCCCGCATCACGATCTGTGGCTCATACTCCACATGATAGATGCTCACCGGCTCGATCCCGGCATACGGCTCACTGCGGGCTTTGATCTTTTTCATGATGATATCGCAGGCGTCTCTGCCTTTATAGATCACGAAATGTTCGACTGTTGTCAGCGCAATATGATGCATTCTCGCAAACAATGTGTTGTCGCATCCCATCACGGACATCTCTCCCGGAACTTTGTATTTCTCCTCGTACAGAGCATCTAAAATACCAAAGGCGATCATGTCATTGAGCCCCACGATCGCAGTCAGATCCGTATGCTCTTTCAGCAATTCCTTTGTCAGGTCATATCCGATCCGATATTCCGAATCGATTCCCGGCACATCTTTATCAATCTGCTCATCCGCGGCTTTGATCACCACATGATCTCCAAGTCCTGCTTTCTGAAACTCCTTCAAAAATCCTTCTACCCGCTTGGAACGCTGCTTCTGCCTTACAGTCAGCGGCGGCGCAATATATGCCACATGGGTATGTCCGAGTTCCAGCAGATGCTTTGCCATAATTCTGCCAAGCTTTGAATTATCCAGCTCTACCGCATCCACATTCAGCCGTTCATTCTGATTGTTGATGACAGCAAAGGGAATCTTGTTGGACAACTGCTCCACTGTCTCCATAAAGCAGCTGCTCGGATTACAGGTGTAGATGACCCCCTGCGGATTCAGAGAGGGAAGCATCTTTAAATAACGCTCCTCCAACTCCAGATCTCTCTGGGTATTACACACAAACAGCCCGAACCCCTGCTCCGTTGCTCTTGCTTCGATTCCCTGCAAAAGCATGACATAATACGGATTGGTCAGATTCGGGCAGAAAACCACCAGAAGCTTTTCCCTGCGGCTTTCTTTCTGTGTTCTGCGCTTGGGAAGCACATACCCCAGCTCCCGGGCTGCATCCTCCACATTTTTTACCACTTCTTTGGAAAAGAAACATTGTACTTCTTATTTAAAATCATAGAAACCGTCGTCTGGGAAACGCCGGCATATTTCGCCACATCCGAAGATGTCACTTTCTTTTTGTTCATGATTTCTCTTCCCTGTCCTGTTAAAGCTCCGTTCTGCCTTCCAGTGCACGCAGAAGCGTCACTTCATCAATATATTCCAGATCTCCGCCTACAGGAACACCGCTGGCAATCCTGCTCACTTTGATCCCGGTCGGCTTGATCAGCTTGCTGATGTACATTGCGGTAGTCTCCCCCTCCAGGCTTGAGTTGGTCGCCACGATCACTTCATCTACATCCTGCTGCAGTCGTTCCATCAGTTCTTTTAAGCGGATATCCCCCGGTCCGATCCCCAGCATCGGAGAGATCGCTCCATGAAGCACATGATACACTCCGTTATATTTTCCGGTCTTTTCATATGCTGCCAGATCTCTTGGAGTCTCCACTACCATGATGGTCCGCTGATCCCGTTCCGGATTGCTGCAGATCGGGCAAAGTTCCCGGTCCGTCAGAGTACAGCACTGTGCACAGTATCTCACATTATTTCTGGCATCCACGATCGACTTTGCCAGATTCTCCACCTGATCTTTCGGCATATTGATAATATGAAATGCCAGTCTCTGGGCAGACTTCGCTCCGATTCCCGGAAGGCGTGAAAATTCTTCGATCAGCCTGCTGATCTGATTACTGTAATAATCCATTCTTTTTCACCTCTGTCCGGATTAGAACATACCCGGTATTCCTCCGCCGAGTCCTCCTGTCAGTTTGGACATTGCAGAGCTGGATTCTTCATCCACTTTGCGAAGCGCTTCATTTGTTGCTGCCACGATCAGATCCTCCAGCATTTCAATATCATCCGGATCCACAACCTCTTCTGCCAGCTTCACCTTTAGAACTTCTCTTTTACCGGAAACGGTCACTTCCACCGCTTCTCCTCCTGCAGTCGCAGTAAATTCCTTTGCTTCCAGCTCTTTTGCCTGTTCTTCCATCTGACGCTGCATTTTCTGTGCCTGTTTCATCAGATTTGCCATGTTTCCCGGCATTCCTCCGCCAGGAAATCCACCTCTTTTTGCCATAAATCAGTCCTCCACTATAATCTCCATATTGATCTTCTTCTCAATATCTACAAATGTATCCTCAAACCGGCGTCCTTCTTCTACGTGGCGTACTTCTACTTCCACCTTCTTGCCGATCCTGTTTTCAATCAGACTTTCCAGTTCCTTCCGTCTATCTTCTCTGCCAACAAAATCTGCCCCCAGTGCATCCGGCATCACGATCATCAGACGGTTGTCACCTGCAAGGCTTAGACGCGCTTTTTTCAGGTATGTCCGAAGCATTCCCGATGCCTCATCTGCGATCGGTCTGAAATTCTTTACTACCTGCTGCACATCTTCCGGTACTGCGTTTGGAAGTTCCGGTCTCGGCGTTGGCTCCGCCGGTGCCTGACCATCTTCCTTTACATAAACAACTCGTTCCTGACCACCTGATATAACGCCCTGTTCCAGCTTTTCTTCCAATACACGGATCCGATCCAGAATAGAATCTGAGCTCGTCTCCATGGCAGGCGTACAAAGCTTGATCAGAGCCACTTCCAGAAGCACTCTTTTTTGGCGCTGCATATTTCAGCTGACCTGACAATTCCGAAAAAATCCGAATGTAACGGAGCAACATATCCGCTTCCACCATCCCGGCCTCTTCCTGAAGCTGCTGCATATTTTCTGTAGATACATCCAGAACATCCTCTATATTATCAGATGTCTTCACAAGAAGCAAGTTTCGCAGATACCATGTAAAATCCGTGGCAAGCTGCGTAAGCTCCCGCCCCTGCATCACCAGATCATCGACGATATCAAGCACTTTTGGGACATCTCGTCTGATCACACTGCGCAGAAGTCTGCTGAACACATCCGTATCGACTGCTCCCAGTACTTCCAGCACATTGTCATACGTCAGCTTCTGCCCCAGATAAAAGGCAATACACTGATCCAGAAGACTCAATGCGTCACGCATCGAACCATCTGCCGCCTTTGCGACATAGCGCAGCGCTTTTTCTTCTACTTCCACCTGCTCTTCCTGCATCAGATCACGCATCCGGTCTGTGATCGTCTCAATACTGATCCGCTTGAAATCATAATGCTGACACCGGGATAAAATCGTGATGGGAATCTTGTGAACCTCGGTTGTCGCCAGAATAAAGATCACATACTCCGGCGGTTCCTCCAGTGTCTTTAACAGCGCATTGAACGCCCCTATCGACAGCATATGCACCTCATCAATGATATAGACTTTGTACTTTCCTTCTGTCGGGCGGTATGCCACTTCTTCCCGGATCTCACGGATGTTGTCCACACCATTGTTCGAAGCTGCATCGATCTCGATCACATTCATCGATGTACCCGCTGCAATAGAGCGGCACATCGCGCACTCCCCGCAGGGACTTCCATTCACCGGATGCTCACAGTTGACTGCCTTTGCAAAAATCTTCGCAACCGTTGTCTTACCGGTCCCTCTTGTTCCGCAGAACAGATAGGCATGTCCGATCCTGTTTGCTTCAATCTGATTTTTTAATGTAGTAATAATATGTTCCTGACCCTTGACATCTTCAAATTCAACGGGACGGAACTTTCGGTAAAGTGCCGTATACGACATGTATTACACCTCTGTTTTCCAAATCTTTTATTGATCTCCAAAGCTGATGCCGATGGTTCTTGCCTCTTTGATGATTCCATCCTGCGGATCTACCATTTTCAGCTTTCCTGCCACATCCTGAAGCGGTACTTTTGTAATCTTCTGATTCTTCATGGCGATCATGTAGCCGTATTCCTGATTCAGGATCAGCTCTGCCGCAGCCGCTCCCACTCTTGTGGCAAATACACGGTCATACGCACATGGAGAACCGCCTCTTTGCGTATGCCCCGGCACCGTAATCCTTACTTCCTTGTCTGTCTTCTGCTGGATCTTCTCTGCCAGTTCGTAGGCGATGGACGGATATTTCCGTTTTGCAAGCTTTTCTTTATATTCTTTTTTCTTCAGCCTGGCATCTTCTTTTGAGATTGCACCTTCTGCAACCGCAATGATCGTAAACTTTTTATCTGCTGCCGCACGCTTCTGGATCACATCCGTCACCACATCGATATCATACGGAATCTCCGGAAGCAGAATCACATCTGCACCGCCGGCAATTCCCGCATGCAGCGTGACGTGTCCCACCTTATGTCCCATTACTTCAATGATAAACACACGGCTGTGAGAGGTTGCCGTCGTATGGATCCGGTCGATCGTGTCTGTCGCAATATCCACTGCACTCTGGAAGCCAAATGTCATATCCGTGCCCCACAGATCATTGTCGATTGTTTTTGGCAGTGTCACAACATTTAAGCCTTCTTCTCTTAACAGATTCGCTGTCTTGTGTGTTCCGTTTCCTCCCAGGATCACCAGACAGTCAAGACTTAACTTATGATAAGTATGCTTCATTGCCGCCACTTTATCCAAACCGTCCTTGTCCGGTACACGCATCAACTTAAACGGCTGTCTCGATGTACCGAGGATCGTGCCGCCTCTTGTCAGGATTCCGGAAAAATCCTTTGATGTGAGCATATGAAAGTTGCCATAGATCAGACCTTTGTATCCGTCTTCAAATCCATAGATTTCCACATCATCCCGTTTTGTGCAAACACCTTTTACAACACCACGCATTGCAGCATTCAAAGCCTGACAGTCTCCGCCACTTGTAAGCATTCCGATTCGTAACATATCCGTATCCTCCTACTCTTTGATTTTATCAATTCCGCACCAGAAATCGGTGCTAAAAGACTTTATTTCCTGTTTTATCTTATCACAAACAGGCGAAAATGAACAGTTTTATATTCTCCCTCAATTTTTCTCAAACTTTCCGATTGGTAATTTTCTTTCCATTGTGTTAAAATAGACACATCGTAAAACAAAACAGATTTGAAGGAGATAACTAAACATGGAAAGAAATGATCCTTGCTGGTGCGGCAGCGGCAAAAAATATAAAAAATGCCATATGCCGATCGAAGAAAAAATAAAACTGCACAGGGACAGAGGGGAAATTGTACCTTCCAGAAAGCTTTTGAAGACTCCGGCGCAGATCGAAAAGATCAAAAAAAGTGCGGCTCTCAACACGGCTGTTCTGGATGAAGTTGCCGCACACATTCGCGCAGGCATGAGTACTGCTGAGATTGACAAGATCGTATATGATTTTACAACTGCACACGGTGGAATCCCGGCTCCTCTGAATTATCAGGGCTTCCCGAAAAGTGTATGCACCTCTATCAATAATGAAGTGTGCCACGGAATCCCGGATGAAAACATCATCCTGCAGGAGGGTGATATCATCAACGTCGATGTATCTACCATTCTGGACGGCTATTTCTCTGATGCATCCCGTATGTTCATGATTGGCGAAGTATCCGACCGAGCCAAACGTCTGGTGCGTGTTACAGAAGAATGTGTAGAGCTTGGTCTTGCAGCGGCAAAACCATGGGGACATCTGGGAGATATTGCAGATGCGATCAATACCCACGCACAGGCAAACGGCTACTCTGTTGTTGTTGATATCGGCGGTCACGGAATCGGACTGGAATTCCACGAAGATCCGTTTGTCAGCTATGTCACACCAAAGGGCAGCGAGATGCTGCTCGTACCCGGAATGATGTTTACCATTGAGCCGATGATCAACGAAGGCAGCCCGGACTTCTTCGTAGATGAGGACAATGACTGGACGATCTACACCATTGATGACGGACTGTCTGCACAGATCGAATATATGGTTCTCGTAAAAGAAGACGGAATTGAAATTCTTACAAAATAGTCAAAAAGCTGCGTACACAGGACCTCTCCTGCTGCACACAGCTTTTTTATTTACTTCATCAGCATATGCAGATATTTTTCATACTCGACTCCGTCATTGCGCGGAATCTCTTCTTTCACTGCATCTGTAATCGCTTTCTCGATAAAGCTTCCTGCAAGTTCCATCATGGACTTCAGATTTTCTCCTCTTGCCAGTCCGCCTGCCAGCACGGAAGCAAACAGATCACCTGTTCCGGAGTAGCTTCCACCTACATACGGGAATGCTGCAAGATGTGTCTCTTTTCCCGTCACTGCCAGATTTCCCATCTTCTGGATCCCGTCTTCATTGTCACAAAACTGAATCCCTGTCACTACAACAGTTCTTGGTCCATCTTTCCTCAGGTTTTCCGCCAGCTGCCTGATCACCGTAAGAAGATGTTTTTCGTCCGTCATATTTTCGATCATCCGATAATCTGTATCCGTCAGAATACAAAGCTCCGTCAGATTTGGGGTCACAATATCCGCCATCTTCGCAAGCTCCCGCATCTTTCTGCAAAACTCTATGGAGAAGATATCAAATTTGTATCCATGATCCCCCATGATCGGATCTACCAGCAGAAAGGCTTTCTTCTTATGAAATGTCTCCGCAATATGGATCATATGACCGATCTGCTCTTCATCTGCTGCAAATCCTGTATAGATACCGTCAAACCGTGCCTCCATCTTTTCCCAGGATCGCCGAAACTGCTCCATTTCTTCCGTAAGGCTCACGCAATGATAGTCTTCATATCCTGTCTGTGCACTCAGCACAGCTGTCGGGAGCGGACACGCCTGCACGCCCATCGCTGAAAGCACTGAAATTGCTGCCGTGAGAGAACATCTCCCAAATCCTGAGAGATCGTTAATTACTGCTACTTTCTTTCCCATACTCATCCACCTGCATTTCTCTGACTGGCTTCATGATCAGAACAGAATGTTTTCCCATATTGACAACAGTCTCTCCATCCTCCACCAGATAAATGTCTCTTTCTGTCGTATAGCTCTTTTCCCAGGAGTACATCAGACGCTCCATCTTTCCTTTCATAGGCACCTCCGCCTGCCACACCGGGATTGTCACTTCCTTTAGTTCCTTACTGTTATTTAACACAACAATGATCTGTTCACCTTCCTGAAATCTTGCATAAGCAAGAACATTGGATGACCAGGAAAGCATCTTCAGAGAACCTGTACGCAGAGGCTTCTCACGCTTGTGGATCCGGATCATTTCTTTATGGAACTCTACAAGTTCTCTGTTTTCCTGTCCCCATGGATAGGTCCTGCGGCTGTCCGGATCGGTAAATCCACAGACACCTGCTTCATCTCCGTAATAAACCGTAGGTGCTCCTACCCAGGTCATCTGAACTGCCACTGCCTCCCGCATCACTGCCAGATTGATCCCTTCTTCTGCCGCTTTGCTTCCAAGCTGTGCCACTCTTCCTACAATGTGATTCGTTCTGGTCAGGAACCGGGAATGATCGTGGTTAGACAGTTCATTCATCGCCACCTGTAATGACGGGGTCAGCATGCTTGCCATAAAATGATTCATCGTATTGACAAAGTTGTCTGCATTCCCCCACAAGTCTGTCCTGCGCTCATCACTGTGCTTTTCCATTCCTGTCAAGAACCAGGTCAGCGGCTCCATAAAGGCATCATAATTCATCACGCTGTCCCATTCATCGCCCTGAAGCCATTCTCCCGGATCTCCATAGTGCTCCGCCAATATCAGCGCCTGCGGATTGGCACTTTTTACAGCTTTCTGAAATTCTCCCAGAAGATGTGATTGTATTCATTGCTGTATCCCAGATCTGCCGCCACATCCAGACGCCATCCATCGGCATTATACGGCGGCGATACCCATTTCTTTCCGATGTTTAAAATATATTCCTCCAGCGTGGGAGAATCTTCATAGTTCAGCTTCGGCAGCGTATCATGTCCCCACCATCCGTCATAGTTTTTATTATAAGGCCACGCTTCTTCTCTTTCATCAAAAAAATGAAGAAATCTCTGTACGGGCTCTGCGCACTGACATAAGCACCTTTTTCGTATTCCGGCTGCGGTTCATAAATCCGTTCCCGGTCCATCCACTTATTGAAAGAGCCACAGTGATTGAACACTCCGTCAAGGATCACCCGCATGCCCCTTGTGTGCATCTCCTCCACCAGTTTTGCAAACAGGCGGTTGCTTGCCTCCAGATTCCGAATGTCCCCTGTCCGCTTCTGATATTTTGTCGCTCTGGTATTGTCCTTTTCTCCCTCTGGAAGAACCTCTCCTCCGTCTTCTATAATCACGCCGTAATGCGGATCGATGTAGTCATAATCCTGAATATCATACTTGTGATTCGACGGGGAAACAAACAGTGGATTGAAATAGATGACTTCAACTCCAAGCTCTTCCAGATAGTCCAGTTTATCCAAAACTCCCTGCAGATCTCCTCCATGAAATCTGCGGATATCCATTGCCGCCGGAAATTCATTCCAGTCTTTCACTTTACAGACCGGCTCTCCGATATAAACGTATTCTCCATCCTCCACATCATTGGATGGGTCTCCATTACAGAAGCGGTCTACAAAAATTTGATACATCACTGCGCCTTTTGCCCATGCCGGTGTGGAAAATCCAGGCATGATCCGGAAATTGTAATATTCCACCGGATGTTCCGATACGCCACATCGATGATAGCAGAGCTCTTCACTCTCGCTTTTTATCCGAAAATAATAAACAAACATCGTATCTGTAAGCTGCACTTCTGTTTCATAATAATCAAACACTTCCCCGGAGGACATCTTCTGCATCTGCAGTGTTTCTCCTCCTGAAATCAGACAGACCTCCTGAGCGTCATCTCTTGCCGTTCTGAATCTCAGCCTGACTTTTTCATGGATACCCGGTTCCGCAGGTATGACATAATCCGATGTCCCATCACAGAACAGCGCATTTTTATTCATATAAACCTCCTTTGGGGCAAGCCCCTTAAAATGCCTGCCCGGCATTAAAAACAGCTTGCCCCATTCTACACCTACTTCTCAAAAAGTGCTTCAAACTCACTTCTTGTAATCTTTTCTTTTTCCAGCAATAACTGGGCACAGGCTTCCAGTACAGACTGATGCTCCTCCAGAATTGCTTTTGCTTTCAGATAGCACTCATCAATGATACGTTTGACTTCCTCATCGATTGTTCCCGCCACTTTTTCACCGTATCCTCTGGATGTGTGACCAAAATCACGTCCGATAAAGACTTCATCGCTGTCATTGTCATAGTTGATCAGACCAAGACGTTCTGACATACCGAATTTGGTGATCATGGATTTTGCGATCGCAGTTGCCTGACGGATATCCTGAGATGCACCGGTTGTAATATCATCAAAGATCTGTTCTTCCGCTACACGGCCGCCGAGAGACACTGTAATCTCCTGAAGCATATGTCCCTTTGTATTGAACATATCATCGCCTTCCGGAAGCGGCATCGTATAGCCGCCTGCTCCTCCTGTCGGAACAATGGACACACTGTAGACAGGTCCCACATCCGGCAGTACATGGAAGAGGATCGCATGTCCCGCCTCGTGGTATGCTGTGATCCGGCGTTCTTTTTCGGAAACCACACGGCTCTTTTTCTCCGGTCCGATTCCGACTTTCACAAACGCATGACGGATATCTGCCTGCTGAATATACACTCTGTTTTCTTTTGCAGCCAGAATCGCCGCTTCATTTAAAAGATTCTCAAGATCTGCCCCTGTAAATCCACTGGTTGTCTGCGCAATCTGTCTCAGATCCACATCATCTCCAAGAGGCTTGTTTCTCGCATGTACTTTCAGGATCTCTTCTCTTCCTTTGACATCCGGACGTCCAACTACCACATTTCTGTCAAAACGTCCCGGACGTAAGATCGCAGGATCCAAAATATCTTTCCGGTTGGTCGCTGCCATCACAATAATACCTTCATTAACACCAAAACCATCCATCTCTACCAGCATCTGGTTCAATGTCTGTTCTCTCTCGTCATGACCGCCGCCAAGTCCGCTTCCTCTGCGTCTGGCAACTGCATCGATCTCATCGATGAAAATGATACATGGGGCATTCTTCTTCGCATCCTGGAACAGATCCCTGACACGGGACGCTCCCACACCGACAAACATCTCTACGAAGTCAGATCCCGAAATCGTAAAAAACGGAACCCCGGCCTCTCCGGCAACTGCTTTTGCAAGAAGGGTCTTACCGGTTCCCGGAGGTCCCTCCAGAAGCACTCCTTTTGGAATTCTTGCTCCCACCTGAACATATTTTTTCGGAGATTTCAGGAAATCGACAATCTCTGCAAGCTCTTCTTTTTCTTCCTGCAGCCCCGCAACATCTGCAAATGTCACTTTCTTATCATTCTCAGAACTCATACGGGCACGACTTTTTCCAAAATTCATTGCTTTTGCATTGGCACCGCCACTCTGTCTGTTCATCATCATCGTAATAAACATGAATCCGACAAGCATCAGCACAACCGGGAGAACCGTCGTACTCAGCACCGAATCCTGAGGGATCGCGCTTATGCGGTATTCCACATCATTTTTATCCAGCAGCTTCTGCGTCTCATTGACATCCGATACGTTGACACGTCCCGTTTCCCTGCTGTCGCGCAATGTCAGTGTGACCACTCCGGTAGGCACTGCCTTATTCTGGTTGATCACCACCTCTGTCACGTTGTCATCCTTTATCTCCTGTTCAAACTGAGTAAAAGTTATCTCCTGCCCGCGCATCTGTACACGGCTCGTCATCCATAGCACAAAAAAGATCACAGCAATAAACACAACCACGGTTGCGCCGCTTATGCCTTTATACTTCTTGTCATTCAATGATACTGCTCCTTCCTATTCCACACCTTCTACGACTCCGATGTATGGAAGATTTCTATATTTCTGTGCGTAGTCCAGTCCATATCCGACTACGAATTCGTCCGGTATCTCAAATCCGACATAATCTACTTTTACATCTCTTTCTCTTCTCTCCGGTTTGTCCAAAAGAGTACAAAGCTGAATGCTCTTTGGATTTCTTTTCTTCAGAACATCGATCAGATAATACAGTGTACGTCCGGAATCAATGATGTCTTCCACGATCAGAACATCTTTTCCCTCGATGGATTCATCCAGATCCTTTGCAATTCTGACAACACCGCTGGATGTTGTCGCATCCCCGTAGCTGCTTACACACATAAAGTCCAGAGAAACCGGCACACTGATTCTTTTTGCCAGTTCACACATGAAAAATACTCCGCCTTTGAGTACACAGATCATATGGATCTGCTTTCCTGCATAATTTTCGCTGATCTGTTTTCCCAATGTTTTGATTCTTTCATTTACTTCTTCTTCTGAAACTAACACTTTAATTGTCTCTGCCATGTTTTTTAATCCTCCATTATTTTGATCTCTATTATCCTTTTTGTATGTTCAGATATCTGATATCTGCTGCTCATCCGATATCCGACAACCCACAGTATCTGATGCCCCTCGGCGATCAGCAAAATCCGCTCTCTGCTTTTTGCAGGAATCTTCTCATTGATAAAATAAGATTTGAGCTTCTGCGTACCTCCCTGCCTGTTGACACACAAAACATCCTCCGGCTGTCTCGTTCTTACGGTGAGACTGCTTTTTATTATATCATAGTCAAACCATTTCGTGTAGGGGTTTTGCGGTATCTGTTCTATCGAAAAAATTCTTATCTTTTTCCCAAATTGTACAGCATATTTGCAGATTCCTGTCTTTTAATCGGGTAATTCCGGGAATTATAAGTTCTTCCCGGCACTCTGTCTGTCTTTCCTCTGTCTGTCTTTCCTCTGTCTGTTTTGCCAAAAGTATTCCTTCATAAGTTCTCTTTGCACAGATATTGTAGGGAAGATTTCGCTTTCTTCCGCTCTGCTTTTCAAACAACTCCGCCACTGCCGCAACGTGTACAGACACAAGATCCTTTCCTGTTCCCGCCAGATTTTCCAGACACTTCTGAATAATCCCGTTTTGGATGACCGGATCACACTGCATCCATTCATCCCGCAGAAGCAAAAGCCCCTCTTCCTCCTGCCTTACCACACATCTGCAATGCTCTTCCATTTCCCGCTCCAGATAATCCCTGATCTGATTTAACTGCTCCATCGTTTCATTCATGTGACGGACAGCCTGCCTGTTGACCTGCTCCTCCAGCATAGGAAGGATCTGATGCCGGATCCTGTTTCTGGTATATTCATCCCCGGCATTGGTCTCATCTTCACAGTAGGAAAGCTGATGTTCTTTCAGATAATACTCAATCTCCTTTCGGTTTATTCCAAGAAGCGGACGGATCATATATCCATTGACCGGCCGGATCCCGGAAAGTCCCCGGATTCCGGTTCCTCTTGCCAGATTCAAAAGCATCGTCTCTGCATTATCGTTCTGATGATGCGCAAGCGCGATCTTGGTCCCCCCATAACGGGCCCGCACCTCCTCAAACGCCGTTCTTCGCACCAGACGCCCTGCCTCCTCCACAGACATCTTTTTCTGCGCAGCGATTTCTTTTACATTCTCATGATACACAATACAGGGAACATTCCGCTCCCTGCAAAATGTTTCCGTAAACCGTTCATCTCTTTTTGCAGTTTCTCCGCGAAGTCCGTGATTCACATGCACTGCGATCACATCAAATCCGATTTTTTCCTGCAGTCTCAAAAGTACAAAAAGGCAGGCATATCGAATCCGCGCCGCCCGATATCCCTGCGATTACTTTATCTTCTTTTTGCAGCATATGATATTTTTCAATAAAATTTAAAATTTTCTTCTCCATACTGTAAACTATACCGAATCCGTCCCCAAAATGCAAGTATCCTGACAATTCCAGATCCCTACTGCCAGTACTGTCATATCATCCATCGGTTCTTCTCCGGTCCAGTTTAATACCTGCTCCAGAATGTGATGCGCAAGCTCTTTGGGATTTCCGCCTGTCGTTCCACCGATGATCGTTTCCATCAGAAGGTCCTGTTCCCCAACCGGCAGAGCATCCAGTACACCGTCCGTTATCATAACAACAAAATCTCCGTCTTCCAGCGTTCTCTGCACAGATTCAATTTCAATGGAATGCATGACCCCGATCGGCAGACTGGACGAACTGATACGCTCCACTTTGTTTCCTTTTTTGATAAATGTAGAAGAAGCCCCTGCTTTGATCAGACGGCATTCTCCTGTATACAGATCAAACATGCTCAGATCCACCGTGGAAAAATGGATTTCCTCACGCCCCATCACCAATGTCGTATTGATCATCTGGATCGCCGCTTTTGCCGGAAATCCGGCTTCCAACAGCTCTTCCAGCAATTCCATGACAAGCGTACTCTCCCGGCATGCCTTCTCTCCGGATCCCATACCATCGGAAAGCGCCACTGCCAGTTTTCCTCCGCCAAGCTCACGCATCATGAAATTATCCCCTGAGATCTTGTTACAGTCCTTCCCGATCCTTGCCACACCGTAAAGTGTATAAAACACCGGGCCTTCCATGCACACGATCGTCTGATATTCTTTCCCCAGCATAAACGCCTGATCACTCTCTGCAATGAACTGTCTCCCCATCACTTCTGAAACAGCCTTTACGAGCGCTTTGATCGTAACGCAGGTATTTTTCACTGCTCTTGCGGTAAGATGTACTTCATATTTTCCTTCTCTGTTCAGGAAAAAACTGCTGTACAGTACACGAATCCCTCTCTTTTTTAAATGAGATGCCAGCTTTTTTCCAGACGCTCGTCCGAAAATAAACTTTTTTCCAGCTCTTTCGCCGTACTGCGGAGCATATCCGCAAACGTATCCATCTGGACCGCGCATCCTTCCCTGCCAAGTACGATCCGGTTATTCCACATCATATTCTGTCTTGCATCGTGAAATGCACCCAGCATCTCCTGTAAAAACGCTTCCCACCGCAGACACCTCTGCTGAAGCTTCCTTTTTGTTTCTGTATTCAGTTCACTCCCGTAATGATCGATGGCAGATAAAACTTCATATCCCATCTGATAGGTATGTACAAAATCCTCTTCCCAGCACCAGGAACATTTTTCACAGCTTTTGCAGGCTCTTTCTTTGTCCGGTCAAACATATCCTCAATCTCCTCATTGGAAAATGCGGATTTCTTTCCTCCAGATGAAGAAATGTCCGGGAAAGCTGTTTGATAGAATCTGCGTATTTTTCAATCTGTGTCACATAGGGGCTGGTGTGCAGTGCCTGTCCATTTTTCATGGCGATGTCCTCCTAGTTCTTATGTATGTAATATTAGAACATGCAAAAAAGCCCCAGGAATTTCCCGGAGCTTCTCTTTCGTATCGTCACTATTTTGCCGGCTTGAAAATGATCTCATTCGGATCCACCAGCCCTAATTTTTCTTCTGCAATCTCTTTCACGTAATCGTCTGTCTTCACATACGCTTCGTATGCTTCCACTTCCTTTGCACGCTTTTTCTCTTCTTTAATCTGTGCTTCCAGTTCTGCTTCCTGCTTCTTGTACTGTGCGTTTCTGCTGCGCAGAGATACTGCATTCACTGCAAGTACGCCTACCAGCAATACAAGAATCATACTGATCAGCATCATACTTTTTTTATGATACCGCCATGCAGAATTCGTCTTCCGGCTTTTTGATCTGCCAGCGACTTTCTTTTTCTGAATCGCCATGACACTCACCCTATCAAATCTAACTTCTATTTCCATCCTGCCTGCAAATAAATTTGCCTGACACAAGTATTCTATCTGCTTTTTTCTCTTTTTTCAAGTTATTCAGCCGTTTTAATCAAGATTTCCTTGTTTTTTCATGTTTTTTTCAGTTTCCTGAAAATTCGTTTCAACAAATGCTGCACCCCCACAGCAGTCAGCAGCCCGGCTGCGATTCCCAGAACAAAGAACCAGCGGATACTTCCATAAGTCGTACAATACATCTGACGAAACACATACGCGCTCACCAACAGCCAGAAGCCGATATCCTCCACACCGACTGCCAGCGGATGATGCCGCACGAGTCTTCGTATCAGCAGCAGAATCTGATAACCGCAAAAAAGTACCATCCCCGTAAGCGCCGCATAGAAAAAAATTCACAACTTCTGTTTCAATTCCGAGCATCATAATAACGCCTACTTAAATAATTTTGACAGAAAGCTCTCATTTTGCCCACCCTGATTCACTCCAGAATAAGCAATACTGTCAATATTTCCGGAAAGGTCTACTTCTCCCTTCTCAACACTGAGCCGGTTCACATGGAGGTCTGTGCCCTTCACCATAAGCATCCCCTGCTCTGTCTCCAGAAGAATCTCATTCAGATCAAACGAGAGAACATCCAGAACTCCGGTAACCATACTTGTCTTTCTGTTATTCACGATCAGTTTATGTGCCTTCGCCGGCATTTGTCGTTCTTCCATACACTTTCCCCTTTCCTTCTACTTTTCTATATATATGAGGGGTTGTATTATTTTATACCGGAAAAAACGAATTTTTTCTGTTTTATAAATAGCGGAACAGGTCTTTCGCCTCTTCTTTCTTGGTCGTATCCTGAATATCCAGCACTTCTACTTTCACCGTCTTTGTACCGAACTGAATCTCGATCACATCTCCCACTTTCACTTTTACGGATGCCTTTGCAGGCTTTCCGTTCACCAGAACTCTCCCTGCATCACATGCTTCGTTGGCTACGGTCCTGCGTTTGATCAGCCTGGAAACTTTTAAAAATTTGTCCAATCTCATCAATCTTTTCTCCTTCCTTCTCCTGTAACTGAAAAGAGAATACAACCGGCTTGTCCGACTGTATCCTCTTATGCATCTTTATCTGTTCGTCAATTATGCGTTTACAGCATCTTTCAGAGCTTTTCCAGCTTTGAATTTCGGAGCTTTGCAAGCTGCGATCTTCATTGTCTTTCCTGTCTGAGGATTTCTTCCTTCTCTTGCTGCTCTTTCGCTTACTTCAAAAGTACCGAATCCTACTAACTGTACTTTTTCTCCTTCTTTTAACTGCTCTGTTACTACATCAACAAAAGCTTTTAATGCTTTCTCTGCATCTTTCTTTGAAATTTCTGCCTGCTCAGCGATTGCTGCGATCAATTCTGTTTTGTTCATGGATAATTCCTCCTCTTTATTATGCTAGAATGATTATTCTAAATTGGTAAAGGCCGCATGTCTCTACCCTTTACATGTCGATACCCTTATGTACTGTTATAACTGGTGAAACTGCTTTTGTCAAGCAGTTTCACAGATTTACCATGCAAAGCGGTACTGTTTACAATAACAGCAACATTTTTACATAATCTTATCAATCATTGCCAGCACTTCTTTGCCCATAGCTGCGGATTTTTCATCTGCATCAGAAAGGGAGGTTCCTTTGATACCGTAGTAGAATTTGACTTTCGGCTCTGTTCCCGATGGTCTCACACATAACCATGCATCATCGGAAAGATCATAGTACAATACGTTCGATGTCGGAAGACCTGTCGAAGATACTTCACCAGTCTGCATATCCTGGATCGTGTCTGCTTTGTAGTCTCTCGCTTTCAGCACTTTGTAGCCTGCGATCTCTGCCGGCGGATTCTTACGGAGTGTCTCAAGAATCTCCTGGATCTTTGCAAGTCCTTCGATTCCTTTCAATGTGATAGACTGGATATCATCTTTGTAATATCCGTATCTCTCATACATCTCGATCATAGCATCCCAGAGAGTCATGTCTTTTGTCTTGTAGTAAGCAGCTGCCTCGCAGAGTGCCATTGTCGCAACGATCGCATCTTTATCCCTTGCATGTGTTCCGATCAGGCATCCATAGCTTTCTTCAAATCCAAATAAGTACTCGCCTTTTTTGCTTGTCTCAAATCCCAGAATCTGCTGTCCGATATATTTGAATCCGGTCAGAACTTCAATCAGCCCTGTGTTATAGTAATCTGCAATCGCATCCGCCATATTGGTTGTCACGATCGTCTTGATGAGATATCCATCCTCAGGGAGTCCTCTCAATGCGTTTCTCTGTCCGATCTCATAGTCTGCAAGAAGACATCCTGACATATTTCCTGTCAGATCGTGATATTCACCGTTTTTATCTTTTACCCGGACACCCAGACGGTCTGCATCCGGATCTGTAGCAAGCACAATGTCTGCATCCACTTCTCTTGCCAGCTTAAGTCCCAGTTCAAATGCCTCTGCCGCCTCCGGATTCGGATAAGAAACAGTCGGGAATTCGCCGTCCGGCAGTTCCTGCTCTTTGACTACGTATACGTTCTCAAAACCGAGCTCTTTTAAAATTCTGCGGGCAGGAATATTTCCCGTTCCATGAAGCGGACTGTATACGATCTTCAGATCTTTTCCAACTGCATCAATGGCATCCTGATGGATCACCTGCTTTTTCAGCTCTGCTATGTAGGCATCATCCACCTCTGCTCCGATCACTTCGTAGAGTCCGGCTGCTTTGGCATCCTCTGCCGGCATCGTCTTCATAGTCGTATAATCTGTCACTGCCTTGACTTCATCCATGATTCCTTTGTCATGAGGCGGTGTGATCTGCGCTCCATCTTCCCAGTATACCTTATAACCATTGTACTCCGGTGGATTATGGCTGGCTGTAATGTTGATTCCGGCAATACATCCGAGTTTTCTGACTGCGTAAGAAAGCTCCGGTGTCGGACGAAGAGAATCGAATACATAGGCTTTGATTCCGTTCGCAGCCAGGCAGCATGCCGCTTCCTGTGCAAATTCCGGTGACATCCGGCGTGAGTCAAATGCGATGGCAACTCCTTTTCTGCGTTTCCACTCTTTAAAATATAGTTTGCCAGTCCCTGTGTTGCCTTTCTCACTGTATAAATATTCATACGGTTCGTTCCGGCTCCGATAATTCCCCGAAGTCCTGCTGTACCAAACTCTAAATCTGTATAAAAAACGCTCTTTGATCTCGTTCTCATCTGATGCGATACGCTCCAGTTCTGCTTTTGTATCTGCATCAAAATAAGCATTTGTCAACCACTCATTGTATATTTCTTTGTAACCCATCTTAGGCACCTCCTGCAATATAGTATGGTTCTATTATACAACAGCCGCCTATAAATGAAAAGTGAATATATCTTCTAAAAATCGCTCTTTTTCTGCCTGCTGTCCGATTGCAGTCTGCAGTTTTTTCTACACTTTTCTCCGGAATCCCGTGGCCTTATTGGAGTTCGAATACAGATTTGCTGTCTTCCAGAACTTCTCCGGATAAGCCAGGCAAAGTGCGAGAAATTCCTTTTCCCTGTCCTCCAGAGGACGGACGCTCTCATACATCTCCAGAATCTTTCTTCCCAGACTTTCTTTCCACTGATACTTTTTCCATTACCTTTCGCAGGAAATAATACAGATCCTGTACCTGTACATCCATTCTGAAATGCTCAAAATTGGTGACTGCAATCCTGCCGGAACTGATCCAGATGTTGTGATAATTATAATCTCCGTGTATCAGCTTTCCGGCTTTTAGATTGTCTTTGTACAATTCCGGATATCCGGAGCATTCCATCCGTTCTGTCACACTTTGCGCCATCTCATACATTCTCTCAAAATGTGCCAGAAAACGACGCTCAAATTCATTTTTTGTGACCCTGGAACGGATAAATGCCCGCACTTTTTTCAATTCCCGGTTGTGCCGCCTTAATTCTGACAGCATATCTCTTCCTGCAAAAGGTTTCAGTTCTATCTCTAAAACAGGTTCATGATCCGAAGCCTGAGGAATCATCTCCTGCATCTTTTCTTTTGTCCACGCACCGTCGCCAAGAATTTCTCCCCAATCCATTCTCTGATGCAAAAGTCCGAGAGCCTGTGCCGCTTCCAGCACATCCCGCTCCCTTCGTACCTCACACTCTCTTCCCGAAACCCATTTTTTCAGCATGTACTTTGTTCCATCCTGGGATACGCTAAAGAGTTTTTCCCCGCCTTCGTAAAGATGGGTGTGTCCACCTTCATTCCGTGTCTGGATTCCAGATAACAGAGCAAAACATACATCAGAGGTGCGCGCCCAACCGAAATTCCTGCCGGTCCAAGCAGCATCAGCCCCTCCTTTGTATCGCAAAAATAAGCACCCCTGGTCTTGCGGGTGCTTATCACGTCTATGTCATACTGTTCCAGAACTTCTAACTCATATTCTCTCATACTTGCCCCCTGCACTTTGCCCCGCCGAAAGCAGGGCGGATTCATGACTCTTTCTAATCTATGAATCCCGGTGAGCAAGTATGCTAAAAGCCAAATCTTTCTTTCACGTAATCACACAATTTTCCTTTTTGATTCCATGCCGGATCTTCGATCACCATATCCAGCAGCTCATTTAAGAGCGTTCCCAGTTCTTTTCCCGGCGCTATTCCGAGATTGATCAGATCTGTTCCTGTCACTGCCAGATCTTTTAATGTCACACATTCTTTGTTTCGCAGCGCATTTCGATACAGTTCTCTGATCTGAATGATATTTTCCAGCTTTCCTCTGCGTTCATAAGAACTCTGCGCTTTTGTATCTGCAAGCCGGACTGCCAGATAATATGGAAAGAGTTCCGCCCCGATCTCATGCATGGCGCGGCGCACGTTCGCTCCGGTCGGTTCCATCCGGTAATCATGATACGCAACAAGCTTTGTTACTTTTCGAATCGTATCATTATCAAATTTCAAACGTTTCATCACTGTTTTCGCAATTTGCTCGCTGGCGATCGCATGCCCTTTGAAATGGTCTCTTCCATTTTCATCTGTGGTCTTCATTACTGGTTTTCCCATATCATGGAACAGCATGGTCAGTCTGAGGACTTTATCATTCTTTACATTCTGCAGCGCATGAACTGTGTGTGCAGCTACATCATATTTATGATGCGGCGTATTCTGCTTCACACCGACCATGTCATCCCATTCCGGAAGCACCACTTTTGTGATTCCCAGCTCACAGGCATCCTGAATCCGCTCCGGATGATCGGATACCAGCAGTTTTACCAGCTCTGCCTGAATCCGCTCTGCACTGATCTTTTCCAGATTCGGCGCCAGACTTTTGATCGCTTCTGCGGTCTCCGGCTCGATTGGAAATGCCAGCTGCGCAGAAAAACGTACTGCGCGCAGAATCCGAAGTGCATCCTCTGAAAAACGCTCCTTCGGATCACCCACACAACGGATCAGGTGATAATTCAAGTCCCTCATTCCGCCAAACGCATCCACCAGGCGCT
>ENA-OPYU01000231-OPYU01000231.1-human-gut-metagenome-genome-assembly--contig:-NODE-231-length-23014-cov-3.329794_pt1 | contig 23014 bp, 31 predicted proteins | sample MGYA00242637_ERZ504482 | MGnify/ENA primary metagenome ERZ504482 (study PRJEB26092, sample SAMD00036237) | human gut metagenome | host: Homo sapiens | study: EMG produced TPA metagenomics assembly of... | reverse complement strand
CTGCCAGACAGTCAAAAAGAGAATTCTTCATCAGAAAAAAAGAGCCCGGGGCCACGAGGGTCCGGCTCTCTACGTTTTGCAGTTATCCGAAAGAAGTTACTGCTTGACGCTGCACTTCTTGCCGTCTTTACCCACGCGCTCGAAACGGACGGTACCGTCCACCAGAGCAAACAGGGTGTCATCGCTGCCCTTGCCAACGTTCTCACCCGGCATGATGTGGGTGCCACGCTGACGAACCAGGATGTTGCCGGCCAGAACGAACTGACCGTCTGCACGCTTGGTGCCCAGACGCTGTGCTGCGGAATCGCGGCCGTTCTTGGTGCTGCCTACGCCCTTTTTATGTGCCATTGTAATTTACCTCCTTAGCCGTTGATCGCAGTGATCTCAACCTTGGTGAAGGGCTGACGATGGCCCATACGGCGAGCACTGTGCTTCTTTGCGCGATAGGTGATGATGTTCAGCTTCTTGCCCTTGCCATTCTTGATGACCTTGGCAGTAACGGTAGCACCCTCAACAACGGGAGCGCCAACCTTCACAGAACCCTCCTCGCCAATAGCGAGAACCTGATCAAACTTCACTTCGGAGTCGGCCTCAACGTCCAGCTTTTCGATGTAGACGATGTCGCCCTGCTCCACGCGGTACTGCTTACCGCCGGTAACAATGATTGCGTACATTTTGTTCATTCCTTTTCGTTGTACTCGCTGGTCGTAAAGGCAGGCCCTTACACTGGGCCATTTCAGGCGCCCACACCACGCGGCTAGAATATTATAGCAAAAAAGCGATGGAAATGCAAGAGGAATTTTCCTCTTTCCGAAGGATTTTTATTTTCCGTCTTCCCGCTTTCCGCGATGGTGCGTTTTACTTCGGCATTATACGCTTCGGTGCGCTCCACGAAGAGCTTACGCGGGCTGGAGGCCAGCAGTTCAGTATCTGCATCCGTCATCAGACCGATAACAGTTTTTCTTTGCTCAGCTTATTGACTGCGGCTTTGTTGTCCGCCGTCATTGCCAGCTTTACCATCAGGGGCTTGTCCTTGAACTTGTGGGTGAAGTAAATTTCCGCAGCCACACCGACTACCACAGCGATACCTGCCACCAGCTGGGATACCGCAGACCAATGGAGGGCACCAGCATCAGACTGTCGGTGCGCAGGGCTTCGATCCAGAAGCGGCCCGCGCCGTACCAGATCATATACCGCAGGGCAATGTCACCGTTGAACTTGCGCTTTTTAATGTAACGGAACAGCAGGAGAAAGCCCACGAAACACCAGATGCTTTCGTACAGGAAGGTGGGATGCACCGGCAGATTCGGGTCAATGGTCACGCCGCTCTGGGCCGTGACTGTGCTGCCCATCAGGTAAGCGCGGGTCGTTTCGCTGAACATGCCCCAACGGCAGGGTGGTGTTGCAGCCGAAGGCCTCCTGATTGAACGAAGTTGCCCCAGCGGCCGCAGCCCTGTCCCAGCAGAAAACCCCATAGCGGTCAGGTCGAACATGGGCAGCACCGGCACGCCCCGCCGTTTGCAGGCCAAGCCACCGAACAGAAAGCCGCCGATGATGCCACCGTAGATGGCAAGGCCGCCATCCCGAATGGCGATCATCTCCCAGATGCTTTCGTATTTAAAAGGTGCCATGGCCACGTAGTAGGCGCGGGCGCTGACAATGCCCAGCACGATGCCAATCAAGATCACGTCCACCATGCTGTCCGGGTCCACGCCGAACTCGATGCTGTGGCGGAACGCAAATACCAGCGCCAGACAGATGCCAAAGGCAATGCACACGCCATACCAGTAAATATTGAACCCGCCAATGGAAAGGGCCACGCGGTTGATCTCAAAGCTCAGGCCCAGCCCCGGGAACTGCACCAGATTTGTCATTCTGCTTCCTCCTCGTTCTCGGCCAGCGGCGCAGTGCCATCTGGCAGAATATCCATCACAGCCATGCGGTCGGTGCTGAGGATGTGCTGCAGCGCAGCGTCCGCATCCTCGGCAGTCAGCCCTGCCAGCATGGTGATCTGCTGCGCCACCGTCTGGCCGGAGAGGGCAAAGTCTGCCATCTGGCTGGCCGAGTCCTCCACATTTTCCAGATTTTCGATCAGCTGGCCGTACTTTTCGTTCTTGCACAGGGTAAAGATCTCCCGGTCCACACCCGCGGCACGGATGCGGGCGATCTCGTCCAGAAGCATCTGTTTCACGGCATCGGGGGCATCGCTCTCGCCGGTGAACAGGATGCAGCAGCAGCCATCCACCCGCAGCACTTCCCCGCCAAAGCCGGGGTTCACAAGGCCCCCGTCGTACAGGCGGCGGTACAGCGGCGACATGCCGCCTGTGATGCAGCTCAGGATCAGATCATACAGCGCTTCAGTGCGCAGATCGTTCGGGGGCAACGGCTTCTCCTTGAAGCCCACGCCGAAGCAGGGTTTGGACACCGGCATTTTCAGGGTCTTATGGGCTGCCGCCAGCGTCATGGGTTCCGGCTTCCACAGCCGCTGCACTCTTTCGGTGCTGCGCGGTCTCATCAGGCCGTGGCGCTCACAGGCAGCCAGGATCTGCTCCATGGTAGTGTCGCCGGCAGCCGCCAGCACCATATTGCCCGGTGCATAGAAGGCTTTGCAGCTGTCGTAAAGCATCTCCGGCGTGATCTCAGCAATGCTCTCCACCGTGCCCGCGATATCGCTGCGGATGGGATGCTCGTGGTACAAGCACTCGAACAGGCCGGTGATGAGCCGCCAGTCCGGGCTGTCATCGTACATTTTGATCTCCTGTCCGATGATACCCTGCTCCTTGGCGATGGTCTGCTCGGTAAAGTACGGATGAGTCACCATGCCCAGCAGCACATCCAAGCTTTCGTCCAGCTGTTGGGTCGCAGTGAACAGGTAGCAGGTGCGGTCAAAGCTGGTAAATGCGTTGGCATTGGCACCGGTCTTGGCATACTTTGCAAAGGCATCGCCGTCCTGATCTTCAAACATCTTGTGCTCGAGGAAGTGTGCCACGCCTGCAGGCAGATGCACCTCTTTGCCGTCCAGCCGGAAATCCCGGTCAATGGAGCCAAAGCGGGTAGCAAAAATGACATGGGTGCTGGAATAGCCCGGCATGGGCCGCACGATAACGGTCAGTCCGGAGGGCAGGGTCTGCCACTGGTCAGCCACGGTCTTTTCCAGCAGGGTCTGGTTATTCTGCGGCATGAGCGGCCACCTCCTTTGTGAGCAGATAGCTGACCGAGAGGGTCAGTTTGCGCAGGATGGCGCGCACGTCGTCCTTGGTCACGGCCTGCAGAGCGGCGCGGGCTTCGGCGGGTGTCTGCACCTTGGCCGGGTCGCCGCCGCGCAGCACTTCAATGTAATACCATGTCTCGATGCCGCCCAAGGTATCCTCTACCCCCGTGCATCCCGCTCAGCAGACCCCGACGGCAGTCCTCAAATTCATCGTCGGTGATGGGGCCCATCGCACAGGTCGGCCAGTTCCTTCAAGATGGCCTGCTCTGCCCGGGCTGCGTCGGCGTGCTCCACGCCGCTGTTCACAGCCATGCTTCCGGTAAAGCTCTGGAACGAGGACGAGCAGTAGTAGCACAGGTGGTCACGCTCGCGCACATTCAGGAACAGGCGGCTGGTCACACTGCCGCCGTACAGCGCCATGGCAAGGCGCACAGGCAGCCGAGCTGTTCGGTGCGCATGGGTTCGCCCAGCGTGAACAGCATGCAGAGCTTCGCCTGCACCATATCATAGGTTTCGGTTTTGTGCACCGGCTCCCGGCGGGGCATGGCAATGTTTTCCGCCAGCGGCAGCGGTGCACGGTCAATTGCCGCAAGCTCTGCCAGCAGTGCATCCTTTACCGCAGCGGTCTGCTCTGCCGTGCAGCCCAGCACGAGCAGTTCAATGTTGGCGGTGCGCAGCATCTCGTAATAGGCTGCGGTAAGCTGTTCCGGTGTCAGGCCTTCCACCTCTTCCAGATAGCCCTCCTGCCGCACACCCGCCGGGCTGTCGCCAAAGAATTCCCGGTTGGCCTGATGCAGGCAGTAAAGGCGCTTATCGTTGATTTCATCTTCCAGCGCCCTTTTTCAGCATCTGCTTTTCAATGCCCACGGCTTCCGGATCAAAAGTGCCGCCCACAAATACGGGTGAAAGGCCGCACCCAGTGCAATGGATGCATATTCCCTTGTAAGGGTCTCCCCTTCCAGCGCAAACTGATCCTTGATGCCGGTAACACTAACACACAGGTTGTGGCTGCAGCCCATGGGCCGGGCATCCACTGTGAGGTCTGCACCGTAGAGCTTGGCCAGCTTTTTGGTCAGGCGGGTCATATCCGGGCAGTCGGCATAGCCGCGCTCCAGCACCAGCGGCAGCAGCGCATGTGCTGTGGCCGTTTCCCGCTTTGCCGGAAAGGCAAAGTGGACGCTGATGCGGCAGCGGTTGAATTTTTTCCGCCGGGTCACAGGAAAGATGCACACCCGGCGCAATGAGAGTACGTTCCAATTTGTTCCTCCGCCCTGCTTTCACAGGGAGCTTTTATTTTTATGATGCCTTCTGCAAGGCAAGAAATTCTTCCAGACTCAGGCCGCTGGCACGGATGGCAAGGGCATTTTCAACGCCCACATACCGCCAGTGCCACGGCTCAAACACCACGCCGGTAGCAGCCTGCCTGTCCTGCGGATAGCGCAGGATAAAGCCGTATTCGGCGGCGTAGGCGGTGAGCCACTCATAGGCGCGGGTCGTATCAAAGCCGGTATCACGGGTCGGGTAGTCCGTACTGAGGATATCCGCCGCATAGCCGGTGCCGTGATCATTGCATTCCGCAGGCGGCTGGATATCTGCCGCAAGGCTGGCGGCTTCTTCCTCGGTTTTGCCCTTTTCCAGATACTGCTGCTTCTGCGTCTCATAGGCCGCGCTGCGGGCATCTGCGTCCTGATAGCCTGCCGCCAGCACCAGTGCAACGCCGTCCTCGGCCGCAGCCGCAGCCATTTTCTGGTAGGCTGCAGCTGCTTCGGCTTCCAGTTGGATACCGCTGGCTTCATCGGCATCGGCAAGGGCCGGAGAGGGTTCCTCGGCAAAAGGCAGATTGGTGTTTACCAGCACAAAACGCTCATCGTCAGCATCAAAGCTATAGCCGGTGCCATCGTAGCTGGCCGCATCAAAGCTCTGCGGCCCTGCAAGCATGGCGTTCACCTTTGGCAGCAGCCAGAGGATGCCTTTGGTCATAAGCGCCACAATAACGGCGCAGACGAGAATGAGAATGGCCCAGTTGCGGGCCAGACGCAACCGCTTGCGGCGCTTCCACTGAGCGCGGGTCAGGCGGGGCTTTGCAGCATTTCTATCAGTCGGTTCCATGGTGCGTTGCAGCTCCTTTTGCAGAATTTGCAGCGCACTGCGCCGCACAGATACAGTGTATATTATACACCCCTTTGCATTTTGTGTAAACGCCGGAAGTGTAAAATAAGTATGACCGAAAAAAACTCCTTCCGTCTGCTCGCACGCTCGCATCCACCTCCCTCAATGAGGGAGGCTCTGGCGAAACAGAAAAGTTTCCCGCTCTGCCAAAGGCCCCCTCTCAGAGGGGGCTGTCGCCACAGGCGGCTGGAGGAGTTTTCCACGCAAAAATGCCGCACCACCTAAAAGGCGATGCGGCATTCCTATATTTTTATTTAATCAAACAGCATATCGTGGATCGCAGAAACAGCCTTGTCGGCATCGTCGCGGTTGATGATGCAGGAGATCTTGATCTCGCTGGTGGAGATCATCTTGATGTTGATGTTGTTGTTGGACAGTGCCTCAAACATCTTGGAAGCAACGCCGCTGTGGCTCTGCATACCGGCACCCACAATGGAGACCTTGGCGCAGGTGGTGTCTACGCTCACATCGTTGAAGTGTGCGCTCTCCTTCAGCACGCGCATGGCCAGATCGGCTTCGCCCTCAGAGCAGGTAAAGCTGATATCCTTCTTGCCGTCACGGCCGGTGGACTGCAGGATGATGTCCACGTTGATGTTCTTCTGGGCCAGCAGACCGAAGATCTTGAAGCTCATGCCCGGCTCATCGGGAACGTTCAGAATCGTGATAACAGCAACATCAGTGTCTTTTGCGACACCCTTGATCAGCATACCTTCCATGTCTTTTGTAACCTCCTTGACCACCGTACCGGGCACGGGATTCAGGCTGGAGAGCACCTCCAGCTCCACATTATACTTTTTGGCCAGCTCCACGCTGCGGTTGTTCAGCACCTGTGCACCCAGAGATGCCAGCTCCAGCATCTCGTCAAAGGTGATCTCATCCAGCTTGCGGGTGTTGCGCACCTTGCGCGGGTCGGCCGTGTAAACGCCTTCCACATCGGTAAAGATCTGGCAGCGGTCTGCGTGCAGGGCTGCTGCAATGGCAACAGCGCTGGTGTCGGAGCCGCCGCGGCCCAGAGTGGTGATGTCATCCATCTTGTTCAGGCCCTGGAAGCCCGCCACAACGACCACACGGTTGCGCTCCAGCTCAGAAGAGATGCGCTCTGTCTCCAAGCGAGTGATGCGCGCCTTGGTATAGGCGCGGTCGGTGCGGAAGCCAGCCTGCCAGCCGGTCAGGCTGATGGCATGGCAGCCCAGCTCATTCAGTGCCATGGCCAGCAGCGAAATGCTGATCTGCTCGCCGCTAGCCAGCAGCATATCCATTTCACGGGCCGAAGGGTTGTGGGTGATCTCCCCAGCCTTGGCGATCAGGTCATCGGTGGTATCGCCCTGAGCGGACACCACCACAACTACGTCATTGCCCGCGTTGTGGGTGTTTGCCACAATGCGTGCCACGTTGAAGATACGGTCACGGTCCTTCACCGAAGAACCGCCGAACTTCTGTACGATCAACGCCATATCTTGTCACTCTCCTCTTTTTGGTCCCTTTGTCAAAAGGGGGTACACCGGGCGGAAGCGGTCAGCAGCGCCTTGCACTTCCCTTACCCATTTATCATTCCACCGTTGCGCCGGTGTTATCGGCATCCAAACGCAGCAATGTAAATGCTTCACATCCGTCCAGACCTTCCAGCAGCTCCAGACCCTTTTCCAGCTTGGAATAGAACTTTTCGGCCTCCGCCTTTTCCGCTACGGCCATCACGGTGCTGCCCGCACCGGAAACGTAAACAGCCTTTGCACCGCACAGGCGTGCCATATCGAACACTTCCTTAGAGCCGGGCATCAGCGGCATACGGTAGGGCTGGTGCAGCTTATCCTCGGTGGCAATGGCCAGCAGGTCATGTCTGCCCTCGCAGAAGGCGGCGGGCACCAGCGCAGCACGCGAAAGATTATATACCGCGTCCTTGTGGGAGACCTCTTTGGGCAGGGCCGCACGAGCGGCTTCCGTCAGCAGCTTGTAGTCCGGCACGATGGCGGCGAAGCACAGCGTTTCATCCACATTGCGCTTGACCGAGTACACCTTGCCCTCCTCAAACACGCTGCTGGTCAGGCCGCCCAGAAGAGCCGGGGCCACGTTATCGGGGTGGCCCTCGATGGAGGTGGCCAGCGTGAGCAGCTCCTGCGTGTTGAGCACATCGCCCAGCATCCGGTTTGCACCCAGCAGTCCCGCAATGATGCAGGCCGAGGAAGAACCAAGGCCGCGCGCCATGGGGATGGGATTCGTCTGGGTGATCTTGAGGGGCGGGATCTGCTTGCCCACCTTCTCAAACAGCCCCTTTTGCCGAACGGTACACGAGGTTCGATTCACCGCGCGGGATGCGGGTACCGTCCGCAGACGAGATATCCAGCACTTCGCTCTCTTCAAAGGTGACCGTATTATACAGCGTCACCGCCAGACCCAGCGCATCAAAGCCGGAGCCGATGTTTGCACTGGTGGCCGGGACAGAAACCTTGATCTTCATAGCCGCCGCACCTTTCCTTATTCCGTTATCAGTTTTCTTCCGGCAGACGCTTGAGCACCAGCTTCACGCTGCCGCCCACGGCTTCCACCTTGCGGGCTGCTTCGGCCAGTGCCTTTTCGTCGGCTCGCTCCACAAAGTAAGCGCAGCCTTCGTAGCGTTCGTCCACCACCCTGCCATAGCCGTAGATGGCTTCCACCACCGCCGGAGCAATGCCTGCTACACGCACATAATATGCAGCAGGAGCCGGGTCGGTGAGCATTCCCTCCACCGGCTCAGCAGGCTGCCAGAACAGGCTGTCGTGCACCTTGGAGCCATGCTTCAGGGCATCCACAACGTCGGCCACCACGGCGCTGGCGGTGGGCAGCTTGCCTGCGCCCTTGCCGTAGAACACCACGTCGCCCAGCATATCGCCCTTGACCAGCACTGCATTGAACACATCGTCCACGCTGGCCAGCTGGTTTGCCTTGGGCACCAGACACGGCTCCACACCGGCAGCCACGCTGCCGTCCTTGCCGCGCTTCATCCATGCGATCAGCTTGATCACACAGCCCAGCTTTTCCGCCGCTTCCACATCTGCCGTGGTAATGGCACGGATGCCGCGGGTGGGAATGTTCTGGGGGTAGATCTGATGGCCGCACACCAGCGAGGACAGAATGGCGATCTTGCGGCAGGCATCACGGCCGTCCACATCGTCGCTGGGGTCCTTCGTCTCGGCGTAGCCCAGCTCTTGCGCGATCTTCAGCGCATCGTCAAAGCCCAGATTTTCGCGCACCATCTTGGTGAGCATGAAGTTGGTGGTGCCATTCACGATGCCCTCCACCTCGGTGATGACGTTTGCCGCCAGACACTGGTGCATCGGGGTAATGATGGGCGTACCGCCGCCCACAGAAGCCTCGAACAGGAAGGCACAGCCGTGCTCTTTGGCAAGGCCCAGCAGCTCTGCGCCGTAGGTGGCCACCATCTCCTTGTTGGAAGTGCATACGCTGCGGCCGCTCTCAAGGCAGGCCTTTACATACGGATACGCAAAGCGGGTGCCGCCGATGGTCTCCACCACCACCTTGATCTCCGGGTCTTCCAGAATGGTATCGAAGTTCTTTATAAACAGGTGTGCATCCGGATGGTTTGAAAAATTCCTTCGGGTCAAGGATGTACTTGACCTCCACCGGCTCACCTGCACGGCGGGAGACACCCGCAGCGTTGCGGCACAGTACCTCGTACACGCCGCTGCCCACCGTGCCAAAGCCCAGAATTGCAATTTTAGCCATTGTTGTTCTCCCTCGTTTTCTGAAGACTGCTTACAGATTGTACCCGCAGTGCACACCTACCACCATACGCTGACGCGAAAGTTTTTCGGTCAGCTCTTCGGGGGTCATCTGCATGGTATCGGTGCGGATGGTGACTGCCACCAGTGCGGCACCGTTTTCCGGTGTGGACTGGTTGATGGTCACAATGCTTGCACCTGCGGCGCTGATGCCGGCCAGCAGGCTCTGCAGTGCACCGGTCTCGTCCGCAGAGTAGCCATGACGGTGATCACCTCACGGCCATTCTCGGAGTCAAAATGCAGTCCTTATACTTATAAAAAGCGCTGCGCGAAAGATCGACTGCGCGGGTGGCAGCGGAAATGCTGCGTGCCTCCCCGCTGGCCAGAAGTTCCTTGGCGCGTACCACCTTGAGAAAAACCTCAGGCAGCACCTGCGCATCTACCAGATAAAAGCGGCGTTCCAACTTGTTCACCTCACAAACACAAGTGTTCTTGCAGTGAATATAATAGCATCCGGCCCCCTGCAATGCAAGAGGTCGGATGCGTTTTTGTCAGATTATCCAGTTTTGCTGCGGCAAGCGCGGTATTTCCTTGCCGGATTCACTCCGCGCCGGTGCCGATAGTACGCCTTTTGTCCTTCATATGGCTACAGATCAGTCTGTATCCTGATTACCTGTATCCGCAGGAATGACAGCCTGCTCCGGTGCCGCAGTCTCCGCAGGTGCAGCCGCTGCAGGAGCTGCTGCATGGGAGTAGTTGCAGGTACCAGGCAGATCATCGGCGCGGTAGTAGCCCACGGCGGTGCTGGGGCAGGAGCCGCCTGCCAGCAGGCCGCTCTGGGTGCAGTAGCGGCGCTCCACCACACCGGCAGAGGTCGGGAATGCCTTATACGGCAGGTTTGCCTGCACCTGTTCCATCAGGGCCTTCCACGCCATAACACAGGTACGGGTCTTGGCCTGCTGCTTACCCAGCGTCTTGGTCATATCATAGGGTGCATCGTAGCCCCACCACACGGCGGTAACGTAGTACGGCGTGCCGCCCACGAACCACAGATCCTTTTCGTCGCTGGCGGTACCGGTCTTGCCAAAGGCTTCCATGCCGTTGGAGTTGGGGTAGCGGCCGCCGGCGGTGCCCACGCTGGAGTACAGAACGTTCTTCAGCAGGCGGTTCATCACATAAGCGGTATCCGGGGTCAGGGCCTGATAGCTGGTGGAGTTGTTCTCCAGATAGATATTGCCGTCACGGTCCAGCACGCGGGTATACAGGTGCGGGGTGGTGTACTGGCCATCGTAGAAGATCTGGAACGCAGCTGCCAGCGCCGTGGGCGTAACGCCATGAGTCTGACCGCCCATGACCATCTGCGCCAGACCCACATCGTTTACCGGGTCCAGCGTGTTCAGCTGCAGGGTGTTGTACACAAAATTGAAGATATTGCTTGCGCCCACCAGATCACCCACACGCACCGCAATGGTGTTCAGCGAGCGGGCCAGACCGTTCCACAGCGGCACATCACTGTTGTCGCCGTAGTCGCCGCCATAGTTACGGGGCCAGCTGCGCCATGCGTTGGGATAAGCGCGCAGCTGCTTGTCGGAAAGGCCCATCAGGCCGTTCTTGCGGCAGTAATCCTCATCGCGGATCACCATATCCTGCTTCTGATACAAGGGCGAGTTGTTGAGCATGGTGGACCAGTTCACCAGACCATACTCTACACCCAGTGCATATGCACCGATAGGCTTGATGGAAGAACCCGTCTGACGATTGACACTGTAGGCACGGTTCAGCGAGAGGCTCTTGTTCTTTTCGCCCAGACCACCCACAATGGCGATCACATTGCCGTCATAGTCCAGCGTGACCATGGCTGCCTGAGTACGCACATTGCGGTAATAGTAAACGGTACCGTCGTCGCCGGTGCGGGTCTTGGGCGTACCGTCCTCGTTCATCACCTGTACATCGTCGTCCGAGATAGAGGTCACCTCTTCCTCATGCCAGCCGGCCGGGAAGTAGGCATCGTCCGTGTTGAGCATCAGGTTTTCCATGGCGGACTGCACCTTGGTGTTCACAGTCGACTCAACGGTAAAGCCGCCGGTGTACAGCAGCTTCTGTGCCTCGGATTCCGAAATGTTTTCCCTTGTCCATGATGTCCTGCACCAGCTCGGTGAACAGTGCATCGGTAAAATAAGAGGTAACGGAAGAATTCTTCTTGGTATCCTCTTCCTCGGCCAGTACCAGCGGCTGGGCCGCTGCGTTGCGGTAGTCCTCTTCGCTGATCACGCCCTGCTGCCACATGTTGTACATGAGGAAGTTACGGCGGTTGATCAGGTTTTCGGGGTTGGTGTAGGGGTTATAGTTGGTGGGGATTTTTGGTGATGGACGCAATGGTCGCACACTCCCACAGGGTCAGCTGGCTGACATCCTTATTAAAGTATTCGTTGGCCGCAGTCTGCACGCCCTGAATGGTGCCGGTAAAGCTGATGGTGTTCAGGTACGCTTCCAGAATGGTCTCCTTGGAATAGCTGCGGCTCAGGCAGAGGGCGCGGTAGATCTCGCGCAGCTTGCGCAGTGCGCCTTCAATGCCGCTGGCGCTCTTGTCGTCGGTCAGGTTCTTGATCAGCTGCTGCTCCAGCGTGGATGCACCCTGCTTGGAGCTGTAGATGGGCAGCAGGTATTCGTTGACCATTGCGCCGATGGTGCGCTTGAAGTTGACGCCGGGCTCGTTGTAAAAGTCCTTATCCTCGGTGCAGATGAACGCATACTGCAGGTTCGTGGGGATCTGCTCCAGATCCGCCCACACGCGGTGGCTGTTGGAAGAGCGCAGCGTGGCATACTCCACCTGTGCACCGGTGTCCGGGTCGGTAGCCATCACCACACTGGACTGGCTCAGCTCAATGTTGTCCAGATCCAGCAGGTCGCCGTCGTTGGCGGTAGCCTGCACCACGTAATATACAGCACCCACTGCCACCAGACTGCCTGCCATGATGCCCAGACAAATCAGTGTAGCAATGGTTCGGCCAATGAAGCGCAGAATGGGACGTCTGCCCTTTTCACGGGGTTCCTTTGGTTCTTTGGGTTCCCGGCCGCGTCTGGGTCCCGGCTGGGACTCCCGGCGGCTGTTGCTCACATTTACCTTCCGCCCCGCCGGTGCCGGGGAATGCCCCTCACCGGCACGGTTGATCTTTCTCATATCGGAGATAGAAATCGCCTCCTAACATTCAGGCTGCTTTTTCAGCGCCATGCGCTGGTACTTTTCCATCAAAGCGCACAGAACTGCACGCAATACCATATTATAGCACGTGCACAGAACGCGGGCAAGAACCAATCTTCGGCCCTGATAGGTCTAATCATCTGTAGTATAACACAATCTGCCGGACAAAGTACAGCATTCCCGTGTGAAAATTGACTGTTCTCCCCTGTTTTGGGGCATACTTCAGCCGGAAAGGAGCGTGTTTCTCCATGCGCAAACTGTGCACCTGCCTGTTCTACGGGCTGTGCGTATTCACCATCGTGTTCAGCCTGTTCTGGATGGCCCTGCCCAAGCTCAGCCTTCCGGTGCCCGACCCCGGCAGCGAAGCACCGCCTTCCTCCGCAGCAGACCTTGCCGCACAGGCCATGCCGGAGCTTGCTGCCCAGAGCTACCGCCTGTGCGACAAAGGCGGGCGCGTGGCCGTTTACCGCTGCGGCACCAATGGCCAGCCGGATGTGCTTGTTACCGTCACCGGCATCTACACCAATCTTCTGCCGGAGAACGATGCCGTGCGCATCAAGCGCGGTGTGACCGTGTACAGCGAACGGGAACTGGACCTGCTGCTGGAAGATCTGGGCGATTGAGTGCAGAATGCTCAATTTTTATCTACTTTTACGGATTATTTTTATTGACATTCCGATGTAAAAATTATATAATGATAATAGATGTGAAGTTTCTTAACCGCCTGCAGCGATCATAAAAGGAAGTGCTTCCTCATGTCAGAACAGATCACCCTCCATTACCAGTGCCGTCTTTGCGGCAAGCAGCTGGACCGCGGTATCCACCTCGGCCCGCCCAGCCCCGGCACCTGCAGCAAAGCCGCCAAGGTAGACGGCTTTCACGGGCCGCACCGCTGGGTCATTGTCTCTTTGCCCAAAAGTGCTTGATTTTTAACGCAAAAAAGACCTCCGGGAAAAGCGTCCCGGAGGTCTTTCTTAGTTTCAGGCTTCCATTTCTTCCAGCGGAACAAGGTAGGCCTTGCGGCACTCCTCGTATTCCAGCATGTAGTCCTTGGTGGGGTTGTGGTGCATGATGCTCTTGAGAGTGTGGGAGTCGTAGTCCTCGCCGGCATCCATGCCGATCAGGCGGGCAGCAACGTTGGAGCAGTGATCCGAGATGCGCTCTGCATTGTTCAGCACATCCAGGAACACGACACCCGTATCAATGGAGCACACGCCGTCCTTCAGGCGCAGGATGTGCTGGTCGCGCAGGCGCTCTGCCATCACATCGATCACTTCCTCCAGCGGTTCCACCTGAGCCGCCAGACGCATATCGCTGTTTTCAAAGGCATCGTTGGTCAGGTTCAGGATGCGGTTCAGCGCATTCTCCAGCAGCTGCAGCTCCTTGGTGGCGTTTTCACTGAAGGACGCTTCCTTTTCCTGCAGTTCTTCTGCCTTTTCCATAATGTTCACCGCATAGTCGCCGATGCGCTCGAACTCGGTAACAAAATTCAGCAGTTCGGTCACAGTGTGGCTCTCATCGTCGCCCAGCTCCTGATCGGTCATCTTGATCAGATAGTTGGAGATTGCCACCTCCATGCGGTCGATCAGGTTTTCACGCACCCGGATGGCGCTGACGGTATCCTCGTCCATCTTCAGCAGCAGCGGTGCAGCCAGATTCACATTGCGGGCAGCACGGCGGGACATCTTGATCACAGCGCTCTTAGCCTGCTGCAGGGCCACAGCCGGGCTTTTGAACAGGCGCTCGTCCAGCACCGGCATGCTCAGCTCCTGTGCTTCCTCGGCGCTGTCCGGCACAGTGAGCAGTGCCAGCTTGGACAGCACACCGCTGCAGGGCAGGAACAGCAGCATGGCGCACACGCTGGAAAGGGTGTGGATGTTTGCGATGGTGCTCTTGTTCATCACATCGTTCCACATGGGGGATGCCAACGGTAAACTGCACCGCATACACCAGCGCCAGCAGGATCACGCTGCCAATGATGTTGAAGTACAGATGGATCAGTGCAGCGCGCTTGCCGTCCTTGGAGGAGCCGCCAATGGTGAGCAGCGGCGTAAAGGCCGTGCCGATGTGTGCGCCCAGAATAATGGGGATGGCAGAGCTGAAGGTGACCAGACCCGTGCTGGACAGTGCCTGCAGGATACCCACCGATGCCGAGGAGGACTGGATGATCACCGTGACCACCACGCCCACCAGAATGCCCAGAACGGGATTCGTCATGGTAACGAACAGATTCTGGAACACGGCGCTCTCGCGCAGAGGAGCCACACCGGTGTCCATCAGGCTCATGCCGGTAAACAGGATGCCAAAGCCCAGCATGATCTGGCCGATGTTCTTCCTTTTAGCGCTGCGCAGGAACACATAAAAAATGCAGCCAATAAACGCCACCACGGGCGCAAAGGTCTTGGGCTGGATCAGTGTCAGCCAGAGACTGTCACCGGAGATATCCGCCATGCGGATCAGTTGGCCCGGTAACAGTGGTACCAATGTTTGCACCCATAATGACACCTACCGACTGCGTAAGGGTCATGATGCCGGAGTTTACCAGACCGACACAAATAACGACCGTGCCGGCCGAGGACTGGATGACACCCGTGATGAGGGTGCCAAAAATAACGCCCTTGAGCGTTGAGGAGGTCAGCTTTTGCAGCACGCCCTGCATTTTGCCGCCGGCCAGTTTTTCCAGACCAGCGCCCATAATGGACATGCCGTACAGAAACAGCGCAATTCCACCCAACAGAGAGGTAATGTGTGTGATATCCATAACGATACTCCTAAAAATGATCTTCCTTTTGATCCTTGTACATCTGCCCTGCCCGCACACCGGGCCTGCTTGATCCGGCAGATGCTGCGGCCTGCCGCTCTGCTGCGCAGAACGGCGCACAATGACCGCGCTTGGATCTATTATATCATTTTTTATCCTGTCACAACAAGGTTTATTTTTACAAGAAAATCACTTTTTCTACACATTTTTCCGTCTCTTAATGAATTCGTGCTCTTTCCTTTTCAATTATTTTACATCAATTTTACATTTGCACCGAAGTCCCTGTCTGTTTGCGGGCGCTTACTCTGCCAGTTCTTCCATTGCTTCCCGCACCGTATCGGCCGAAAACAGGAACACTCCGCTGCCGGTGTATACTTCCACATGGCTTCCAACATAACGCAGTTCAAAATCTTTCATCCGTGTTCCCTCCTGTATCTCGTTTTTTGCAGCTTTTCAGAACGTTTTTGTTCCATGGCTGTATTATCGCACACAGCAGGTACTATAAATCGGATTTTCAACGCATTTTGCAGACAAAAAGCCGCCCGGCTTCAGATGCGGAACCGGGCGGCTGGCCACCTATTTATATCGTTCAATGCACAGCGGCATATTCCGGGATGCGCTGCTCATGGGCCTGCTGCTCTGTGCGGGCCTTCTCATAGCAGTAACGGATGATCGCCTGCCTGCGCACGATGCCAATGAAGATGCCGCGGTCATCCACAACCGGCACAAAGTTCTGGTTCATGGCCGCTTCGATCAGCTGATCCATGCTGGTGGTCACGGTGACAGCCTTGTAGTCGCGCTTGTGCGGGAAGGCCGAAATGGGGACATCCTCAGCCGCTTCCAGATCCAGACCATGGAACTTTTTCAACCCCCAGAGAATGTCGCCCTCGGTCAGGGTGCCCACATATTTTCCCTGCCGGTTGAGCACCGGAATGGACGCGTAGCGGTTATTCTCCCACTTTTCCAGCGTCTGCCGAAGGGTGAAATCGTCGTAAACATACATCAGATCCTGCTTGGGTGAAAGGAAAAAGCAGAATATTCATGACAACAGCTCCTAAACATTGTTCCACGCGCCGTGCGCAAAAAAGTAACGCAGTTCATCCGCACAAGCGGGACCCTGCGCCGCAGTCCCTATCCTTGTTTCTATTTTAGCACTTTTACATAGTCGGATAAAGAGTTATCACCCACCTTTTCATATTTTTTTAACCAGATGTTTGCTTTCTTTCGTCATACTTTCGGTTTTGATAAAAAGCAACCAGCGTCCGTTATGCTATCACCTTCCCGGTGCGAAGCCGCCCGGAACCATGCCGTCAATGCAGAAACCTGCGCAAAAGTTTGATATACCAGCATTTTGCGCTGTACAAGCGCGCCCCCAAATGTTGTATAATAATGTGGGTGTTTCTCGGCGCAGTATGTGTATCTGTCCGCCGCTGCGCCCCAGACCTTGAATGTGTTTTATGAAAATAACATAAAGGAGCAGAGCGACTATGATCACTTCCCGTTTCCCTCTGGGGGATGTCAGCTTTACGTCCGGGTATTTTGCTACTCTGGTAGGTGAAGCAGCCAAACAGTGTTACGGTGTTGCCGCAATGGCACCCCGTGATATGACCGATGCCGTCAGAAGCATGGTGCACGGTTCTGATTACCCGGAAAAGGGTGTCCGTGTCACGCAGGAGGATGGTCGTCTGGTGATCGAACTGCACATTGCAGTGAGCTATGGCCTGAACATTTCTACCGCCGCACGCAGCATCTCTCACCGCGTCAAGGACGAGGTGGAGCAGGCTACCGGCCTGAAGGTTGCCCGCGTTGTTGGTTTCGGTAGACGATGTGATCGCCTGATTTTTGTTGGTTCATCCGAATGCGCCGGGCTTTTCCGGCAAGTACAAGGAGTAAAAAAGATGATTTCTGGTAGATTTGCGTGACGCCATTATCTCTGGCGCCAACAACATCAACAATCAGCGCTCCCCGCGTGGACGAGCTGAACGTTTTCCCTGTTCCTGATGGCGACACTGGCACCAACATGGGCATGACCGTGGGTGCTTCTGTGCGCGAGCTGGAAGCATTGGACGACAGCTGCACCGTGGGTGAGGCTTCCAAGACCGCTGCTTCCGCCATGCTGCGCGGTGCACGCGGCAACTCCGGTGTTATCACCAGCCTGCTGTTCCGCGGCTTCTCCAAGGCGCTGGAAGGCAAGAAGGAAGCCACCGCTGCCGACATTGTCGAGGGCCCTGAAGAAGGGTGTCGAGGGTGCTTATAAGGCCGTTATGAAGCCCACCGAGGGCACCATCCTCACCGTGGCCCGCGTTGCCTCCGAGGAAGCTGCTGCCTGCGGTGCCGAGGATGTGCCCGCTCTGTGGGATGTGGTGATGACCGCCGGCCAGAAGGCTCTGGAGGACACCCCCAACCTGCTGCCTGTTCTGAAGAAGGCCGGCGTTGTGGATGCCGGCGGTCAGGGCATCATGGTCATCTTTGAGGGCATGGGCAAGGTGTTCCATGGCGAAGGCATCGTGGCAGGCGGCGAGGCTGCTCCCAACAAGGCAAAGCTCTCCACCGAGAACGCCGGCAAGGGCGTGTTCACCGACGACCTGATGAAGGTGGAGGACATCAAGAACGGCTACTGCACCCAGTTCCTGATCAACAAGTATGAGGGTGCAAGCGCCGCAAAGATGCGTGCCTTTGCAGAATCCAACGGCGACAGCGTGGTGTGCATCGAGGACGACGATGTGATCAACCTGCATGTGCACACCGCTGACCCCGGTAAGATCCTGAGCGAAGCCATCAAGTATGGCTACCTGACCAACTTCAAGATCGAGAACATGCACGAGCAGTTCCTGGCCCGCCAGAAGCAGGGCAAGAGCCTGGAAAAGCAGGCTTCTGCTGAGAAGGCCCCTTCTCAGTCCAGCGAGTTCGTCTACGCTGCTGTGGACCCCAGCCGTGACTATGGCTTTGTTGCCGTTGCCGCCGGTGAAGGCCTGAAGGCCGTGTTCACCGATCTGGCTGCAGACGCAGTGGTCTCCGGTGGTCAGACCATGAACCCAGCCACCGAGGATATCCTCGCCGCCATCCAGAGCGTGCCCGCAAAGACCGTGTTCGTGCTGCCCAACAACAAGAACATCATCATGGCTGCTGAGCAGGCCCAGAAGCTGGCCGACCGTCAGGTGGTCGTTCTGCCCACCCGCACCGTACCCATGGGCATTACCGCCATGCTGAACTTTGATCCCTCTGTGAACGCCGAGACCAACACCATCAACATGATGGCTGCTGCCGACAAGGTGTCCACCGGTCTGATCACCTATGCTGCCCGCGACAGTGAGTACGACGGCAAGCGCATCAAGAAGGGTGAGATCATGGCTCTGGAGAACGGCAAGATCGTTTCCACCTCCAACGATATCACCAAAGCTACCTACCGTCTGGCACGCGGCATGTGCAAGAAGGATTCCAGCTTCGTCACCATCATCTCCGGCTGCGACGTGAGCGATGAGGATGCCGAGAAAGTGACCGAGATCGTAAAGGCAAAGTGCCCGAACCACGTTGAGGTCAGCCACATCCGCGGCGGCCAGCCCGTTTACTATTATATGATCAGCGTGGAGTAAACACTCCCCCATTCTGCTGATTTTTTAAGCACCTGCGATTTTTGCCGCGGGTGCTTTTTTAAAGCAAAAGTGCCTGCACAGCTAAAGCCGTGCAGGCACTTTTGCTTTCAGAATCCTCAGAAGAAGCTTACCTGACTGCTCTCCGGCAGGTCGCCCAGAGCACCCACCTGACGCAGACGGTCCAGAATGCTGCTGCCGACACCAGAAGCCTGCTGCAACTCTTCCACCGAGATATATTCTTCGCCGTGGATGGTCACCTTTTCCAGTGCATCGGCGGCAGCACCGCCAAGACCCTTCAGCGAAGAGAAAGGCAAACGTACCTTGCCGTCCTCCACCACATACTTGGAGCCGCGGCTCTTGCCCAGCTCAATGGGCAAAAACTCGTAGCCGCGCACCAGCATCTCGTTGACGAGCTGCAGGCTGACCAGCACATCCTCGTCCTTGGCGTTCTTCTCTTCCTTCAGGCGGCGCTTGACTTCTTCCATGTGGGCGCGGGCCACTGCCGCACCGCCCACAGCGGCCTCATAGTCGATGTCGTCGCCGCGTACGGTAAAGTACACGGCATAGAACTCCGGCGGACGGTAGATCTTGAACCACATCAGACGAATGGCCGACATCAGGTAGGCCACGGCATGGGCCTTGGGGAACATATACTTGATCTTGCGGCAGCTCTCGATGTACCAGTCCGGCACCTCGTGCTCCCGCATGGCTTCCTCCCAGCCATCCTTGAAACCGCCCTTGGCCACCTTGCCCTTGCGCACAGCCTCCATGATATCAAAGGCCATCTTGGGTTCCAGCCCCTTGCGCAGCAGGTACAGCATGATGCTGTCACGGCAGCCAATGACCTCCGCAATGGTGCAGGTGCCGCTGCGGATCAGCTCGTCCGCGTTGCCGGTCCACACATCGGTGCCATGGGACAGGCCCGAGATCTGGATCAGCTCGGAGAAGTTCTTGGGCCGTGCCTCCACCAGCATACCGCGCACGAAGTTGGTACCCATTTCCGGGATGCCGAAGGTGCCGGTCTGGCTGTCGATCTGTTCCGGGGTCACGCCCAGCGCTTCCGGGCTGGTCAGCAGGCTGTACACCTTGGGGTCGTTCATGGGGATGCTGTCGATGGGGATTCCGGTGTACTCCTCAAAATACTTGTAGAAGGTGGGCATATCGTGGCCCAGTTCGTCCAGCTTGAGCAGGGTATCGTGCAGGTACTTGAACTCGAAGTGGGTGGTCAGCAGGCCGCCTGCCACATCATCCGCCGGGTGCTGGATGGGACAGAAATCGTAGATCTCGTAGGTGTCCGGCACAACGACCATGCCGCCGGGGTGCTGACCCGTGGTGCGCTTGACGCCGGTGCAGCCCAGAGTCAGGCGGTTCTCCTCCGCATGGTTCACCGTGCGGCCGCGCTCATCCAGATATTTTTTGACATAGCCGTAGGCGGTCTTGTCCTGAATACCGGACACGGTGCCCGCCTTGAACACGTTGGCTTTGCCGAACAGCTCCTCGGTATAGCGGTGCACATTGGACTGATATTCGCCGGAAAAGTTCAGGTCGATATCCGGCTCTTTATCGCCGTAGAAGCCGAGGAAGGTCTCGAAGGGAATATCGTGGCCGTCCACCAGCATCCGGGTGCCGCAGTTGGGGCAGTTTTTATCCGGCAGGTCAAAGCCGTCATCCACGCTGCCGTCGGTGATGAACTCGCTGTGCTTGCACTTGGGGCAGCGATAGTGGGGCGGCAGGCTGTTCACCTCCGAGATGCCGGAGAAGTGGGCCACGGCCGATGAGCCGACCGAACCACGGCTGCCCACCTGATAGCCGCCCGCGTTGGAATAGGCCACCAGTTTGACCGCAATGACGTACAGCACGGCGTAGCCATGGCCGCAGATGGAGTCCAGCTCCTTCTGCAGCCGCTTTTCCACAATTTCGGGCAGCGGGTCACCGTAATCGCGCTTGGCGTGTTCCCACGTAGCATCGCGCAGCTGCTGCTCTGCACCCTCGATGCTGGGCGGGTAGGTGCCGCGCGGGATGGCACGAACATTGTTGTCGATCATCGCCGCGATCTTGCGGGGGTTCTTCACCACTACCTCGTAGGCTTTTTCCTTGGGCAGATAGTAGAACTGCGCCAGCATATCCTGCGTGGTGCGGAAGAACAGCGGCGGCTGATTGTCCGCATCCTTGAAGCCGTTGCCCGCCTGCAGCACGGCACGGTACGCCGCGTCCTCCGGCTCGGTAAAGTGCACGTCGCCGGTGGCAATGACCGGCTTGTGCAGGTCCTCGCCCAGCTTGATGACCGTGCGGTTGAAGTTTTTGATGTCCTCTTCGCTGTCCACCTTGCCGTCTCGCACCATGTAGGCGTTGTTGCCCAGCGGCTGGATCTCAAGAATATCGTAGTAGGACGCGATCTTTTTCAGTTCTTCATAGCTGGTGCCATCCACGATGGCCCGGTACAGCTCGCCGGCTTCGCAGGCGGAAGTGAGCAGCAGGCCGTCCCGGTATTTGTTCAAAAGACTCCGAGGCACCCGGGGCTTTTTTGAAAAAGTAGTTCACATGGGCTTCGCTGACGATCTTGTACAGATTTTTTCAGGCCCATTTGGTTCTTGACCAGAATGATGAGGTGGTAATACTTCTTTTTTCAGCACCTCGCGGTTGCCGCCAAGGCCGGTGTTGATCTCACTGACCTTTGCTACCTGCTTTTCTTTCAGGTCATTCAGCATGACCCCGAAGATGCGGCCCAGCGCGGCAGAATCCTCACAGGCACGGTGGGCCTCGTAGGCAGGCAGCTCCAGATGCTTGTTGATGGTGCCCTGCTTGTAGTTGTGCAGGCCGGGGTACATGGCCTGCGCCATGGTCAGGGTGTCGATATAGGTCGGCTCCAGCTTGATGCCGCTGCGCTTGGCGGCGGCGCGCAGGAAACGCATATCAAAGGCGTGGACGTTGTGGCCCACAAGGATGCGGTCTCCCGCAAATTTGAGGAAGGCTTCCAGTGCTTCCTTTTTCGCCGGGAGCATCCGCCACCATTTCGTTGGTGATGCCGGTCAGCTCGGTATCTTGGGGGTGATGGGCTTGCCGGGCTTGACAAAGGGTATCAAATTCCTCCACCACTTCGCCGCTTTTTCACGATGACGGCACCGATCTCGGTCATATACTCCACGCCGGGGGTCAAGGCCTGTGGTCTCGGTGATCAAACAACGCAGAACTCCCCGTCCAGCGGCTGATCCTTCACACCGTATACACAGGGGATCATGTCGTCCACAAAGTAGGCTTCGCAGCCGTAGATCAGCTTGAAGTCCGGGTCTGATTTATGGATATCGTCCGCTGCCAGCATGGCTTCCGGGTAACCCTGACACACACCGTGGTCAGTGATGGCAACGGCCGGATGTCCCATGCGGTGGGCCAGCTTGACGATGCCGCCGGGGTCACAGAAGCCGTCCATGCTGGAAAGCTTGGTGTGCAGATGCAGCTCCACACGCTTGACCGGTGCGGTATCCTCCCGCTTTTTGCGCTCCACGATGAGCACATCGTAGGGGTAGACGATATAATCGTGTTCGTACTTGTCGTAGGAGCAGTCGCCGCGCACGATGAGGGTGGTGCCTTTGCCAAGGCTCTCCCACTTGGAGCAGTCCTCACCTTCCTGCGCGCGGATCTTCAGGTTGATGGAGCCCTGATAATCGGTGATGGATACGGTATAAATTTTGCGGAAGTTGCCCTTGACCTCCGAGAAGAACACATCGCCCCAGATCGTGCACTTGCCGCCCTCGCCGCCAAGGTCTTTCAGCGGGGTGAGGTTCTTGGGGGTGAACATCTTGCCGTGGAAAATGGTGACAGGCTTATCGGTCAGGTCCAGACCATCCACCTTGATGGACGGTGCTGTGTTCTTTTTCTCAAACTTGACCACCGGTGGCGCGATCTTGCGCTCCAGCTTTTCTTCCATCTGGTGCTGCTCGGCTTCGCTTACAGCGCTTTGCAGCGTTACCTGCGGCGTTACCCCGGTGTGGGCTGCAATGCGCTCTGCCAGCAGCTTTTCAAAGTGCATCTCCTGCAAAAACTTGGTGCCATGGCATACGCCGATGGTGATCTTCTGTCCGATGATGTTGATCTTGCACCGGTCCAGAAAGCCGTTGATGGGCACGCCGTCCCTCTTCATCTCTTCCATCAGATCGCGCAGGGCCGCTTCGTCCAGCATGGCATAGCCAAACAGGTTCTGGATGCGCAGCTCAAAGCCCTCATAATCCGGCTGCAGGGATGCCAACAGCCGGGCACAGAGATTTTGTCCAGCGGCGCACCGCTGCGCAGGGTAAAGATGACCTGCCGCTCCTGCCGCAGCATCTGCGCATGCTCCACAATGACCTGCCCGAAGCAGGCCGCAAA
>ENA-OPYU01000230-OPYU01000230.1-human-gut-metagenome-genome-assembly--contig:-NODE-230-length-23024-cov-2.726296_pt1 | contig 23024 bp, 26 predicted proteins | sample MGYA00242637_ERZ504482 | MGnify/ENA primary metagenome ERZ504482 (study PRJEB26092, sample SAMD00036237) | human gut metagenome | host: Homo sapiens | study: EMG produced TPA metagenomics assembly of... | reverse complement strand
ATACGGTCGAACATGAACACCAGCATGAATATCAAATTTGCCCCTTTCGGGCGTATTCCTTGATGATTTGCAGCTTGTCACGGGCTTCTGCGCGGACTTTGTGGCCAGACACGCCTTCTTCTTGTTCTTCATGGACGATGACCCAGCCCTTTTGCTTCGGCAAAATTGTGACACGCCTTTGCGCTGCATGGGAAGGTCTGCTTCATGGTTCGAGTTGAAATCCACCTGCTTGTCGGTGGAAACACGGTACAGACAGCAGACACGGTTTTTATTTTCAGTCATAGGGGGTTCCTCACTTTCGCTATAAAAGCGAGGATGAACGATATTCGGCTATCAAAGAACAGTTGGTAGTGGTTCATGGATTGCTCCGAATACCACTGCCATCCTCAGTATAGCGCGTTCTTTTGTCCTCGTCCACGATGTCAGCTGGTCTTTTTGGTATAGCTGGTGGCGAGCAGAATGTCACGGACACGCTCAAAGACACCCGGATTGGGTTCTTTTGCAAAATTGAGGACGACAGGATAGCCGTTAATAACGGTATATCGGCGATTTGGGTCATTATTGGTCACCGGAACGTTGCCCGCGACCTGCGAAAACTTATCGACCATTGTATCATCGCTCCTATATATTATAATTTTCAATATGTAACAAGGGACATCCGCAGCTTGCAGATGCCCCTTGGCAGAGAGAATATGTTTTAGAACTTCATCGGCAAGGCATCCTTCCGACCTTTACCGTTGTAGGCCATGTAGATGGGGAAAACGTACTTCTTCCATCCGGGCAGCTTGGCGGGATTGTCCCTGCCGACACGGTAGATGGAGGAAATCTTCTAAGCGAAACGATGGTTCAGTATTGGAATGATGAAATCACCCTTGATGAGCTTGTTGATCGACTTACTCCGCGGCTCAAATTGTACCTTGATGAATAAAAATGAAAAAGAATCTTCAGAGCGATATACTTCTTCTGCCGGCACTTACTGCCGGACTTTTTTTGCTATCTCTTTCCAATCTTGATTGCTTTTTGGAAAAGTCTTTTTCTTGGAACAGGAACTGATTTTGTCGGCATACACAACTATGTGGATCTTTTTAAAAATGAGGCATTTTCACTTGCCGTTAGGAATCTGTTTCATTTGTGGGCTATCATTGTACCCGTCAATTTGGTTATTGGCATTTTCATTGCGGAAGCTTATACAATCCTCTAGGATGCGTTTGCCATCCACAATGCGAACCTGCTCCGGCTGATAGCGGATCTGGAAATCCGTAAAAGGAATATTGCAGGCTTTGTAGGTGCTCTCCCAATACGGAGATTTTTTCTGCATTGCCGCATCGTAAGGAACATAATGGATGCCCTCTGCGGCACTGATGGTCACAACTTCCGGGCCGTGCTCAAAACCGTATATACTGGCTTTGATAAGTTCATCAATGACTTCACCATCGGACAGTCCCGGATACATACTCTGGAAAAATTCCGCTCTCGTTGACATAGTGGCACCTCAGTCGATGCAGATGCAGGGCAGCTTCTGGTCATCTGCCATCAGGGTGATGCTGTGGCTTGCCAGATACTTCTGGAACAGGTAGACCTCATCAATGGTCAGCGAGATGACCCTGCCGTCCATGTTGGTACGAGCCAGAATCACCGGGCCGGTCAGGTAGTGCTTGCCGCCCATCTTCAGCACCTGCGCCGGATTGTAGCAGAGCAGCAGCGAGGTGTCGGGGAGGTTCAGGCAGGCATCGTCCTCGTCAAAGCAAGGCAGAATGCCGGGAGCCTCATCCAGCGTGATAACGGTCAGCTCCATATCCGGGGCAATGGCTGCGAGGTAGACCTCACCGCTGCCCCGGTTTGCCGCCAGTGCAGCGCAGATACGCACGTCAATGGTGATCTCTTCGGAGCGGATGGTACGGATATGGTCGGCGTTCAGCTTCATAAACCGGCTGCGTACCACCTCGGCGGGCTTATCGTCCCCGGCAATGCGCAGCGTCTTGCGGTTGGTAGTGCAGGTGTCCACAAGCAAGTCCACAATCTGATAGATGGTGTCCTCATCGTCCGGGCAGAGCCGGAGCAGAGTGTCAACCTCCAAAGACTGTGAAAAAAGTATCCTTCCAACTGTTCGCGTTTGCTCATCGCATCATCTTCTTCCGAATAGAAGGGATAAGGTTCACTCATTTCAGTATTATTCTCATCAGTCTTATTACATCGTGATTTTGCAGGGTCTTGACTTGTGGTTTTGAAGCCTCCAGAATCGTGAAAATCACGATTCTGGAATATTGGTTTTGACGATTCTGCCGAAAAGTTTTTCACATACACCAAATCTTGGCTTGCCCAAACCTCTGCGTTTTCGTTCAATCAAACCAAATTCTTCAAGTTCCCGCAGCAACTTTGTCGCTTTGTTGTCTGCGCAACACAATGCCCTCTTGACATCCTCAATTGTGAAGATGATGAACACCCGGCCCTGCTCGTCCAGCCAGCCATTTTTCAGCAGACAGGCTCATGCGGTCGAGCAGGATACCGTACAGTGTTTTGGCATCGGTTGTACAGGTTTTAGGAAGCGTGACTCTAAAAAAGAGTGCTTTCGGGATGCGGTAGAATGAGAAAAGTTCTCCGGCTTGTCCATAGAAGTAATCAAGGGTCATGCGACAGTACTGTGAAACGGTGGCGGTACGATGTTGACATTGTAGGAAGCCTCCTCGCAATAGATTTGTGGAAAATAAAAAGCGCAATTCCGATTTTGAAAATCAAAATTGCACTTTCGGTGAACCGTAAGCATTGGTGTACAACGTTTTTACGATGAAAAGACAAAATAGCTTGACGCAAGGATTTGTAAAGTTATAATAATTATAGGATTTCAAAAACTTCATAAGCGAGAGGAAAGTCAGAATGCCATTAACTCGTTTAATTATCAAAAATTACAAATCAATTAAAAATTGTGATATATCATTAGAAAAATTAAATGTCCTTATTGGCGAAAATGGATCCGGAAAAAGCAACGATTCTTGATGCTATAAATTACTTCTACAAAAATCTTACGTATTCAGCAGCTAGTGATAATGTCTTTGATGAAAACAATCGCTATAGTAATGAACTGAAAATTTCCTTAGTCTACGATTTTTCGCAGTTTGTCAAAATTTCAAAATCAAATTCCGATGTGACTCCAGATTTTTTGGAAGATAAGTCTGGCGAAAAAAGTAGATATGCGGGATATTACAAAGCAATAATAGCCATGGCATCCGCCACAAAGGACATGAAGCTTCAAATCGAGTTATCTCAAGTTAAAGGACACACGATACGATGGAATTACTCATATGAAGATCGTTTGATTTTAAAAAGTTTATTTCCAATTTTCTATGTGGATGTTCGCAATCTTGACATAACAGAGTGGGGATACATTTGGGATGTCTTAGCAGAACTCGGAAAGGTTTCTAATGCGGAGCGTGAAACGATAAAGGCTAAAATAAATGATGATTTATTGAATGAAAGCCACGAAATGTCTCAAAAGTTGAATGAAATAATAAATGTATTCAACGCAGCCGGTGTAAGTGTTAAACCATCAACTTCAAAGGAATTTGCTAAAATTCTAACTAAGACATTCTTTTCAGGAGAGTCCATATACCAAAAAGGAAAACGTCTCAATTATTACTCCGCTGGAACAAATTCAGTAAAATATATCGAATTATTGATTAAATCAATTGAGGCAATATCTAAAACAAAATTGAAAGAACCCATTGTGCTATTTGATGAACCGGAGATAAGTCTTCATACAAACTATTTTGGATGAATTGGCAGAATCATTCATATGTGTTGATTCACGTTTGAGCCTTTTCATTTCCACGCATTCTCCTCGCTTGATAAAAAACATCATCGCTAGTTCTGAATCGGCAGCAATATACAATATCAAACTGGTTGATGGGTATTCACATATTTATAGGATGAAAAAGTTTTCTCAGTATAGCCCAGTGTCAAAATATCGAGTAGAAGATGACCATATCAATTCTTATTTTTCACGATGTATTCTATTTGTGGAAGGCGAAACAGAACTGGAACTGTTTTCAAATCCCTATATAAAGATGCTTTTCCCGAAATTTAGAAGTGTTGACGTATTCAAGGCCATGAGTGATACGCCTATACTAAATATTATGAATCCTCAGTTATCAAAATCTCAAACGCCATATGTTTGCTTGATTGATATCGATAAAGCAATATCATACGATGAAAAGTTGAATTCTTTTCATTGAAAAAAGAGTATTTTCCAGATAACGATAAAGAAAAATTCCGTTTTCGGAACAAGCATGAACTAGAGCCTTATCTTTACTATCAGCGAAAACGTATTAACGAAATGCAAAAGAAGCTGCGCATTCACTATTGTTTTCCTTTTTATAGCTGCAATGATTCAAATTACAATGATTTCATTTTATCAGTTCGTGAGTATTTGCTGCGATATAATGTTTTTTCCGTTTTCTACAACGGTAGAAGGTGCCCTGATTAATAAGAACACAATTCAGTTTTCTCTGGATTTTTTGGCAACGGCAGAAAAAAGAAACTGAATATAATGATTTTCTAACATATTTTAATAGACTTTCTCGGAATGATCAAATAAATTTATTAAGGCTTGTGTTTAACGGAAAAAGCGACCTTCTTAAATCTTGGAGAAATATAAAAAGAAATTTAACGCAAGACATGTCGGACATTGAATTGTCTATTGAAAAAAAAGTATAATTGGGAAAAAAGACATCTGGCTGGGTGTCCAATTATTTAGACGAATTTTTTTAAGTCGATTATCCCTATAGACGGTACTTTTTCTGAAAAGGAAGCTCGTAAATTTTTAGAGGACGAAAACAACCTTAAGAAAGTTCAGACTGCATTTAAAGAAAAATTTCCCGAATTGTACTCGCTTCTTGAGAATTTGTGTGGTATAATTCAAGAGTGAACAGTTGAGTAGTATATAAGTAGCAATGCTTGAGCAATCAAGGCCTTGATGTCAGTGTAGCAAACTGAATTCCAAGGAACTAAGGTCACTAAATGGCTATGCCCGCTGCCGGTGTGCGGCGTGATCATTCCTCCATGTGCTGTGTAAAGCACGCGCTTCGCGATTTGTTAGGAAAGTACTTATATACTGCTCTCTGTTTCTTTTTATTGGAGAAAAATGCTATGTTTACTACAGAGTCATTCTGTAATTAGTTTGGGGTACGTCTTATTTAAAAGTTCTAAGAAAAATTTCTAAAGAAGATTATAATGAGTTTGAAATTCCCAAAAAGGGCGGAACCCGCACAATCAACTATCTAGATAGACAATCAAGTCTGTGGAAGCTTCAACGAGAGCTACTTAATAAATATCTAGTTAAGCAAGACCTTCCCATCTGCGTTAAGGCTTTAAAAAGGTGAAAATTACAAATCTTTTTTATCAGAGCATATTGGCGCAGAGTTTTTCCTAAGAATTGATATTGCGAATTTCTTTCCGTCCATTAAAATTTCTTCCGTCAAAAGAGAACTCTCATTAATTATTCGGTGTGATAATGATGCTGAGGAGGAAAAGCTGCTTGATTTAATTGGAGAAATCGTCACCTTGGATGGAAGGATGGAAGATTGCCTCAAGGAGCCTCTACATCCCCTGTGATTTCTAACCTTGTTATGGCGAGAATAGATCAAAGAATCACAAAATACTGTCAAGTTTTTAATGTGCAGTATACGAGGTATGCAGATGATTTACTGTTTTCAAGCAACACATTTGATTTCGAAATAAGAAATGGTTTCTGAAAAGATAAAATATATTTTGAAATCGCAGGAGCTATCGCTCAATTATTCAAAAATTCGGTATGGACACAAAGAAATCATTTTAAATGGCTACGTTATTTCAAATAATGAAATTCGTTTATCGCGGAATCGCTTATTTGACATTCGCCAAATTGTCAAGTTTACGAAAGAAAATGTTCCACTGATAAGAAGCATTGGATTAGATGAATTTCTTTCAAAGGCCAATAAACTACCTTTAAGGCATCGAAATCTAAAGGAGTATCCATTTAAAAGCATTTTTCAATTTAGCCAGTACCTATGTGGTTATCGGGCCTATTTGATCTCAATGGTTGATACAAATTGTTTGCAAACGTCTTTTCAAAAGGAGCTGCAACGTCTAATTCGCAAAATTGAAGCGCAAATTTTGCTTTTGGAACAAGCATTACCTATAAGAAACAGTAATTAAATTAGGCATTGCTGTCACAATAGCCTCTCCAAAGGGAATACAGAAGTGATTTCTTCGATTTTAACGGTTTTTACATCGAATATTGTTCATCCTCGCACCTTTGTGTCGGGGGTGCGTGAGTGCGTGGTTCGGGAGAGCGCTTGCATGGCATGCAAGAGGTCACCGGTTCGATCCCGGTATTCTCCACCAGAAGGCAAAAAGCACTACACAGAAACGTGTGGTGCTTTTTTGTTGTTGCCAAACGAGTGAGGGCTTAGCTCACCCAGGAGAGCGCCGTGCATGGACTGCAAGAGGGTCACCGTGATCAGAATCGGCCCGGTATTCTCCACCAGAAAGCACTGTACTTCGTAGGAAGTATGGTGCTTTTCTTTTTATACAGACGCAGAAAAAGGCGGGAGCTTCCCACAAAAGGGAAAGCCACCGCCTTTGTTGATCATCGGATGAGCCAGCCGTAATCCTGTCTGCAATCTACCACATGATCTGCATAAACCGTATGATCTACGATCTGGAAGATAAGCATATAGCGTTTTTCAAACAAGATAAATCGGTAAGCATTTTTAGGAATGTATTCGCCTTTGAGCCATGGGCAGCGCTGCGGCATCTGCTCCAGAGATTTTGCAGCCTTTTCAAATTCCACTGTAAGCCGCTCTGCTGCTGCAGGGTTGACCTGTGCCAGAAATGCGGCGTGGGACACCAGCATCTGAGCAGCCCGTGCTGACACGATCACGCGGTATTTATTTTGCTGCTCCATGTCCGGCGGCCTCCTTGATCGCACTGCGCATCATGGAAGTGACCTCGTCGATCGAATAGCCCTCGCTTCCACGCATCCGGTCCTCTTCCACGGAAAGCAGCTCTTCGCGGAGCTTCAGCATTTTTTCACGGCGGTTGTAGGTTTCGATGTCCATGACGACCAAGTCACCCTCGCCGTTTTTGGTGAGAAAAATCGGCTCAGCGGTTTCTCTGCACAGATCGGCGATCTCGTTATAGTTCTGACGAATCGCTGCAGATGGACGGATATTCATAAAAGCACCTCCTGCTCCTGAACGATCTATAATAGTAAAATTCTAATTATATTATATCCATATTGTGCAACGAAGTCAATGCGAACAGCTGTCACTTCGTTCTCCGGTTCGATCCCGGTAATCTCCACCAGATCAGAAAGGCATCACACATTGTGTGGTGCCCTTTTTTGTTTGCATTGCAGCAGGAAAACACGAAAAAAAATTTCTGCCCACTGCCGCAACCTGCGCGAAACGGGCTGTTTTGTGCGCGAATGGCAGACCACGGAAGGCGGAACTTGTGCTATAATATAAAAAAAACAGGGAAGCAGAAGGAACAGGGGGTGCAGCAATGAACCTGCGGACGGCGATCGTGGAAGACAGCAAGCCGGATGCCGAACGGTTGAAACAGCTGCTGAAAAAGGCATTTGAAAATGAGAACATATCCTGCAGCTGTTTTGCCAGCGGAGATGAATTTTTGCGGACCGGCGGGCGCGAAGGGTATCAGGTGGTGTTTCTGGACATCTGCATGGAGGGCACCAATGGCATTGAGACGGCGCAGCGGCTGCGTGCGGCCGACCCGGACCTGCTGATCGTGTTTGTGACATCCTCGCCGGAGTACGTGTGGGATGCCTTTCCGGTACATCCATTCGATTATCTGCTCAAGCCTTATAAGGAAGAAAAGTTTGAGCAGCTGGCAGGGGAGCTGCGGCGGGTGCTGTGCCGTCAGCAGCCGGAGCTGGAGGTGCGCATTGCCCGGCAGATTGTGCGGCTGCCGCTGACCAAGATCTACTATGCTACGGCACAGAACCATTATGTGCGTGTGGTCACGGATGACGGCGAGTGCCGGGGCCCAACTGGCAAATTTGCACAGGTGCAGGAACAGCTTCAGACCCAGCCGGAATTTCTGGTGTGCAACCGCGGCGTGATCATCAACATGTCCAAGGTGCTGCGGTTTGAGGGCGACTGCATTGAAATGCTGGATGGGACCCATCTGCCGGTGCGGCAGAAGGACAAAAATCAGCCTGCTTGCCCAATTTACGCAGTACCAGTTCCGTGGTATGCAGCGGGAATTCTGACCCGGAAAGGAGAGCGCTTGTGAATTTTGCATTGTTTGGACGTTTTTTTCCTGGAATTTGCAATGATGTATCCGGCAGAATACCTCTGCCTTGCCTCGCTGCAGGAGCACTTGCGTGCACCGCGTAAAAACCCGTATGCCATCGGTGCGTCGGCGATCACACTGATGGGTCTGGCTGGCGCAGCGGTGTGCTGCATGCTGGACATAGAAACGAATTTCCTGCTCATCCCGCTGCTCATCATCAGCTTCTGGCTGCTGCGCTGGCGCACCGACCGGGAAGTATCGATCAGCCAGACCATGTTTCTGTTCTCAGTGTCGGCGGTGATGATGTCTGTGTGCACCCTGCTTGCCATTGTGCTGAACGCGGAAGCTGAGCTGGACAATGCACAGCCGGTGTTTCTGCCCAGCACCTCGGTCATCTGCCTGACCCTCTCGGTGATACTCAGCGCCATCTTCCGCTTTACGGCAGTGCGCTGGAGCCGGTGGCTGCTGCAGGAGTACCACGGCGAAGCTTTCTGGGAGTCGGCATGGCCGCTGCCGGCGCTGTACGCGGCGTTTCTGGTGTTCTGTATGCCGAAGGAGATCGGCGTCATCCTGATGAACCGCATCCGCATCATCGCGGTGCTGGCAGTGAGCATCTCGCTGCTGGGCATCTTTCTGCTGCTGTACGAGATGTACCGCGTGGCAAAGGAGTATGCCCGCAGCTCCCAGCTGGACCGCGAAAACCAGCTGTTGGCCGTGGAGTCCCGCCGCTATATGGAGCTGCGCAGCTATCTGGAACAGACCCGCCACCTGCGGCACGATTTCCGCCAGCACCTGCATGTGATCTCCGGCCTGACCGAGGCCGGGCGGCTGGATGAACTGAAAAGCTACCTGAGCCAGTACGAGAGCGAACTCAGCGATGCCAGACCCACCCTGTGCGTCAACGCTGCGGTGGATGCGCTTGCCGGCCACTACGACTACGAGGCCCGGAAACAGGGCATCCAGATCGAATGGAAGCTGGAACTGCCCAAGCTCCTGCCCCTGCCGGAGGCCGACCTGTGCACCATTCTTGGCAACCTGCTGGAAAATGCGCTCCATGCCAGCCAGAAGCTGCCGCCGGAAGAACGGCAGGTCAAGGTGCTGGCCCGGATGCTCAGCCCGGCCATGATGGGCCTGATGGTGGAGAACCGCTACGATGGCGTGCTGAAAAAGCAGGGCGGCGTTCTGCACTCCACCAAGCATGACGGACAGGGCATCGGCCTTGTTTCCGTCGAAACTGCCGTGCACAGGTATCACGGCAATCTGACGGTGGAAACGAGCGGCAACGTTTTCCGGGCTAATGTGCTGCTGAATCTGTAAAATATTCCTGCCCCAAGGCACCGGCTTTTTTTGCACAAGCCGGTGCCTTTTGATTGCACTTTTCCCGGGAGATCATGATACTTATTTACAAAAGAAAAGGCAGGAGGGGAGCATATGGCAGCAGAAAGCAAAACCGGCTGTTTCTTAAACTTTCCTAAAAAATCTTTATCCGGCCCGGCCCTCCCCCCGACGGGAGGGCTTTTTGCTGTCCGCACGACGCATACGGTCAAGTTGAAAAATGAATAAAATTTACACATAGAATGAGATGATTTTAGGCTGAATGAGCAAAGAATCGAAAGAAGTCCCATAATCATATTGACATAATGGGTAATAGGGTGTAAACTACGTGCATCGGGTCGAGCAAATCCGAAAATTGAGATCATTCAGGGAGGAAACGGCTATGATGTGTTGTTGCGCAATGTGTTGTTGTACCGCAAACGCTTCCCGGACCGGCCGCCCTGCAGTATGGTATGCCGTGTGAGCATATCTGCATATTCTGTGTGGGAACACGCAGAAGGATCTGTCGCTGACCGCCTGGGAGCTTACTTGAAGAGGGAGCTTCCGGGCGTTTTGTTTTGACCCGCAAATCAGGATACAAGGGAGGAATCCGGCAATGGACTGGAATGCGATCCAGCAATATTTGCCGCTCTACCAGAAGGCCGCTGTACTTACCGTGCGGCTGGGCGTTGCAGGCATCAATTTTTGCCATCATCATTGGCCTTGCCTGCGCAGTGATCCAGTATGAAAAGGTGCCCGTTCTGCGGCAGATCGTGGGTGTTTACATCCAGCTGTCCCGCAACACACCGCTGCTGGTGCAGCTGTTCTTCATTTATTATGGCCTGCCCAAGGTGGGCATCCGCACCAATGCCGAGATCTGCGGCATTGCCGGTCTGGCGTTTCTGGGCGGCAGCTACATGGCCGAAGCGTTCCGCAGCGGTCTGGAAGCTATTGAGCCCATCCAGACCGAGAGTGCCTACAGCCTTGGCATGAACCGCTGGCAGACCATGCGCTACATCATTCTGCCGCAGGCCATGTCCACCAGTATGCCGGCTTTCATGGCAAATGTGATCTTCCTGCTCAAGGAGACCAGCGTGTTCAGCGCCATCAGCCTGATGGACCTGATGTTCACGGCAAAGGACCTCATCGGCATGTACTCCAAAACCATCGAATGTCTGTTCCTGCTGGTGGTGTTCTACCTTATCATTCTGCTGCCGGTGTCCATTGTGGGCAGCCTGATCGAAAGGAGGCTGCGCTATGCTGGATTTGGGTCTTGATGTCCTGTTCAAGGGCAAAAACATGGCCCGCCTGCTAGGCGGCCTTGGCGTTGCACTCAAAATCAGTGCCGTCTCGGTGATCATCAGCCTGCCGCTGGGCATCCTGCTGGGCGTGCTCATGACCTCCCGCAACCCCGTTATCAAGGCGGTTCTGCGGCTTTATCTGGAGTTCGTCCGCATCATGCCGCAGATGGTGCTGCTGTTCCTCGTTTACTTCGGCACCACCGTGCCTTTGGGTGGAACCTTTCCGGCGAGACGGCATCCATCATCGTGTTTGTGCTGTGGGGCACCGCAGAAATGAGCGATCTTGTGCGCGGTGCGCTGATCGCCATTCCGAAGCACCAGTATGAGAGCGCCGAGGCCCTTGGCATGAGCCGTGCGCAGACCTACTGGTACATCATCATTCCGCAGACGGTGCGCCGCCTGATTCCGCTGTCCATCAACCTGATTACCCGCATGATCAAGACCACCAGCCTTGTGCTGATGATCGGTGTGGTGGAAGTGATCAAGGTAGCACAGCAGATCATCGAGGCCAACCGCACCGCCAGCCCCAACGCAGCGTTTGGCATTTATCTCACGGTTTTCGTGTTATATTTCTTCGTATGCTGGCCCATCAGTCTGCTGGCATCCTATCTCGAAAAGAAATGGAAGTGACCGTACATGGCAGAACCTATTTTGACTGTTGAACATCTGATCAAGGCCTATGGCGAGACCCCCGTGCTGGATGATATCAGCTTTGCTGTCAAGCCCGGCGAGGTCATCGTGGTGGTCGGCCCTTCGGGCTGCGGCAAAAGCACCCTGCTGCGCTGTCTGAATGGTCTGGAGCCCACCCAGAGCGGCCGGGTGCGGCTGGGCAATGAGACCGTTGCCTACGGCGGTAAAAATTCTGACTCAGCTGCGCCAGCGCATCGGCATGGTGTTCCAGAGCTACGAGCTGTTCCCGCACATGACGGTGCTGGACAATGTGCTTCTGGCACCCACCAAGGTGCAGAAGCGCCCCAAAGCGGAAGTGCAGCAGGAGGCCGAAGCTCTGCTGGACCGTGTGGGCCTGCTTGCCAAGAAAAACAGCTACCCGCGGGAGCTTTCCGGCGGCCAGAAGCAGCGCGTTGCCATCGTGCGCGCACTGTGTATGCACCCGGAGATCCTTCTGTTTGACGAAGTGACCGCTGCCCTTGATCCGGAAATGGTGCGCGAGGTGCTGGACGTTATGCTGGACCTTGCCAAGCAGGGCAAGACCATGATCATCGTTACCCACGAAATGCAGTTTGCCCGCGCCATTGCCAACCGCGTCATCTTTCTGGATGGCGGCAAGATCGTGGAAGAAGCTGCACCGGCCGAGTTCTTTGACCGGCCCAAGACCGAGCGCGCGCAACGCTTCCTGCGCACCTTCACGTTTGATGCTGTGAAATGAGTCACAGATCAAGATAAAGGCTGCGGGTGTTCCGCAGCCAAATGGGAAAGATTTTGTAAAGGAGTAATCATTATGAAACAGTCTAAGATCTCTCGTCGTTCCTTCCTGCTGGGTCTGGGTGCAGTTTCCGCTGCCACTGTTCTGACCGCATGCGGCGGCTCTTCTTCTGCTTCCACTGCAGCATCTGGCAGCGCAGCATCCGGCAGCAGCGTGGTCTACCGCACTCTGGATCAGATCAAGGAGTCCGGCACCATCAACATCGGCGTGTTCTCCGATAAGAACCCGTTCGGCTATGTGGACGAGAACGGCGAATATCAGGGCTATGATGTCTACTTTGCACGCCGTCTGGGCGAGGATCTGGGCGTAGAGATCAACTTCGTTTCCACCGAGGCTGCAAACCGCATCGAGTACCTGCAGACCGGCAAGGCGGATGTGATCCTGGCAAACTTCACCGTGACCCCGGAGCGCGCAGAGGAAGTGGACTTTGCTCTGCCTTACATGAACGTGGCTCTGGGTGTCATTTCTCCGGACAGCAACGTTATCACCACTCTGGACAACTGGAACGCTGATGACCAGATGATCGTCATTTCCGGCACCACCGCCGAGACCTACCTGACCAAGGAGTACCCCGACATTCCGCTGCAGAAGTACGATTCCTATGCAACGGCCAAGAATGCACTGGAGAATGGCAACGGCGTGGCATGGGCCAACGATAACACCGAAGTCATTGCATTTGCAAAGCAGAACACCGGCTACACGGTCGGCATTCCCTCTCTGGGCAGTCAGGACACCATTGCTCCCGCTGTGAGCCAGGGCAACACCACCGTTCTGGATTGGCTGAACGAGGAGATCAAGGCTCTGGGCGAGGAGAACTTCTTCCACAAGGACTATGAGGAGACTCTGGTGGATACCTACGGCCTTGACTATGAGGATGAGCTGGTCGTTGAGGGCGGCGTGACCGGCGGCGCAGATGCCGCATCCAGCGAAGCTGCTTCTTCGGAAGCCGCATCTTCTGAGGCTGCTGCTTCCGAAGTAGCTTCCAGCGCAGCCGCACAGTAAATAAAAACACCGAGCGGGCAGGAGAGGGCTGAACCTTTCCTGCCCGTTTTTGCATTGCACCATCTGCCGGAACGTGCTATACTGGAATAAAACAACTCCTGTCCGAAAAAAAGCCGAAAAGAGAGGATGTTCCCAATGAAACGTGCCTATACGAACGGGATCCTGCTGGATGGCACCGAGCAGATGCAGCCGGAAGCGCACAAGATCCTACTGACCGAGGATGATAAGATCATTGCCATTGTCGATGAGGGCGTGGATCTGGACGGTTATGAGGTGATCGATCTGCACGGAGGCTATCTGTGCCCGGGCCTGATCAACCTGCATGTGCATCTGGCAGGCAACGGCAAGCCCAGCGCAAAGCCGCGGGATAATGCTGCGCTGGTGCGCAAAATTCTGAGCAATGGCCTGACCCGTGCGGTGGCCTACAGGCTGGTATGCAGCTACGCGAAGCTGGAACTGCTGGGTGGCGTGACTACCATCCGCACCGTGGGCGGCATTGCAGATTTTGACACCCGCTGCCGTGATGATGCTGCAGCTGGCAAGCTGCTGGCACCGCGCATCCTTGCTGCCAACGAAGGCATTTCGGTGCCCGGGGGACACATGGCGGGCTCGGTGGCAGTTGCGGCCCATAACAATGCCGAAGCACTTGCTCAGCTCAAAAAGGCCAGCGGCCAGAAGGTGGATCTTGTCAAGCTGATGATCACCGGCGGTGTGCTGGATGCCACCGAAAAGGGAACGCCCGGAGAGCTGAAAATGAAGCCGGAGATGATCAAAGCCGTCTGCGACGAAGCCCACAAGCTGGGCTATACCGTGGCGGCACACACCGAGTCGCCAGAAGGTGTAAAGGTGGCGCTGGAAAACGGCGTGGATTCCATTGAGCACGGAGCAAAGATGGACGATGAGACCATCCGGCTTTACAAGGAGCGGGGAGCCTTTGTGTGCACCACCATCTCCCCGGCGCTGCCCTACGCACTGTTTGATACGGCGGTTTCCGGCGCTTCGGAAAAGGACCAGTATAACGGCAAGATCGTGTTTGACGGCGTGGTGGAAAGCGCAAAGACCGCCCTTGCCAACGGCATCCCGGTGGCCTTGGGCAACGATGTAGGCTGCCCATACATCACCCAGTACGATTTCTGGCGGGAGCTGTGCTACTTCCACAAATACTGCGGTGTAAGCAACCAGTTCGCCCTGTACACGGCCACCCTACGCAATGCTCAGCTGGCCGGAGTAGGAGACGTGACCGGTTCCATTGAGCCGGGCAAGAGCGCAGATTTTATTGTGACAAAGCACAACCCGCTGGAAGACCTGCGTGCGCTGCAGCATCTGGAACTGGTGGTCTGCCGCGGCCATGTGATCAAAAAGCCGAACCCCAAGCGGAACAAAACGGTGGATGCCCTGCTGGACCCGTACCTCGAATAATACTGAAAAAGCAAGGAGAGACGATCGGTCTTTCCTTGCTTTTTCGTTCACATGCCTGCCATCACGGCCATGATGCTTTGCCAGCTCTTGTTGCGGGCAGCGGGCACAGTGGTGCGGCGGCGTGCGGGTGCAGAGCCGGAAGAGACCGTATTCATGGCGGTCATCGGCACCGACGGATGAAAGAACACGGCTGTATCACCGGCCAGCCACTGGGCGGCAAGGCGGGCTGCCTGCGGGTCGGCCTGCAGGGTGCGGCGCTCGGCACCGGCCAGATGATCCGCCAGCCAGTAGAGGATGGCACCCAGCGGCAGGCTGGGCAGAACATCCTGACTCCAGTAGGACCAGCGGGCACCGGCCCCTACAAAACTCTCCACGGTAATAACGGCACCGGTGCGGGCGTTCTGCGGGATGCTGCCCTGATAATCGATACCGGCGCACTGGCGAAGCTCGGCAGTGATGCGCTGGGTGCGGGCCATATCCAGCCTGTCCTCACGGCAGTAGGCGCGGAAATCGGTCTCGTCAATCAGGCCGTCGGCGCTGGAAGGGAAGCGGCCCACCAGCTGGCCATCGGCGTTGTGGCACAGCTGCCAGCCCTTGCGGAACAGCTGGAAGTTCAGGCAGCGGCGACCCATGGTGGAGTAGCACAGAATGGAGGTGCTCTCACCGGGCAGCTGCTTCAGCTCCAGGCAGGCATCGTTGCCGCAGGTGTCCTGCAGCTTTACCGTTAACAGCAGCTGCGCACCGGGGTGCTGAGCTGACATAGCGTTGTGCATGGCATCAAAATAACGGTTGGCATCCATGATCGGTTCCCTCCTGAAACTATAACACAGCAGTTCGTTGTATAACGGATGGGCACTGCGCCAAACGACCCGGTGCACAGCAGGCGGCTTACGCAGGAATGTTTTATTGACTGAACATAGTATAGCATACTTCACAACAAAAACAACTATAAGTTTGCATAAAAACAAAATATTTCCGCGCATCCTGCAACAGTGACCCGAAACATGGTTGTTGCAAGAGTGAATCAGTTGTGTCCTGTATCAAAAACAGCCCACAGACGGCAAGGCCAAAGTCTCCCATCTGTGGGCTGTTCTGGTAAAATATGGTTCAATCGCCCAGTTCACGGATCTCGTTCTGGATCAGCCGCCCGGCCGCGCGGGCCAGTTGGTCCATGCCGCGGATACGGGCCATGTTTTTGCCGTAGATCTGTGCAGCGGCACCGGCAGAGCTGTCCTCACCCATGAACACAGCCGACACCCGGATGCCCATGCGCTGCAGCGCACGCACCTGCACGGCAGTGTCAGCCACACCGGCAGCGTCCTCGTAACCGCAGCCCAGCGGGTTTTCTGCACTGGGCGGGATGCGGCGGCTGTCGTTGGGCGAAGCGTCCGTCAGCACGATGAGCAGATGCCGCGGCGCAGGACCGGGCGCATACTGCAAAAGGTCGCCTGCGGCCCGCAGAGCAAGGCCGTCACGGTTCCAGCCGGAAGCGAAATAACGGTTGATGTTTTGCAGGTTTTTGTCTGCAAAGCCTTTGAGCACACGCAGTACGGTGTAGCCCCGCAGGCTGCTGAAGCTAGACACCCGCACCGGGATACCGCAGGCCGCAAGGCTCTGGGCCAAAATGGATCCCTGAGCCGCGATCACTTCCTGACAGTGCAGGCGGGAAGCGGATGCGTCCAATAAAAGGTCTACCGTAAAAGAGGGCTGGTTCTCTTCCTCGGCACACAAAAACACCCGGTCATCGTTCAAAAGTGGTGCGCGCCAGATGCGCCCAGCGTTCAGGTTGCCACTGCGGGCAACACGGGCGTTGGGCTGCTGGTGCACAAGGATGCAGTTGCGGATCTGCTCGGTGAGCCGCAGCACCACACTGCGGTGCAGTTCCCGATTTTTGGCGTAATAAGCGCGGTTGCGGTCGGCCTGCAGCTCAGCCTGTTCAGCCAGATGCTTTGCTTCCGGTGTGGGAGCCTGCTCCGGGCTGGGCACACCGGCACTGAACCACAAATGGCACCCCAGATGGTCGCCCACGCAAAGTTCCTGCTCAGCCTTGCGCAGCCGTTCCGGCGGGTAGAGAGAGCGGCCGAAGCAGCTTTCGATGTAGGCTCTGTCCTGCGCGGCATTCTGCTTCAGGGTGATGTGGGCCCGGCGCTTGTCCACCGCCAGCCCGCCGCCCACAGCATCCACGGAGCTTGAGTGCTCCACGGTCACGCGGTCGGTCTTGATCATCTGGGTGGGCATGGCTTTGGTGGCAAGCTTTGCCAGCAGGCCGTCCAGATGCAGATGCAAAGCTGCTCTCTGGTGCACAGTGCCGTCGAACAGGTTGAATTTTTGCGTAGATCGATAAAATTTTCGGCTTTCAGCTGTTCCGGCTCCGGCACATGCTCCGGGGCCAGCGCGGCGGCAAGGCCGGACTCATAAGGGGTCATCACCGGGTCGGCACGGCCCAGCACACGCCGCCAGCGTGCGGCCTGCATGGTGTAGACCAGCTGATTTTTTGCCATCCACTCCTGACGGGAGAGCTTGTATTGAATCGCAAAAAAGTAATCTGCATGGGCATGGCGCAGCGCTTCCAGCACCGGGCGGCGGGGCAGCTCCAGCCGATAGGCTGCATTTTCCAGATACAGCCATGTCATGTCGTCCAGCATCGTCTGCCGCAGATCACCGTCCCATGCGTCAAAGACGCTGCGGATCAGCGCGTCACCGTAATATTTATGGATGAGGCCCACGACCGTGTTCATGTAAAAATCGGTGGTGCCGTCGGTATAGCGGGCCAGAAACAGCGGCTCAAAGCCATAGGCTCCTGCAGCAGCCCAGACCTGATTGGCCGCACGCCGCTCCTGCGCGGTGTAACTCTGGGCGTCCATCAGCCAAAGAGCTTGGCGGCATCCAGCTTGGCCGGAATGCGCGCTGCAATCACATCACGGATCAGGCCCTGCTCGTAGGAGTCAAAGGCCTTGTTGGTGATGCCCATATCCAGTGCCGCGCCTGCCGGGATGCCGCGCCGGATCAGCCGCAGGGCATCCAGCATACCGCGCAGATCCAGCGCCTTGGTGGAAATTTCCGCACTGTCGCACTTTTTCTGCAGGTCAAGGAACAGCAGTGCAAACTGGCGCACATACTTGGAAGCAAGATCGGGGAACTGCGTCCGCAGCAGCTTTTCCAGATCGTCCTGCGTAATGGTGGGCATCTGGATGACCACGAAACGGGGAGGTGAGGGCCTCGTTCAGCTCACGGGTGCCGGCATAACCGTAGTTCATGGTGGCAATAAAGCGGGTCTCCTCCGCCAGCGGGATGCGGTCGTAGCCGGGCACATCGATGGCGCGGCGGAAGTCCAGCACCGCGTGCAGCACGGCCAGCGCTTCGTTTTTGGCCATGTTGATCTCGTCCAGCACACCAAAGCCGCCGCACTGGGCGCAGCGGTATACCGGGCCGGGCCGGAACCCTGACCGTCCGCAAAAGTGTCCATGCCGATGAGGGATGCTGCATCCATGTTCACATGGAAGGAGATGTCCCACGCAGGACGGCCAAAGGCGGCGGCAAGGTTTTCGGCCAGCACGTTTTTGCCGGTGGCTTTTCCGCCTGCCAGCAGCAGGTTTTCGCCGCAGAGCAGCGCCGCCAGCGCCTGCTCCCACACCTGTTTGCCGTAGTAGGTAAAGGCAGGGGAAGGGATGCGCGGGCGCAGTGCGTCCGGCAGGGCATGGGCAGCGCGGTACTGTTGGACTGCTTCCAGCAGAGCGGGGTCTACCCCTTCCTGCTGCAGAGTTTCAAGGAGATCAGACATTTGTACAAACACCTCGATTTTGCCGGTTGTCTGGCACAAAACCGGCTGTTCAGCTTTTATCATAGCACAATCGTGGGGGATTTGTGTAGGGGGCACGTGGCGAAAAAATAGCAAAGAGAGGCGGCCCCAAACAGGGACCGCCTCTCTTCATGAAGAAAGAAGAAATGGAAAAACGCTTAAGTTGTGCCGGAAAACCGCGCTGGATCAGGCGTTATCCAGACCCGCCATCTGCTTGACGGCCTTCATGGCGAAGGTCAGGGTGCGGCCCATGGCTACACCAGCCATCAGGCAGGGGTAGTTGTTGGCAAAGAAGCTGCCGGACATATCACCGGTGATATACAGGCCCTCCATGGGGCTGGTTGTTGTTGTCCAGCGCCTGAGCCCCTTTTCGTTGATGGCAATGCCCTGCTCGGTGGTCAGCAGAGAAGCACCCAGCCAGCAGCCGTAGCAAGGGCGCAGTGCGGATGGCACTCAGGCGGTAAGCGGGCTTGCCGAAATCCTCGTCGTTCTGCTTGTCGTACAGCTCATTGTAACGCTCCACGGTAGCAAGGAAGGTGTCCTTGGCAGCGCCGGTAAAGCCCATCTTGTCGGCCAGCTCGTCCAGCGTATCGCACTTGAACAGTGCACCGGGCCTCGATAGGCCTCGTCCATCTTACCCTGAATGTACTTCTCGCCGCCGTTGCGGGTCTGGGCAGAGCAGCCGATGGTGTGGAAACGCTTTGCGTCCTCCAGAATATTGGCGTCGCAGATCTGTGCGTAGACGCGGCCCGGCTGGTGGGCAGCAGCGTAGACGATATCGTTGTAGGGGCAGCTCTCGTTGGCAAAGCGCTCGCCGTTGCGGTTCACCTTCAGGAAGGGCTGGGTACCCGGGGTTGTACTGGCGGATCTTGCCGGGGAAGGCCTTGCCGCCAAAGGCAGTGTCGCTATCCACATAGCCGCCATCCACGCCGGGGGCAACAACGCCGCGGTCAAACAGCATGGGAGCGGCTTCCTTGTCCAGATTGGCACCGGCCCATACAGCAGCGCGGATGCCGTAGCCCTTGTCGGCGGGGGAGTAGGAGCAGGCGGTGGTCACGCTGGTGCCAAGCGGGTCCAGCTGCTCCATCATGTAGGGGGTTTGCCGGGGAAACCGCCGCAGGCCAGCAGCACGCCCTTGTTGGCGTTGTAGCGGATGAAGTGGTCATCCTCGGTGCTCTGGGCGATGATACCGGTGATGCGGCCAGTGGAGTCTTTCTCCAGCTTTTGCCAGAGAGGTCTTGAAGTCAACATCGTAGCCCAGCTCACGGATGTAGTCCAGCAGCAGTTCGTTACGGGCTGCGCCGGAGCTGCGGTCATAGGTGTACTCGATCTCGGGGTACATATAGTCGGTGTTGTGCTCGGCGTTCTCGGCAGGCCACTTAGCCTCATCGCCGTAGGTGTAGACCATCTTGACACCGTACTTGTCTTCCATGATGGAGCGGATGAACCCGATCATCTCCCCGGACTCGTTGATCCAGGTCTTGACAACGCGCTGGTCGCACTTGCCGGAAGCGTAGCGGGAGATCTCGCTCAGCAGCTTTGCACGGTCCATCTTGATGCCCTGTGCCTGTGCGCCGAAGCCGTCCACAGCGCCGACCCAGTGACGGGTATCCTGCACGTTGCCGTTCTGCTCGATGACGCGGAAGTTCAGGCCGTGAGCAGCAGCGTAAGCAGCTGCGCCCATACCGCCGTTGCCAGCGCCGACGATGAGGATGTCGGTGTCCACGGTCTCGGTGATGGCAGCTTCGTCGATGTCAGGCTCCTTGCCCAGCCAATCGTTTTCGTCACCGGTGGGCAGCTGGACGGAGGTCACAGTAGCCTCGCCCTTGGCCTGAGCGTAACAGCTCTTGGCAGCCTTCATGACAGCGTCGGAAGTGATGGTGGAACCGGAAACGCCGTCGATCTCAGCAGAGCCTGCAGCCATCAGCTGCTCACGCAGCTGGTCGGCAGCAGCAGCGCCGTAAGAAGCGGTCTCGCCGGAGGTGTCCACCACAACGTCGGTCACAGCGCTGTCGGAGAAGGTCATGGTGACCTTGACGGTAGAAGAGATGCCCTCAGCAGTACCCTCATAGGTGCCGGGGATGTAGGTACCAGCTGCACCGGAAGCAGCAGGTGCGGCGGTGGAAGAGCTGGCAGCATTGCAGGCAGCCAGAGCACCGGCAGTCACACCAGACATGGCAGCTGCGGCAGCGATCTTCAGAAAACCTTTACGGGAGATCTTGTTCATTTTGCGTGGTTCCTTTCTTCGTGTCTTTTTCTTCTTCTCTATTCTTTCTCATAGCTCCGTGCAGCGGCAGACCTTCTTGCACTGCCGCCCACATCGTTCGATAATAATTTAACACAAATTCAAGGGTCTGTCTTTTAAGAATCCTTAAACATCCTGGCCATTTCTTCGTTCAATTCCGGACATTCTCGTTAATTATTTGCTTAACAAGTCCAAAAGAGCACCGACTGCTTAAGTTTCTTTAAGAAGTCGGTGCTCTCATCAAAACGATTCTTAAACCTTGCCGCCGTCCGGCTGGAAGACATAACCCTTGCCCCAGACATTTTTCAGGTAGACAGGCTTTGCCGGGTCGGGTTCTATCTTGCTGCGAAGGTTGTGGATATGTACCTGTACCGTCCGCACATCGCCGAGGCTTTCCTTGCCCCATATCTTCTGGTAGAGCTCGTTGGCTGTGAAGAAGGTGTTCGGGTAGCGGATGAAGAGGGTGAGGATGCGATATTCCATGTCGGCCAGATGGACGCTGCGGCCATCCTTCTCCACGCTGTGGCTGTTGGCATCCAGCGTGAAGGCCGCGCAGTGGTAGCCGTTGACGCTGGGCTCTGCGCCGTCCATCTGCACCCGGCGGATGTTGGCCATGATGCGGGCCAGCAGGATCTTGTTATGATAGGGCTTTGCCAGAAAGTCGTCGCCGCCCATTTCCAGCGCGTGGACGATGGTATCGGTATCGTCCAGACAGGATGTGAAGATGATGGGGCAGTGGTGCCAGCTGCGCAGACGCTGGCAGAGGTCCACGCCGTTGGTGTCCGGGAGAAGGATGTCCATCAGGATGACATCGAACTTTTCCCGCGCATGGCTCAAAGCGTCGCCGCCCGTCTCTGCACAGACCACCTCAAAATTCTGCTGACTTTTCAGAAAATAGCATGTGGTGTCGCGGATCACGGGGTCATCTTCCACCAACAATACGCGGATCATCCTGTCAGCCCTCCCCATTTTTTCGCACGATTTGATATACTATAGTATACCCTTAATTTTTTGCACATCTACAAGGGGAGGCATCGCCATGAAGCAAAAATGGCCCATTCTGATTTTCTCTGCCCTGCTCACGGCCTTTATCGTGCTGGCCGGTATCTGGGGCAACGCACAGTTCGAGCATCTGCACAGCGGCAGTGTGCTCACAGCCCAGCACGCCGTCCAGGGTATCGCGCTGGACGGCTGGCGGCAGGAAGCCCCCGGCCAGTGGCACTTTACTTTCACTGTGGGGGAAGACATCCCGTCCCTCACCCTCTGCGTCACCAACACAGCGGCGCCGCTGGCCCATGAGGGTCTCACCAGCCTCGAGCGCTCGGGGGAGCTGTACGCACTGGACGTCGCGCCCGGCGAGACGGTGGAGCTGGTGTTCACTTGCGGCCGCAGCCCCCAGACATGGCTGATGACTTCCGCCTTCGCCTCCCGGGCATTCCGCTTTCGCACCATGACTCAGCTCATCGCTCTGACGGCCTTTGTGACCATGGGGATGGTGCTGCTGGCGCTCTACCACTATAAGCACCTGCCGGAGCTGGGGTACTTCCTGCTCTACCTCGTCATTATGAGCGTCTGGGCGCTGATGGTCTTCTTCTTCCCAGCCATCCGGAACAGTCTGCTCCAGCTCATCCTCCGCTCCTTCTTCTCCCTCACTGTGCTGGCCTCGGCACTGCTGGCGGCAGGGCTGCTGGGGGTAAAATTGCCCGCTCCGGGCGGGGGCTCCTTGCGCTTGCCGCCGGATGCGTCGTCTTCTTTGCGCTGTCCATGAGCAGCTATCCCCGCTGCGGGTCGGGATGCTGGTAGCGGGCATGTGCCTCTGCCTTTATTACTTAATGGCCGCCGTGAACGCAGACTATGAGGGTGCCGCTCTGATGCTCCTGCCCGGTGCTGTCACCACCGGCTTCCGGGTCTGGACGCTGATGCCCGGGCCTGGACAGCATGCTTTTTGTGGAGTCTGTCCCCTTCTACCTGCTGCGCTGCGCCCTGCCTCTACGACCTTCCCCTTTGCCATCGGCTGCATGGTGTTCGTCTGCCGGAGGTTTGCTCTCCTCTTCGACCGCACCGAGCAGCTGGCCCGGGAGCTGGACGCCCGGGTGGCAGAGCGGACAAAAGAGCTGACCGCCGAGACCGAGGCCCGCAAGAGCATGATGCTCAACATCTTCCACGACCTGCGCAGCCCTCTCTTCGCCGTCAGCGGCGGGCTGGAAACAC
>ENA-OPYU01000229-OPYU01000229.1-human-gut-metagenome-genome-assembly--contig:-NODE-229-length-23030-cov-3.027420_pt1 | contig 23030 bp, 30 predicted proteins | sample MGYA00242637_ERZ504482 | MGnify/ENA primary metagenome ERZ504482 (study PRJEB26092, sample SAMD00036237) | human gut metagenome | host: Homo sapiens | study: EMG produced TPA metagenomics assembly of... | reverse complement strand
GTAGCGAGAGGGGGATTCGAACCCTCGACACTACGGGTATGAACCGTATGCTCTAGCCAACTGAGCTATCTCGCCATCTTTCTCTTCCGCAAAGCATTTTCGCAAAAGAATGGGACCTATAGGGCTCGAACCTATGACCCTCTGCTTGTAAGGCAGATGCTCTCCCAGCTGAGCTAAGATCCCGTTCCACAGTTGCTGTATCGCTGACTGCTTTGCTATTATATACTGATTTGTCGTGAATTGTCAACACTTTTTTGGAAAAAAATTTTTATTTTTTTCTAACAACGAAATCAGCCGGCTGGTTCCCAGGCGATCTGCGCCCAATGCAATAAACTTTTCTGCATCTTCTACAGAGGCAATTCCCCCTGCTGCTTTTACTTTTATGTCTTTTCCCACATGATTTCTCATAAGTTCCACATCTGCAAAGGTAGCCCCTCCTGTGGAAAAGCCTGTAGAAGTTTTAATATAGTCTGCCCCTGCTCTGGTTACCACCTGACAGAGCTTAATTTTCTCCTCTTCTGTCAGAAGGCAGGTTTCAATAATGACCTTCAAAAGTTTTCCATGGCAGGCCTTCTTAATCTCCTGAATTTCGGCCAGAACCCCTTCATAATTTTGCTCTTTTACCATTCCCAGATTAATCACCATGTCAATTTCATCGGCTCCGTTCTTCACTGCATCCTCTGTCTCAAAAACCTTTGCCGCAGTGGTCATATTTCCATTTGGAAATCCGATGACCGTACAGATTTTCAAACGTTCCTGTACATAATCTCTGGCATTTTTTCACATAACAGGGTGGAATACATACAGAAGCAGCCTTATACTCCATGCCTTCTTCACACAGCGTCCGTATTTGCTCCCAGGTGGCTGTCTGCTTTAATAAGGTGTGATCTAATTCTCTTTTAAAACTTTCCTCTTTTTTCCCATTTCCCGAATCCTTTCTCTTTCCAACGAGTTTTTTCCAAAACGGAAGTTCCAATGGTTCCCTCTGGCATAGGCACCTGAAAATTCTCTGCAATGGTTGCGCCAATCACTGCAAAGGTATCACTGACTCCCAGGTCTTTCCCTTCCTTCATGGACGGTGAATAAGCCAGAAATGGCACCTGTTCCCTGGTATGGTCTGTTCCTGTATAGGTTGGATCATTTCCATGGTCTGCTGTAAGAATCAACAAATCATCCTCTCTTAATACTTCCAAAAGTTTCCCTAACATCACATCAAATTTTTCCAGTTCTTCTGCATATCCCTGAACATTTCGCCTGTGTCCCCACAGAGCGTCAAAGTCCACCAGGTTGGTAAAACAAAGGCCCTTAAATTCTCCTTTTGCGATTTCTATGGTCTGTTCCATTCCATGAACAGAGCTTTTTGATTTATTGGATGCAGTTAATCCCTGTCCGTCAAAAATGTCATAAATTTTACCAACAGAAATCACGTCCAGGCCATGCTCTTTTAAGCTGTCAAGAACCGTTTTCCCGTAAGGTTTTAGGGCATAATCATGACGGTTTGCTGTGCGCCTGAACTCTCCTTTTTTTCTTCCTGTATAAGGTCTGGCAATGACTCTTCCCACTTTCCATTCATCCTTCATGGTAAGCTCTCTGGCAATTTCACAGTAGCGATACAGATTTTCCAGTCCCATGGTTTCCTCATTGCCGCAAATCTGAAGCACCGAATCCGCAGAGGTATAGACAATAAGTTTTCCATCCCTGATTTCTTCTTCCCCCCAGTTCTTCCAGAATTTCTGTTCCACTGGCGCTTTTATTTCCGATAATGGTTCTGCCTGTACGCTTCTCCAGTTCTTCTATGAGTTCTTTGGGAAATCCCGTCTCTGTAAAGGTCTGAAAAGGTTTCGTCACATAAAGTCCCATCATCTCCCAGTGACCGGTCATAGTATCTTTTCCACAGCTTTTTTTCCCGCAGCCGCATATAAGCTGCCAGGGGACTTTCCACAGGCTCCACTCCATGAAGGGCTTTTAAATTGGCAATTCCAAGACGCTTAAGATTTGGAATCTGCAGATGCCCTCTGCATGCCGCAATATGTCCCAGAGTATCTACGCCTACATCTCCGTATTCGGGTGAATCCTCCATAGCCCCAATCCCAAGAGAATCAAGTACAATGGTAAAAATCCTCTGATATCTCATATTCTCACTCCTGTTCTGTTTTTGTCAGAGAAAACCCAAGGGGAAGCAGTTCCTCCAGGGTATATTCCTGCCAGGTTCCATCCCTTTTTCCAAGAAGTACCTGAAATTCCTTTGCATCGCAAAACTCCATAAGCACCTGTCTGCACACTCCACAGGGCGCCGCTGTTTCTTTTGGCAGTTCTTCTCCCGGACCTCCCACAATGGCAATGGCTTCAAACTCCCGGATGCCCTCGGAAACCGCCTTAAACACCGCTGTGCGCTCTGCACAGTTTGTAGGAGAATAGGCTGCGTTTTCAATATTGCAGCCTGTAATAATCTGTCCGCCTTTTGAAAGCAAAGCTGCACCCACCCGAAAATCGGAATAGGGGGCATAAGAAAACTGCCTGGCTTCCAGGGCTTTTTTTACTAATTCTTCTTTCTGTTCTTCTGTCATAAATTTTCCCTGTCCTTTCTGATTAACAGGCGCAGAGCCTCCACAGCCACCTTAATAGCTGCTTCTGTATCATGCACAATGGGATTTTCCAATCCTGCTTTTTCCCGTTCCTGATTTCCCATTACCAGAAAATCTGAACCAACCCGCACTCTTAAATATGCTCCCACAATAAACAGAGCTGCAGATTCCATCTCTGAAGCTTTACATCCCATGCGCAGCCATGCTTCCCATTTATTTAAAAGCTCATAACCTGCCGGTTTTGTCTCTGGCTCATGCTGTCCATAGAACGCATCCTTGCACTGTACCACACCGGTATGATAAGAATATCCCAGCTTTTTTGCCGCCTGAACAAGTGCATTGGTCACATCCAGGTCTGCCACTGCCGGATATTCCACAGGCGCATACTCCTTGCTGGTACCCTCCATGCGGATGGCACCTGTTGCAACCACCAGATCCCCGCCTTTTACTTCTATATCCATGCCTCCACAGGTGCCTACCCGGATAAAGGTATCTGCTCCGCATCTTACCAGTTCTTCCATTGCAATAGCCGCCGAAGGCCCGCCGATTCCGGTTGAGGTCACGCTTACTTTTTTCCCCTTCCAGATATCCCGTATAGGTCACATATTCCCTGCTGTCTGCCACCAGTTTCGCATTTTCAAAATGACTGGCAATCTTCTCACACCGTTTTGGATCTCCCGGCAAAATCACGTATTTGCCCACATCTCCTTTGCGAATCTGTAAATGATATTGTAGTCCGATTTCTCCTGAATAATTCTGCATAAGCACACCCCTTTCTTCTATCTGTATCATAGCATCTGCCCTCTTTTATTTCAATCCGGAACACGAAATCTCTTTCCTCTTTTTTCGTTGTCAAGGTCTAAAACTTTATTAAATTTCCCCCATTCTGGTATATTGTCCCTTTTTGCTGAGAATCATTCTTAATAGAAAATGATTGGAGGATTCTTGCTATGGCACTCAATAAAGTTGAAATTTGCGGCGTGAACACCTCGCGTCTCCCTGTTCTTACTAATGAAGAAAAAGAGGCTTTATTTGAACGTATCAAAAAAAGGAGATACCGAAGCCCGGGAACGATATATCAAAGGGAATCTGCGTCTGGTACTCAGTGTCATTAAACGATTTTCCAGCAGCAATGAAAATGCAGATGACTTGTTTCAGATTGGATGTGTAGGGCTTATGAAGGCCATTGATAATTTCGATACCACTCTGAATGTAAAATTTTCCACTTATGCGGTTCCCATGATTATCGGTGAAATCCGTCGTTATCTAAGAGACAATAATTCCATCCGGGTCAGCCGTTCCCTGCGGGATACTGCCTATAAAGCAATCTATGCAAAAGAAAATTATATGAAACAAAACCTAAAAGAACCTACTTTAAATGAAATTGCCGCAGAAATCGGCATTGAAAAACGAAGAAATCGTCTATGCCCTAGATGCCATCCAAAGCCCGGTAAGTCTCTATGAGCCTGTTTACACAGAAGGCGGAGATACCCTGTATGTTATGGATCAGATTAGCGATAAGAAGAATAAAGAAGAAAACTGGGTGGAAAATCTCTCCTTAAAAGAAGCCCTGAAGCGTCTGGATGAACGTGAACGGAACATTGTAGAAATGCGTTTTTATGAAGGCCGCACCCAGATGGAAGTTGCCCGGGAAATCGGTATTTCCCAGGCCCAGGTCAGCCGTCTGGAAAAACATGCCCTAAAAAGCATGCGCACCTATCTGCGTGCCTGAATTTCCTGATAATTTTTTCTTTTCACTCTTGTTCCATGCCCTGAAAATCTCTATAATAAAAATATACTTGTTATACAGGAAGAAGGGAATATTGTGAAAACATCTATGACTCAGGAAGAAAAATTTGAAATGATGACTGCAGCCCCCATTCCGGGGCTCATTGGCCGCATGGCAGTACCCACGATTATCAGTATGCTGATTACTTCGTTTTATAATATGGCTGATACCTTTTTTGTAGCCAGAATCGGCACCAGCGCCACTGCTGCTGTAGGCGTCGTATTTCCCATTATGGCAGTGATTCAGGCCCTTGGCTTCTTTTTTGGCCATGGCTCCGGTAATTCTATTTCCAGACGTCTGGGAGCAAAAGATGCAGATACCGCCGGACAGCTGGCTTCTCTTGGTTTTTTTCTGCTCTTTTATGCGGGCTTTGCGTCACCATTCTTGGCTGTTTATTTCTGGAGCCCCTGGCCCTTGCTCTTGGTTCAACCAAAACCATTTTGCCCTATACCAAAGAATATCTGGGAATTATTCTTCTGGGTGCGCCTTATATGACTGCCCAGTTGGTTTTGAATAATCAGCTTCGGTTTCAGGGCAATGCCTTTTATGCCATGATTGGTATTACTTCTGGTGGTATTCTGAATATTTTCCTGGACCCTTTGTTTATTTTTACTTTTAATATGGGTGTGTCAGGCGCTGCTCTCGCCACGATTGTAAGCCAGTTTGTCAGTTTCCTCCTGCTTCTTATGGGACACCGGATTTCCGGCTGTGTTCCACTGAAACTGAAATCCTTACAAAACCCTGGGAAAAATCTTCGGATTATCGCCAGCGGAGGGCTTCCCTCTCTGTTTCGACAGGGTCTTGGCAGTCTTGCTATTCTGGCGCTGAACTGGGCGGCAAATCCCTATGGAGATGCAGCCATTGCCGCCATGTCCATTGTCTCCAGAATCAGCCAGTTTGCTTCTTCTTCCCTGATTGGATTTGGACAGGGTTTTCAGCCTGTATGTGGCTTTAATTATGGTGCGAAACGTTATGACAGAGTTATGGAGGCATTCTGGTTTTGTGTTAAAGTCGCCACCTGTGTACTCTTTGTCATTGCAGTTCTGGGATTTTGCTTTGCCTCCCCTTTAATTTCCCTGTTCCGAAAAGATGATCTCCAGGTCATTTCTATTGGAGCCAAAGCCTTACGTCTGCAATGCATAGCCCTGCCCCTTACAGGCTGGGTGATTATGAACAATATGATGACCCAGACCATAGGAAAAAACCTTCCGGGCCTCTCTTCTGGCTGCTGCCAGACAGGGAATTTTCTTCATCCCTGCCATTTTGGTTCTCCCAGGGCTGGCAGGTATCCTGGGCATTCAGCTGGCTCAGCCTATTGCCGACCTATGCGCCTTCCTTCTGGCAGTCATACTGAACCGCTCCGTCATAAAAGAAATGAAATCCAGGAGAAGGAATTGTCACAATAAACAAACTATTCTTAACAAACATTATACAAAAAAGAGTTATCCTATGAACTGCAATACAGAATATTTATACACTTCTGGCTCAGCCTGGGTTCACTTTGAGCCTGTAGTCTCAAAGCGTACTCGGCAAATTCGCCAGAATTGTATAAATATTCTCGATATGCAGTCAATAGAATAACTCTTTATTTTTTCTGCATCTTCTTAATCACCATCAAGGTTCCAAGCATCAGCACAATTCCCACAGGCAGCGCAATCCAGGGTGTCTGCACAAAACCAGCCACAATATAGGTCACAAAGCTTACCCCTGCTACTGTTAAAGCATATGGTAATTGTGTCGCCACATGGTTTACATGGTTACACTGTGCTCCCGCAGACGCCATAATCGTGGTATCTGAAATGGGAGAACAATGGTCGCCGCATACAGCTCCTGCCATACATGCTGAAATAGAAATAATCATAAGCTCCGGATTCTGAGCTTCAAACACGCCTACTACAATGGGAATCAAAATTCCAAAGGTGCCCCAGGAAGTTCCTGTGGCAAATGCCAGAAAGCAGCCTACCAGGAAAATAATTGCCGGAAGCAGGTTCATCAGCCCATCCGAAGCAGATTTCATGGCAGTTGCCACAAAGACATCTGCTCCCAGACTATCTGTCATTGTCTTTAACGTCCATGCAAAGGTCAGGATTAAAATAGCCGGAACCATGGCCTTAAACCCTTCCGGAATACATTCCATGCATCCCCTGAAAGAAAGCACTCTTCTGCACACATAGAAAATCACAGTGAGCACCAATGCAAAAAAGCTTCCAATAGACAAAGCCAAAGAGGCCTCACTTTGGGAGAAAGCAGTAACAAAATCAGTGCCACTGAAAAATCCGCCTGTATAAATCATACCTGTAATACAGCAGATAATAAGAATTACGATTGGTACAACCAGGTCAATGACTTTTCCCTTTGGATTGAATTTCTTTTCCTGTTCTTCATCTACCCGTTTGCCGGTAGTATAAATATCACCTTTCATAGCATTTGCTTCATGCAGAGCCATGGGACCGTAGTCGATTCTCATAAGTACCAGACCAAACATCATAATAATGGTCAATAATGCGTAAAAGTTATATGGAATTGCATTAATAAAAATAGCCAGTCCATCTTCCCCTTCTACAAACCCGCTGACTGCGGCTGCCCAGGAAGAAATCGGCGCAATAATACAGATAGGCGCTGCAGTTGCATCAATTAAATAAGAAAACTTTGCTTTTGATACATTATGCTTGTCTGTAATGGGGCACATAACGCTTCCCACAGTAAGGCAGTTGAAATAATCATCTACAAAAATCAATATTCCTAAAATAATCGTTGCAATCTGGGCTCCGATTCTTGTTTTTGATATGGGTACTTGCCCATCTTCCAAAATGCAGCAGAACCGCCGGCTGCATTCATCATACACACCATAGCTCCCAGAATAACCAGGAAAATCAGGATTCCCACATTGGAAGAATCAGAAAGCACTCCAATAAATCCATCGTCTAATACCTTCAATACAGTCCCTTCAAACCGGAAGTCAGCAGAAAACATGGCTCCCACTAAAATTCCGATAAACAAAGAACTGTATACCTCTTTCGTAATCAATGCCAGCCCAATGGCAATCACCGGAGGCACTAAAGACCAAAAAGTTGCATACATTTGTGGCTTGGGCGCATCTCCGTCCCCTGCAAAAACGGTCACAGCAAACATGGTCATAAAAACCAGCGCTGCCAGAACCCCGCCCAGAATTTTACGTTTTTTGCTGTGTCATAATCATTTTCCTCTCTTTCTTCTTTGCCTTTTGCAAATAGAAAAACCATGAACGATACTCCCCTGTCCGGGAACGCGCTCATGGTTTTTGACAAATTTCTTATGACCAATGCTGATAGCGCTCCACGATTCCGTGACAGTACACTGCATATTCTACAGTGTCCCAGAAGCAAAACCCGGGCTGTTTTGGCTTCTTCGGCAGTTTCCCCTTTCATCTGCTGCGGCTGCCCAGCCTTTTGCAGCAAATTACTCTTGAAACCTGCGCCTCTATCATAATATCGTTCCTGGCAAATGCCAGAACTGCTTTTTCTATTTTGTTATCATATCATCTTGTGTCTCTTATGCCAAGGAGAAAATTTCTTTTATTCCGGAAGTTTTTCTCCATTTTGTACTGTCTGCATCAGAGCCTTAATATTTTCTACACTTTCCATATTGGGCTGCATAACATACAGGGCTGTTCCAGGCATGGAATAACAATACTGGCTGTCTCCTGTACCTTCTGCTGCAACAGACTTAATCGTCCAGCTTCCTCCACTGCTTAACTGGCTCTGAATCAGTTTCTGAATCTGATCCATGGACATATTGGTTTCTACACTGTCACTGATTTCAGAAATCATGGTTGGCGCTTTCATCAGCATCTCCGGTGTAATCATTTTCTTGAACATAGCCTGAATAACTGCCATCTGGTTCTTACCTCTCTGGTTGTCTCCGCCTTCCAGGCTGTATCGCTCTCTCGCAAATGCCAGAGCCTGTTCACCATTAAAATGATTTATTCCTTTTTGTACTTCACCAGCATATGTAGTACATGCATATTCTGAATCCACGTCAATTCCACCCATTGAATCTACCATTGTAATCAAAGATGTAAAGTTTACTCTTGCATAAAATGGAATATCAATTCCGTATAGTTCTCCAAGTGTAGCCATAGATTTATCAACACCATAAATTCCGGCGTGAGTCAGTTTATCCTTACCTTCTCCGCTGACCTCTGGAATTTGAACATAATAATCACGTGGTGTATTCGTAAGTAAAATTTGCTTTGTTTTAGGATTGATCGTTGCAATAATATTTACATCACTTCTACTTTTGGTTGCAACAGGACCAAACACATCAATACCACTAATATATATACTAAATGTATCCTCAGTCACATCCACTTCTTCTGATGTCCCTAAAAGTAAGTTTTCTTCATCCACTTCAACTTCAATGCTATATTGTCCAATAATCTTGATTTGGTTATTAAAGCCCTCAAATACCTCATCTAAGATTCCGCCATATCCTTCGTCATACACGATAGCTTCAACACTTTTATCCAGAAGAGCTGCCGCCTGATCCGTAAGAGTATTATATTGCGCAGTCATAACTTCTGCACCTGCATCTTCATTGATTTTTTCCATTGCTTTATTGATGACTTCATCTTCACCAGGCTTTTTCTGAATACCATAAATATAGTCTTTGGTATCTTGAACCTTTTCAGCAGGATCATCACTTCGTACTGCAACTAACATGCTGTGAACCTGCTTGCCAAGAGAGTTATCTGTAAGTTCTTCCACTGCATCGTGTGTTCTGAAAAGATATACCGACCCTAAAACCAGTATTACAGACATCAAAACACTAACAAGCTTACTGACGATTGCCTTACCCCCCTGGTAATCACCTGCATTGTAAACAACAAAGCTGCAAATACTAACAAAATAGCTGCCAGCCCTGCCACCAGTTTGGTAGGAATCATTCCAAGTCTCCAGATACATCCTATAAATACAAGTGTCACAAGGATCTGGATCCCAACTAAAATCTCTCCGGCAATGCGAAACGCCTTCTGAATCCGTTTCCGTCTCCGTTTTGCCGGGCTCATCTTCCTTTTTTTGACTTGTGTTCTCCATTTTTCATTCTCCTTATAATATGCCAACACAATCTACGGGTTGATGACATTACAACCTTTAATATAATATATCTCCCACGAAAATGCAACCTCAGAAAAATATTGTTACATTTTCTTCATATTTGTAGAATTTTCGGAATATTTATGTTATAATAAATTCAGTAAACGAAAGCAAGAATTCAGCATGTAAGGAGGTATTTTTATGGCTCATCGTGTAATTACTATTAACCGTATGTATGGAAGCGGCGGAAGGCTTCTGGGAAAAGCTCTCGCCGAAAAACTGGGAATCCATTTCTATGATCAGGAATTAATCCGTCTTGCCAGTGAAGAAAACGATATTCCTTATGAAGAACTGTTAAAAGTAGACGAAAAAAAGGCAAGCCAGTGGCGGCTTCCTATAAAAGAACAGATGCAAATGCAGCCTCAGTATCACTTTCATCCAATGAATGATGTCCTCTTTGAGACCGAATCAAAAATCATCCAGGATCTGGCTCAAAAAGAAGACTGTATCATTGTTGGAAGATGTGCAAATTACCTTCTCCGCGGCAAATGTCTCAGTCTTTTTGTCTATGCGCCTTATGAATACCGGGTACAAAAGGTAATGGAACGTCTTGGCAGAGAAGACCGCAGCGCCAGGGCAATGATACGAAAAACAGACAAATCCAGAAAAGCCTACTACGAATTCTTCACAGATGAGAAATGGAACGATCCTGAAAACTATAATTTCTGTGTGGATACCAGCCAGTTTTCCAAAGAATTCCTGGTAAAACTTCTGGCACAGGTTTACCGCGAATGGACTCCAGGCGAATAACCATTAAGAACCCCGGTGCTGCTTTGACGCTGACTGCGCACCAAACAACGATCGGGGTTATGAAAATTCTCTCTTTTAAAAGGTTTTCCATTAAATACCGCCACACTTCTTGGACGCATTACAAAGTTTCCTTCTATGCGTATTTCCTCTCCTTCCGGATAGAATATCTCCCTTCTCCATCTCCATAAGTATTTACGCTTAAATACCAGTCTCCTCTTCTATGAAGATAGGGCAGGGTAATTGTCACATCTTCCCAGTAAGTGTTAATAGCTATATAAATCAGGTCATCCTTTCCTTTTTTCTTATCATAGCCGGCAAAGCTAATCCCAAAAGTCCTGGTTCCGTCTGGCAGATTGGTTCGTTCTGCCTGTACATCATGGGCATGGATGGGCTCCATACCGCACACTGCCTCTGGAAGCTTTTTGCGGATAACCGCATGCTTATGGCGATAAGCAATCATAAATTTAAAAAACTCAAACAACTCTTTATTTTTCTCAAGATAAGTCCAGTCCAGCCAGGAAATCTCATTGTCCTGACAATAAGAATTATTGTTTCCAAACTGGGTATTTCCAAACTCATCTCCCGCCAGAAACATGGGTGTTCCTCTGCTGCACATCAAAATAGCGCAGGCATTGCGAATCATCCGGTAACGAAGCTTTAGTACCTCCGGATCACTGGTTTCCCCCTCTGCCCCGCAGTTCCAGCTACGGTTATCATTGGCTCCGTCTGTATTATTCCAGCCATTATTTTCATTATGCTTATCATTATAGGAATATAAGTCATATAAGGTAAACCCGTCATGACAGGTAAAGAAATTAATAGAGGAATTATACCCTGCATATTCCTGGTTGTCATCATGAAAAAGACCGCCATACATATCTCCGGAACCGCAAATCCTCCAGGCCGCGTTCCATGCTTCCCAGTTTTCGCCTTTTAAATATCCCCGGAGGTTGTCACGATATCTTCCATTCCATTCTGCCCAGCGTCTTCCTGCCGGAAAGCTGCCAACCTGGTATAGCCCTCCCGCGTCCCAGGCCTCTGCAATTAATTTTACATTGCTAAGTATGGGGTCATTTGCCAGGCTTTCCAAAAGAGGGGGATTATTCATGGGAGAACCGTCTGCATTTCGTCCCAGAATACTTGCCAGATCAAAGCGGAAACCATCTACCCGGTAGCTGACCGTCCAATACCTGAGGCATTCCAGAATCATCTGACGCACAATAGGATGATTACAGTTTAAGGTATTTCCGCAGCCACTGAAGTTATAATAATTCCCATCCGGTGTCAGCATATAATACAGATTATTATCCAGCCCTTTAAAGCAAAAATGCAGGGCCTTTTTCGTTCCCTTCTGCTGTATGGTTAAATACCACATCCAAAATCACTTCTATATGATTTTCGTGAAGCTCTTTAATCAGCTCCTTCAGCTCCGTACCTTCCTGATTATACTCATCCTGTGCAATATAGCTGGTATTAGGGGCCAAAAAAACTCACTGTATTATAGCCCCAGTATTCCATTAGCTTCTTCCCGTCTACTTCTCTGGCATTCATAGTTTCGTCAAATTCAAAAATCGGCATCAGCTCTACCGCATTAACTCCCAGCTCTTTCAGATAGGGAATCTTTTCTTTCAATCCTTCAAAGGTTCCCCTGTGCTTTACCCCGGAAGAAGGATGCTGGGTAAATCCCCTGACATGCAGCTCATAGATAATTAAATCACACAGTTCCTTGTGGGACTGTTTCTGGTCACCCCAGTCAAATACATCACGCAAAACTCTGGCATGATAAGCCTCCTGTCTGTGTTCTCCCCAAATCCTCTGACCTGCCACCACCCGGGCATACGGATCCAGCAGCACGTTTTTTTCATCAAAAAGCAGACCTTTTCCCGAATCATAGGGTCCGTCAATACGGTAAGCATATTCAAAGTCCTCCACCCTTAAATCAAAGACAATCATAGAATATACATCCCCTATTTTGTAGGCTTCCGGGAAAGGAATCACTGCATAAGGCTCTTCTTCCTCCCTGTGGAACAGCAGCAGTTCGCAGGATGTCCCATTATGGGTATGCACAGTAAAACACACACCATTTGCCAGGGCAGTTGCGCCATTAATATCAAACATGCCGGGCCGCACCTGAAATCCGGCAATCTCGCCATGGGATTCACCGTAACCTCATTTTCTAAAATATATTTATGACTATCAAAATTTCACAGGTATTCTCTCCATCTCTTTCGGTTTGTGATTTTTCATTTTTTCATTATACTGATTTTCGTTTTTTCCGTCAAACTGCCCCTTCTTTCTTGCATTTTATATTTTGAGATGATACTATAATGTCGAAAAAATTCATATCATCACGGAGGTATACACTATGGACTCTGAACTGTTTAAGCTGGATGGGCGTCCGGCACTTGGAAAAGCCATTCCCCTGGCGCTGCAGCATGTAGTTGCTATGATTGTAGGCTGTGTAACCCCTGCAATTATTGTTTCAGGCTCTGCCGGACTTTCCGACGCAGATTCTGTTACCCTGCTCCAGGCAGCCTTGATTGTGGCAGCCTTATCCACCCTTTTGCAGCTATTTCCTATTTTTAAAGGAAAAGCCCTGGCCATTGGCTCTGGTCTTCCTGTCATTATGGGCATCAGCTTTGCCTATGTTCCCAGTATGCAGGCGATTGCAGAAGGCTTTGACGTTGCCACCATTTTGGGCGCGCAAATCTTCGGCGGTGTGATTGCCGCCCTTGTGGGACTTAATATTAAGGCAATCCGCAAATTTTTCCCGCCATTAATTACCGGTACGGTAGTATTTGCCATTGGGTCTTTCCCTGTACCCAACGGCCATTAACTATATGGCAGGAGGAGTTGGAAAAACCCAAACTACGGTTCCTGGCAAAACTGGGCCATTTCCTTAATTACCCTGGCAGTGGTAATTACACTGAATCATTTTGGCAAAGGCATTGTAAAACTTGCTTCTATATTGATTGGCATTATTGTAGGTTATATTATCTCCCTGTTTGCAGGTATGGTGGATTTTACACCTGTTGCTAATGCCGCTTTCTTCCAGATTCCTATGCCCCTGCACTTTGGAATTAAATTTGAAATCTCCTCCTGTGCAGCCATTGGCGTATTATTTGCTATTAACTCCATTCAGGCCATTGGTGATTTTTCTGCAACCACCACAGGTTCCATGGATCGTATGCCCACAGATCAGGAATTAAAAGGCGGTATCTTTGGTTATGGTATTTCAAATATTATAGGTGCACTTCTAGGGGGACTTCCTACTGCTACCTTCAGCCAGAATGTAGGCATTGTCGTAACAACCAAAGTAGTAAACCGAGTGGTGCTTGGTCTATCTGCAGTGATTCTGTTAGTCGCTGGAATCCTTCCAAAGTTTTCCTCCCTGCTAACTACCATTCCCTCCTGTGTACTGGGCGGAGCTACCGTTTCTGTATTTGCTACCATTGCCATGACCGGAATCAAACTGATTACCCAAAAACCATTAACCTTCCGAAGCACTACCATTGTGGGACTTTCTATTGCCATGGGTATGGGTGTTACACAGGCGAGTGCCTCTCTTGCACAATTTCCAGAATGGGTCACCATGATTTTCGGAAAATCTCCTGTTGTATTGGCAACCATTTGCGCGGTACTTCTAAATCTTATTTTGCCAAAAGATAAAGAGAATTAAAAAGAAGCTGTCTTATGGAAAGTGTCATGCGGCATATGATACCGTTCCGGCTCAGTCTGTGCTCCCATTGAGCCTGTAGTCTCAACGGGTACTCGACAAATTCGCCTGAACGATATTCATATGCCAAAAGACAATTATATAAGACAGCTATTTTTTATTTCTTACTCTTCTCGAAAGGTCTGAATCAGTTCTTTGACTTCTTCCGGGTCATAGCCCTGGCTTATGAGTTCTTCTTCAAACCATTGTGGAATTCCTTCCACCGCTTTTTTGAAGGAATCCATGTCTAATGCTTCTTCTGGTAGGATTTCCACACCGTCTTCTTCTGCCCAGCGTTTCAAAATTTCTTCGTCTCCTGCCCTGTTAATATAGCGTTCGTATTCTACTGCTTTCTTTCCAGCTTCATCTACTACCTTTTGCTGTTCCGGTGTAAGAGAATCGTACAGTTCCTGATTGATACAGAAGAAAAGGCAGTCATAAATAGAATTCCACATAGAACAATACTGCTGTACTTCCTGAACGCTGGCTGCGTCAATCGCCGGAAGTGGGTTCTCCTGACCGTCTACTGTCCCCTGCTGCAATGCAGTATAGGTTTCTGACCAGTTCATATTGGTAGCATCTGCACCCCAGAGTTTATAGCACTGTGTCAACAAGTTGGAACCTGCAACGCGGATTTTCAGATTTTTCATATCTTCTGCACAGGTTACCGGTCTCTGTGAATTGGTAAGCTGCCGGAAACCGTTTTCTGCAATTCCCATGGTATGGAGTCCATATTCCTCCAAAATTTCTTTCAGCATATCCCCTGCTTTTCCATCCAGCTTCTCATCTGCATCTTCCAGAGAATCAAAGTTAAAGGGCATGGACACCACATTAAATCTAGGGTCGAAAGCAGAATAAATCAAATTAGAATGCATAGAAATCTGCACCGGGTCCCCTTCCATCAATGCCTGGATTCCCTCTGACTGATTTCCATTGGTAAGCTGATCTGCTGCATATACAGCCACATGCACCTTACCCCCAGTAGCCTGTTCCATTAATTTTCCGAAATGCTCTCCGGCCTCAGACCAGGTACTATTCTCAGTTGTAGAACAAGTGAAATTCCAGGTTTGCTCCTCCCATCCCAAATCACTGTAATCATCAATCTGGTTAAAAGCAGCATCTTCCATAGGGTCTTTTGAACTCTCCGCACTTCCTTTTGCCACTTTCCCTGTATAAGAACCTCCAGCCAGCACTTCCGGCAAGAAGGTGGAAATCTTAGGCACATAAGTAATCATCATCAACACTACTACTGATGCCGCAATCATAGGCACCACTGCCCTGGAAATCTGCTGAAGGGTAACCTCCATTCCGTTTTTTTATTTTAATACTAATGGCCACAAACAGATTCACTCCAACTGGAGGGGTTACCTGTCCGATTGCCAGATTCACGGTTGCCATAACACCAAATGCTACCAAATCATAACCAAGCGCCTTGCACACTGGCAGCATAATGGGAATAAAAATATACATAGCTGAATTGGCATCAATAAAACATCCTGCAATCAGAAAAATCACATTTACAATCAACAGGAAGGTAAACTGATTATGCGCTACTGCTGACAACAGATTAGAGGCTGCTGTGGAAATTCCGAACTGGGTGCATACATAAGAAAACAAGGATGCACATGCCACAATCAACATAATTCCACCTGTGGTCTTCGCGGAATCCACAAAAATATCCACCAAATCTCTCCATTTTACTTCCCTGTAAATCACCATCCCTACAAAAAGTCCGTATACAACAGATACTGCTGCTGCTTCCGTAGGTGTAAAAATCCCCCCGTAGATACCACCAAGAATAATCACAGGCATCAGGAATCCCCAGAACGCATCCCCAAAAGCCTTCATCCGTTCTTGCCAGGAAGCCTTTTCCATGGTTGGCTGAATCCCTTTTTTTCCGCACCTCAATCATAACCACAACCACCAAAGCAAGCCCCATCAAAATGCCAGGGACAATTCCACCGGAAAACATATCTGCAATGGACACTCCTGTAATAGAAGCATAGACCACAAAAGCAATGCTTGGGGGTATGACAATGGCAATGGAGCTGGACGTTGCCATAAGAGCTGTGGAAAACGGAGCTGAAAATCTCCCCTCCTCCACCATAGCCGGAATCAGAACGGCTCCGAGGGCTGCCACAGTAGCCGGACCGGAACCGGAAATCGCTCCAAAAAAGCAAGCCACAATAACACATACAATGGCAATTCCCCCTCTTCTGTGCCCTACGCAGGTATTTACAAACTTAATCAGTCTCTTGGAAATTCCTGCCTTTGCCATAATATTTCCAGACAATACAAAAAATCGGAATCGCCAACAGTAAAAATTTACTGATACCAGAGTACACATTGGTTGCCACAATGGTGAGAGATGTGCCGGAATACAGAATTGCACAAACAGAGGATAGTCCAAGACAAATGGCAATGGGTACATTTAAAATCAAAAATACAAAAAAGGATAAAACAACACTGCACTAACCATTTATACTTCCCCCTTTTTCTTTACATACTGGAAATCTGTACATACATCCAGGCAATACTCAATAAATGCAGGACCATACACCCTGCCCCAATAGGAATAAAAGACCAGAAAATCCACTCCGGCCAGTTCAGGACAAAGTACGTTTTCCGTTTTTCCAACTGGGTCAGCACCTTATCCAAACCATACCGAAACAGCACCGCTGTAAATACCACAGACAGCACGGTAATCATCACAGCAACTGGTTTTCTGCTTTTCTTTGGTAACCGGTCTGTAAGCAGAGGCAGACTTACCAGTTCTCCTTCGCGACAAGCCAAAGCTGCTGCCACAAGGGTAATCAATACAAACACTGCCACCACCAACTCCTCTGTAAAAGACCAGGAACGGTGAAGGAGTTTTCTGGACAATACATTGCCAACAGTGAGAATCAAAATCAGCACTGTAGACAGCACCAGAATCCATTTTTCCAATCCAGCTATGAAATCCATAACTTTCTTATAACCTTTCATCATAAGACTCCTCCTTTTCTTGAAACAAAAATCCCCCGACAGTCTCCAGACTGCGGGGGACGAATTTCTTAGATTGTAACTCTGCCACTTTTATCCGTCAATATACAAAAGTATTTCCAACTATACAAGTTTCTCATGTCTATCATATCTTTTTGTTATATCAAAATCTCCAGCAATTCCTCACGATTAAAGCTTCCGCTGCCCATATTTTCCCCTGACAGTAATTCTTCTGCCAGATTCTTCTTTTTTTCCTGAAGATGTTGAATCTTCTCTTCAATGGTATTTTTTTCCAGTAACCTGTACACAGTTACCGGATTTTTCTGCCCTATCCGGTGGACTCGGTCTGTTGCCTGATCCTGAACTGCCTGGTTCCACCAGGGATCATAATGAATCACCATATCTGCTGCTGTAAGATTTAGTCCCGTACCTCCTGCTTTCAAGGAAATACAAAACACCTTTGCCTCATCTTTTTCCTGAAAATCTCGTACTAACTGACTTCTCATGCGTTTACCCGTACTTCCAGTCAGACTGTAATAGGAAATTCCCCTCTCTTTCAGCTTTTCTTCAAGCCTCTCCAACATAGTAACAAACTGGGAAAACAGTAAAATCCGATGTCCTGCCAAAACGCCCTGCTGGATAAGCTCCATGCAAAGCTCCTCCTTGGAGGATTCCCCTTTATATCCTTCATACACTAAAGCTGGGCAACAGCAGAGCTGCCTAAGCCTGGTAAGCTCAGACAGTACTTTTATTCTGGAAGAAGAAAATTCCTCCTCTGTCTGATTACTGAGCATCAACTTCAGTCTCTTTGCATGCGCATCATAAAGCTCTTTTTGCTCCCCTTCCATAACAGCATACACATTCTTTTCCATTTTCTCTGGCAAATCCTTTAGCACATCTTTTTTCACACGCCTTAAAATAAAGGGACGCATCCATTTTTGCAGGTGCTTTCTTGCTTCTTCTTCCTGTTTCTGGACAATTGGAATCTCAAACTCTCTTCTAAACCTCTTATAAGAATACAGGAAACCAGGCAATAAATAATCAAAAATACTCCACAACTCACTTAATCGGTTCTCTATAGGAGTTCCGGTAAGCGCCAACCGAAAGGCTGAAAAAATCCCCTTGGCTGCTTTTGCAGACTGTGTGCCATGGTTTTTAATGTACTGCGCCTCATCCAACACCTGGCAAAAAAAAAGGAAAGCTTCTCATACATCAAAATATCCCGTTTTAACAAGTCATAAGAAGTCACCAGAATCTCTTGTTCTCCACAACACTGCAAAAGTTCTTCTCGTTCCTGACTACTTCCCACTACTGCCTTTACCAAAAGGTTTGGTGCAAATTTCTGAAATTCACTGACCCAGTTAAACACCAGGGAAGCCGGACACACAATGAGACATCTTTTATTCTCACCTGGTTCTGCCTCTTCTAGTTCAGAGAGCAAAAATCCAATCACCTGCAGGGTTTTCCCAAGCCCCATTTCATCTGCTAATATTCCGGCAAATCCATTATTTTTTAAAGTTTTTATCCACAAAAATCCCGTTTTCTGATATTCCCTAAAAATCCCTTCCAGACTTTTCGGCAGTTCAAAATCATTATCTTCTATAGTTTTCATATTTCGGATTAAAGCCTTAAAAATTTTCGGTCTTTCTTCACCTGAAATCCTTCCCATCCACAAAGCTCTCCATCCAAATATAAAGCCCTGTATACAGGAAGTGTGATTTCTTCCTGCAAGAGCTGGGTTCTCGTCAGTCCCAGTCCCTCCCTTAGTTCACATAGCCTTCCAAACTCACCCTCCATATTCACAAAGGTTCCGTTTTTAGTCTGAAATACCGCTTTTTCCTATCATATCTGGAAAAAATCTCTTCTAGCTCCTCTCTGGTGAATTTCCCAGAAGAAACCACCATTTTAAGGGTTCCCAAAGCAAGAGAAAGCCCAACCGAAATCCTTGGTGAAGCCAGAACCTTCATGCGCTTTAAGGTCTCAGACACATATACTTCCCCATACTGCCCAAGCATGGAAACTCCCTCTGTGAGAAATTCATAGATTTTCTGTTCATCCTCTGCCAATACCATACACTGTCTTTTCTCATCATAGGCATTTCCCCAGGAAGTCACCAAAAGCTCTGCCTCTGCTTCCCCTGCAAGGTCACGTTTTCCTACTCCCGTTTTCTTATCAAACAGATTAAACTTCTCCTCCCCATACACTGCCATTCCTTTTATGGTAAGAAAGTCATCTGTCAGAGCATCCAGATAAAAAGCAAAAGAAACCGGCTCTATGGTATATTCTTGTGGGTCAAAGTTCTTATACATACAAGAAAGTGTATTTTGCACAGCTGGCAAATACTCCCTACAAAAAGCTGGAACATCTTCCTTCTCCGAAAAAAGCGCACTGCCCTGGAAGCTGCTGTCAAAAGAACGAAAAACTCCTCTTCTGGCCTATCCTCTTGTCTGGTAAGGAAAATCTTCTGTTTCTGAAAATAAATAACCCAATCACTATCCCGAAAGATTAACATCTTTTCTGTCCGGATACGAAGTCCCTGAGGTTCACCTAAAAACTCCACACTTCTTCTTGGGCATTTTTTTCTGTGATTTCCCACATTCCGGCATCCTGTCCTCTTAATTTCACTGCCACTGAGGTTCCACTTAAAATCCTCAGTACTTTTGCCAGCTCTGATACAGAAAGCGAAATTTCCTTTAATTTTTCATAAACATAACCATAGGAATTTCCATACCAGGCAGGTTCTCTGTACAGGTTTCTATTTTCCCTGGACCATTCAACCAAAAATACTGCCAATTTTTTAGAGCGAGGCTCAAAAACCTTAGGTACATGAATAAATTGCAGTTTTTTTCCATAAGCCACCTCTTTCCCTGTCTCCATACTCTGGGCAAAAGCAAAAATATCTTTCAATACATACATTTGTCCAGCCCCTATTTTTAGGCTCATGGAAACGCCTCCCTCAGATACCTGAAATTGAAGCTCCAGCCGGACTTTTTCATACAGCTCTCTTTGAAGAATTGGCGCTGTATGCTCCACTGCTTTCCTATTCAGCAACTCTTTCAACTCTCTGGTGGTTCTGCTGGCTCTTGGCAGGCGCTTTTCTTTCTCTATATTTTGTTTTTTTTCATCCAGGTATGCTAAAAGCACTGCTACACAATGCTTGCAGATTCCAGGATAGCTTTCATAAGCCGGACATTCACTAAAAAACCTCTGACCACCTTGTTCTCTTTTGGTATGCATGTAATCTGAACCTCATAGGAATTTTGGTTGCTTCCTTCTACCACGGCTTCTACTATGTCTTCTTCCCCATTTTCCCAGACCGAAAGCTCTTCTATTTTTCCTTGATGATACAAATCCATTCCTTTAAAATAAGAGGAGGAATTGCATAATCTCCTGATTTCTGTGCGTGATATCATGTTTTCTCTCCTTTTATCCTAGTATACCGTTTTTCCTGATTTTTGTATAGGAAAACAGTTGACAAGCTGCAATTTTAACCACTATAATACATATTAACTTTAACAATATATAGCGTTAAAACATGTGTTATGCAGCAGCCGCTTTTTGCTAAAAACATCAAAAGGAGGGAATACGCTATGAAACAAATTTCTGGAAATAAATTATTGGTAAAAGCGTTAAAAGAAGAAGGTGTTGAGGTACTGTTCGGCTATCCAGGCGCCTGCACCATTGACATTAGCGATGAATTGTATAAGCACGGCGATATGAAAATCATACTTCCCAGACACGAGCAGGCTCTGGTTCACGAAGCAGACGCTTATGCCCGCACCACAGGCAAGGTGGGTGTATGCCTGGTAACCAGTGGTCCTGGAGCCACAAATCTGGTCACAGGTCTGGCAACTGCTAATTATGACAGTGTTCCCTTAGTATGTTTTACTGGACAGGTAGCCAGACATCTGATTGGCAATGATGCCTTCCAGGAAGTAGACATTGTAGGAATTACCAGAAGCATTACCAAATATGGCATCACGGTCCGCCACAGGGAGGATTTAGGCCGTATTATTAAAGAAGCCTTTTACATTGCCCGCACAGGCCGCCCAGGCCCTGTACTCATTGACCTTCCAAAAGATGTCATGGCAGAACTTGGAAGCTCAGAGTACCCAAAATCCGTAAATATCCGAGGCTACAAACCTAACACAGACGTGCATATCGGCCAGCTAAAACGTGCTATAAAGGTACTGCAAAAGGCGAAAAAAGGCCCCCATGTTCTTGGCAGGAGGCGGTGTAAATATTGCCCAGGCAAACGAAATTTTTAACCAAGGTTGTAGAAAAAATCCCAGATTCCTGTTGTCACTACCGTAATGGGACGCGGAGCGATTTCTACTGCCAGTCCTTATTTCATTGGCAATCTGGGGATGCATGGTGCCTATGCCGCCAATATGGCTGTAAGCAATTGTGATGTGCTATTCTCCATTGGAACGCGATTCAATGACCGTATTACTGGGAAACTTCATGCTTTTGCTCCAAATGCTCAAATTGTCCACATTGATATTGATACAGCATCTATCTCCCGAAATATTCATGTGGATATCCCCATTGTAGCAGATGCCAAAGAGGCGCTTCTGAAAATGGATGAATATGTGTCTGCCCAGAATACCAAAAAATGGCTGTCAGAGATTACTGCCTGGAAAGAAGAACACCCTCTTACCATGAAAAACCGGTCTCTTATGAGTCCTCTGGATATTATTTCAGAAATCAACCACCAGTTTGAAAATCCATCCTGGTAACAGACGTGGGACAACACCAAATGTTAGTATCCCAATATGCAGACATTACTCCTGACAAACAACTGATTATGTCCGGTGGTCTTGGAACCATGGGCTATGGGCTCCCTGGCGCTATCGGAGCCAAAATCGGAAATCCCAATACACCTGTTATCTCTGTATCCGGAGACGGTGGAATGCAGATGAATATTCAGGAGCTTGCAACGGCTGTACTGGAAGAGCTGCCTATTATTGCCTGTATTTTTAACAATGAATATCTGGGAATGGTTCGCCAGTGGCAGAAACCTTTTTTACGGAAAACGCTACAGTATGACCAATCTAAAGGCCGGAGCCCTCTCCCGTCGTACAGAAGGTCAGGAATTTCCAGAATACACCCCAGACTTTGTAAGACTGGCAGAAAGTTATGGTGCAAAAGGCATCCGAGTAACCAAGCGAGAAGAAATTGCCCCTGCTTTTGAAGAAGCGAAAAAAGAATACCAAAACCCCAACCATCATTGAATTTATCTTAGACCCTGAAGAAATGGTCTATCCTATGATTAAGCCTGGTGGAACTTTGGAAGATATGATTATGGAATTGTTAGGAGGAATACGGTATGGAAAAGGAATGCAAAAAAAGATGGATTTCTCTGTATGTAGAAAATCAAGTAGGTGTTCTTTCTAAGATATCCGGACTCTTCTCTGGAAAATCCTACAATCTGGACAGCCTTACAGTAGGAACTACAGAAGACCCAACGGTCTCTAGAATGACCATAGCCACTGTAAGCGATGATGAAACCTTTGAACAGATAAAAAAGCAATTAAACCGTATGGTAGAAGTAATTAAGGTCATTGATTTTACAGATATTTTTGTACGTATGAAGGAAATCCTTTATGTAAAAGTCATGAACTGCACCTCTGCGGATAAGGTAGAAGTGTTCCAGATTGCAGAAACCTTTAAGGCCAGAGTCATTGACTACGGAAAAGACAGCCTTCTTCTGGAGTTTGTCCAGACAGCTACGAAAAATGATGCTGTCATCAAATTATTCAAAGACGAATTTAAAACCATAGAAGTGGTTCGTGGTGGAAGTGTGGGAATTGAATCCATTAGTATGATGGAGAGATAAAAAATTTCTACTGTTACATAAAACATTTAGAAAGGGAGCGTTCCTCTGAACTGCTCCCCTTTTCTTAGTATCTCCCGTACATTTTTCCATTCCAATTTACATCCATAGATGCAAAAGCTTCACAACCTTTTATCAAAGATTTTAGGATACGCTTTTTTGAGTGTTACCTGTTTTATATCTTTATTGCTATTTATATTTTTATTCATAATAATTTCCCCTTTTCTATGTTTAGGTC
>ENA-OPYU01000228-OPYU01000228.1-human-gut-metagenome-genome-assembly--contig:-NODE-228-length-23132-cov-3.791393_pt1 | contig 23132 bp, 31 predicted proteins | sample MGYA00242637_ERZ504482 | MGnify/ENA primary metagenome ERZ504482 (study PRJEB26092, sample SAMD00036237) | human gut metagenome | host: Homo sapiens | study: EMG produced TPA metagenomics assembly of... | reverse complement strand
TTATTAATGAGAACTGGAAAAAGTATATAAAGGATATGTAAATTCAGAATTATTAAGTCCTGCTGGCTGTGCGGATAGAATATGTGAATTGAAAAACGACTTTTTTCGGGACGATTAAAAGAATACGTGTGGGAAGAAAACGGAAACGTAGTAGCTATGCTATCGTTTGGAAATACCGCAGATCATGATAAAGCTGGAGCTTTTGAAATATGGAGAATTTATATTACATCAGATTTTCAAGGGAAAGGAATTGGACACAACTTAATTGCGTTTGCAGAACAAGCAGCGAAAGAAGAAGGATATACAGAAGTTGTAATATGGGCATTTAAGAATAATCTTAATGCTATCTCTTTTTACCGAAAGCATGGTTATATTTTGGAAAAAGAGGAATATTTAGGGAAACCGTATTTAACTATGGGTGTTCGTTTAAATAAAAAAATTTGAGTATGAATTTTCCATATAGAAACTGGAGCGCAGACAGCATTACTAACTATTCGCGCCCCAGTTTCTGTGGGTACGGGGCATATAATCCATTCGCTATTTATGCTAAATGCCCCAATCCTGACTAATCATTTGCAGCTTCACCATATGAGGATAAATTCTGCCTGTATTCATCAGATCCTCCGGCTTCCCCTGTTCTGCAACCGTACCGTCTGAAAGTACAATCACTTTATCCGCACCACTTACGGTACGCATACGGTGAGCGATAACAAGTACCGTCTTATCCTTTATCAGCCTTGACAAAGCAGCCTGTATCAACGTTTCATTCTCCACATCAAGGCTTGCCGTTGCCTCATCCAGTAAAATGATTGGGGAATTTTTGAGGAAAGCGCGGGCGATTGAAATACGCTGACGTTCACCGCCGGACAGTTCGCAACCATTTTCTCCAATCATACTGTTATAACCGTCCGGGAGCTTTGCCGCAAATTCCTCACAATTTGCCAGTCTTGCTGCCGCAATGACTTCTTCATCAGTTGCATCTTTTCTTCCTATCCTGATATTCTCCATGATTGTATTGTTAAACAGCGTCACATCCTGAAATACGATAGAGTACAACGACAGTAATGTTTCCGGCTCTACTTTTTGATATGTCCATACCTCCGACAGTAATTTTGCCTTTGTTAATATCCCAAAACCGCGCAGCAAGGCGTGACACCGTAGTTTTGCCTCCGCCGGACGGTCCGACTAAGGCAGTAACTTCTCCCTGTTTTGCTGTAAAGGACACGTCTTCCAATACGTTTTCCCCTGCGTTGTAGGCAAATTCTACATGGTCGAACACAATATCATAGCCTTTGTTTGTTACCCTGTCTGTGCCCGTCTGGACAGGCTGGTCAAGTATTTCATTCATGCGGTTTATGTTCGTTCTGGTAGAGATTACCGCTGCAAGATTTTGTAATGCACCCTCAAGCGGAGCATACAACCTGGAAGCCACAAGTAAAAACAGAAAGAACAGCGGAACATCAATTTCCCCTCGAATGAGCAGCACAGAACCCACAAGCGCAACCGTAGCAATCCCAAACTTTAATATCAGTGTTGAGGAAACAACAAACAGGGCAGTCCCAAGCTCAGTGATAATGTGCCGTTTTTCCACATCGTCAATTTTTTTGCCAAGCTCGCTCAGATAGCTTTCTTCTGCATTATTTGCCTTTAAGTCCTGCAAACTTTCGATACACTCCTGCACACCGCTTTCAAGAGCAACATTTGCTGCTACGGATTTGCGGTTGAAATATTCCTGTATTCGGGCTGAAAAAAATGTAATTATAAATGCAATCGGCAAAACCCAAACAGCCGCAAAAGCCATGCGCCAATCATAAACAAAAAGACTGATTGAAATCAGTGTTGTTGAAATCAGAGACCCTGCCAAAGCGGAGACATAATGAGAGAACGCTGTTTCTAGCGTGGCACAATCTCCCATAATGGAATTTGTTAAATCAGCAAGGTCTTTTTTACCAAAAAAGGATAACGGAATTTTGCGGATCTGTTCTGCTAAAGATATACGCCTTACCCCACTTTCCACATAAGTAGCTAAATAAGTGGCATTATATTGAAACCAGGTCGCGATAAATATAAGGCATAAGCAAACCAACGCACCAACGGCATAGAAAGCGACATGTTTTTTGCTTACTCCTCCGTTCATCATATCAATAACCAGAAAATACAGAAGCCCGACAGGAATCATAAAAGATATATCCTGTGCAACGCAAGCAATACAGCCTTTTATCAAATCGACAGCCCCTTGCTCTGATAACGCAAACCGTCTTTGCAATATCTTAATCATGTTCTTACCTCCTAGCAATTTTCCATTCTGCTGCTTCGGAATAATTTTTCCACATACGCGCAAATATTCCGTTTTTCTCGATTAGTCTGCTGTGTGTACCACTTTCAACAATCTCACCGTTTTGCAGCACATAAATACAATCTGCATCTTTGATTGACGACAGCCTGTGTGCAATCATAATAACCGTTTTTCCCTTTGACAGAGCAGATAAAGCCTGTTGTACACGCACTTCATTGTCGGGGTCGGCAAATGCTGTCGCTTCATCAAGAATCAGTATCGGCGCATTTTTCAAAATCGCACGGGCTATGGCTATTCTCTGCTGTTCGCCGCCGGACAGGTACACGCCTTTTGTGCCTATCATCGTATCCATTCCATTTGGTAATTTTTCGATAATATCCAGGCACTGTGCAGTTTCCAGAGCATGGGCGATTTCTTCGCGTGTGGCGCTCGGCTTTGCCATACGCACATTCTCCAATACAGACGCTTTGATAAGCCGGCTATTTTGAAATACAAAAGATACCTTATTCATCAATGTTTCTTTTGGAATGTCGCGTATATCGATATTCCCGATCAATATACGCCCTTTCTGTGGATCAAAAAATCTTGTAACAATATTTGCAAGGGTCGTCTTGCCGCCTCCGGACGAGCCTACTAATGCGATTGTCCGTCCCGGTTTGATTGACATAGAAACATCATTGAGTGCGTTTTTCTCACCGTCATAGCTATAGATAACGTGTTCTAATGTAATTGAATGATCAGATGGTACGTTATTTACTTTACTTTCAGACAACGGCTTTTCATTCAGCACTTCCTCAATCCTGTTCATTGCGTCTCCTACAATCATTGCGTCCTCACTCATAAACATAATTTTTGTGAGTGTTGTACCGATAACAGGCGTAATCACAATATAAAAGATAAGATTTAGCAGCAATTCATTTGTTACGCCGTCCCTTGTAAAGAGAATACCTCCCGCAATCAGAAACGCGAATACACCGTTGATTGCTGTTGTATAAAACATCATCGGTAACCTTAATGCTTTCGTGTATGCAATTACCCATGTTTCGTAATTGTCAATCGCTGCTTTGAATCGTTTGAAAGAAAAGATTGTCTGTCCGAAAGTCTTTACTACGGGTACGCCCCTTACATACTCAACCGCTTCATTTGACATATCGGAAAGCGCATTTTGATATTGCTCCATTCTCTCTTCCATGTCTTTCCCTGTCATTTTCATCATAATCAAAAAACCAAGAACAACAGGAACAAGGCTTAAAATCCCTAACCGCCAATCAAACGCAAGTAATAAAAAGAGCAGTCCTACGGGCGTGGCAATTGCTCCCGCTTTGTCAGGCAGCCTGTGTGCAAGATAGTTTTCTGTAGCGGCACTGGAACTGTTTACAATTCGCCTGAGCTTTCCGCTTCCATATTTTTCCGTTACTCCAATCGGCAATGCTGTAATATGTCGCATAAGCTCTTTTCGGATATTGGCGGCAACCCGAAACGCGCTTATATGCGAACACATCAAAGCGGCTATATAAACAACAATAGAAATAACCGCAAATAATACGGCAGACCAGCCGTAACTTGTGACCTTTTCAGCCCGTGAGAAGTCTGGAGAAACTTCCAGTATGTCGTGAATGATACGCCATATATACCAAAAAGGTACAAGAGCCAACAATGCACTCATTACAGACAGTATCCAGGAAAGATAGGTCAATATCCTATATCCTCCGGCATATCCCATCAGGCTTGACAGATTTGACTGTTTTTTCATTGAAAAACCTCCTTAAAAATTTTTTAACTTATTGAACCTGCTCAATAAGGTTATGATAATGAAGACAAAATAGCTGCCCTCAAATATCCTTGTTTGATTATCTACTTTCTTATTTTCGTTAGTTAAAACTAACCTATGTATCAAATATAATGGAAAGTTCACACTTTCCATTATCAAGAATGATAGGGCAGATTGTCCTAATAAATATGTCTGCTTTCACTGCCCCATAATTTTCATCCACCGGCGGTATAAAAAGCTCTCATTTCTCTCAGATAATGTTTCGCTTCTTCAAGTGGCATTTCATGTATAATCAATTCAAAAAAGGTGTTAAACATTCCTGTGATCAAAATATGCTCTAATCGTTCATCTATAGGTGGCGCAGGTCTGCCTAACTTTTCAAGAACTGCTAAATAATCATGCGTACCTTTTGTCTCTATTTCTACCATTTCATCAATCAATTTTGAAAAACGTGTTCCTTCCGAGCAGCAAAGTATGAGTTTAAATTCATTCAAATGATCATAGGCGTACATGAGCATTTCATACATACATTCGCCGGAAGTAGAGGTAAGGTTATCAGGCTGTTCCTCTGGCGGGATTTCTGCAAATTCTTTCTGTGCCTTGCAAAATGCAGTTCAATAAAAAGTTGTAATGTTCGCTTACCAGTGATTCAAATAAATCTTCCTTGCTGTCATAGTAGCCATAGAATGCACCTGTTGTCACACCGGCTATTTTGACAATGTTCCTCAAGGACGCAGACTTGAATCCATTTTTTTAGAAATTCCTGCATCGCAGCTGAACGAATTAGGTGCAATGTTGTTTGTTCTTCTTCACTCATTATTTCACCTCCTTCATCGTTATAACATTGTTATATATCACTGTTATATAATATACCAGCTCAGGAAATTTGTCAATATTTCTTGTCCTTTTATCTGCTGTTTGTTATAATGAAAGACCGCCTGAAACTGGAAGGTGCCGTTGTGGGATGGAAACAGGTGCCTGATTCAGATTTTACAGTGAAAAATTTGAGAAAAGCGAGGAAAAAACATGAACAACCATCAGAAAGAACAACAGCTGGAAGAGCAGCATCTGGCACAATGTCTGAAAATCATTCAACAGAACATCCATTTATATGAGGACAAGGAAAGCCAGTACAAAAAGAGCCCTTCTGTACTTCCAGAAGGACTTCCTTTTTGCACTCAAAAAAAACCTTGAAACTCAAGGCTTTTTCAAACTGCGGATGATGGGACTTGAACCCATACGTAGTCACCTACGCAAGATTTTGAGTCTTGTGCGTCTGCCATTCCGCCACATCCGCTTATACTCGGGAACGTTTTTCAGCTCCCGAACAAAAAATATATTACCATAGATTTCTTGACTTGGCAAGTCTTTTTAATTTTTTATCAATTTTTTCCAATGTCAAAACAATCAAATGTTGCAAAGTAATCTGCTGGTCGTTCCGCACGACGAATCATCTGTACACTTCCATCTTCTTTCAGCAATAATTCTGCATGTTTTAGCTTTCCGTTATAGCTGTATCCCATAGCAAACCCATGTGCACCGGTATCATGGATGACAAGATAATCTCCTTTTTCAATTTCCGGAAGCATTCTGTCGATTGCAAATTTATCATTGTTTTCACAAAGGGATCCTGTAACATCATATTTGTGGTCATGTGGTGCATCTTCTTTTCCCATAACTGTGATGTGGTGGTATGCCCCGTACATTGCCGGACGCATCAGATCTACCGCACATGCATCCACACCGATATATTCTTTGTGTGTATGCTTTTCATGGATTGCTGTTGTAACCAGACATCCGTATGGTCCCATCATAAAACGTCCAAGCTCGGTATAGATTGCCACATCTCCCATTCCTGCCGGAACAAGAACCTCTTCATAGACACGGCGAACCCCTTCTCCGATGACACGGATATCGTTTGGCTCCTGATCCGGTGTATACGGAATTCCGATTCCTCCAGAGAGATTGATAAATTTAATGTGAACTCCCGTCTCCTTCTGAAGCTTTACAGCCTGCTCAAACAATACTTTTGCCAGCATTGGGTAATAATCATTTGTCACCGTATTACTTGCCAGAAATGCATGGATTCCAAATTCTTTTGCTCCTTTGCTTTTGAGGATTTTAAACGCCTCAAACAACTGCTCTGTTGTCATTCCGTACTTGGCATCTCCCGGATTGTCCATAATATCATTGCTGATCTTAAATAATCCGCCCGGATTGTAGCGGCAGCTGATCGTCTCCGGAATATATCCGATCGTTTTCTCCAGAAAATCAATGTGTGTGAAATCATCCAGATTGATGATCGCCCCTAATTTTTCCGCCAGAACATAATCCTCGGCAGGAGTATCATTCGAAGAAAACATAATATCCTGTCCCTTTACTCCGATGGCATCTGACAACATCAGCTCCGTGTAGGAAGAACAATCACATCCACAGTCATACTCTCTTAAAATGTCGATCAGAAATGGATTCGGACACGCTTTTACCGCAAAGTATTCCTTATATCCTTCGTTCCAGGAAAACGCCTCCCGAAGAGCCTTTACATTCTCGCGAATTCCCTTTTCATCATAAAGATGAAACGGTGTCGGATAGGTTTTCATAATTTCATCCAGCTGTTCTTTTGTTACAAATGGTGTTTTATTCATAATACAGTTCCTCCTTTTGTAATTGAATCAATTTTATCTCATTTGCCATTGCATTTTTAAATACAGTTACAAAATTCTTCTGTCCGGAATACAGACAGGTATTCAGGCTCCCCTTTCCATACTCCCCTGAAAGCACGCTCTTAGAATCCACGATCAACCCGATCTGCTGTCCTTTTTCCTCTGTCTGATAGAAATTAGCGTCTTTCAATTCATACGGGCATCTGTCAGGATCACAACTTTCCGCTTCTTTTTCACAAGCTCTTCCAACGCCTGACGGAATGCGTCAAGATATCCTGCTGTACAGGAAAGATACACTCTTTCCCCCGCCTGTGCGATCAGATTCTTCGCCTTATCCAGAATATTCTGTTCTCCTTCAATGGTGATATATCCTTCTGTCTCCGCTTTCTTCTGTGGAAGGTTTCTCTCCATCCACTCCTGCTCCTCCTGCATCCTGCGGATACAGTTCCCGCAAAACTCCTCTACTTTTACCGGAATATAGCGCTTTGCAGACTCTTCGATCACATAGGCCGCTCCTTTTTCTGCCAGCGCTGCCAGAACAGAATACACATTGGACCGGGAAATCCCTGTCTCCTTTGCAATCTCATATCCTGTCTGCTTTCCTTTTACAAGTAATTCCACATAAATCAGAGCCTCCTGCCTTGTCAGTCCGAAATGAAGCAGGTATTCCACATACTGATTCTGTTCCATAGTTTTCTCCCGATCATGTTAGTAGTTCTTTCAAGAAACACTATATAAGAATCGAGAATGCTTGTCAATACAAAAATGCCGTTCACAGAAAAATTCTATGAACGGCATGTGTTATCCTGCCAATTTTATTCAATTGTCGCGATTCTCATCATATTACTGATTCCCTCACGGGCAGCATTTACATCCAGCGCAGGGATTCCGGCTGTCAATACAACAACATCTCCTGTCTCTACACATCGTTTTACTTTTGAAATCTCAATTGCCTCACTGCAGATATCATCTGTTGTATGGCATTCCATTGATTTAAGAGCCTGTACGCCCCAGTAAATGGACATTCTTCTCAGTGCTCTTTCACTCGGAGTCACTCCGATGATCGGCTGGATTGGTTTTAAGTTTGACATCACTCTTGCTGTCGCTCCGGAAACTGTCGGTGTAATGATTGCTTTTGCTTTCAGATTCGCAGCTGCCAAAACAGAAGAATATCCGATTGCACTGGAGATTCCTCTCTTTAAGTGATCTCCTGCCTTATCCAGGATCATATCATAATCCAGGTGCTGCTCTGTATTTTCGATAATGTGTACCATCATCTGCAATGCTTCTACCGGGTATTTTCCCTGTGCAGTCTCTCCGGACAGCATCACTGCATCTGTTCCGTCATAAACAGCATTTGCAACGTCTGTCACTTCCGCTCTTGTCGGACGTGGATTACGGATCATGGAATCCAGCATCTGAGTTGCTGTAATAACAGTCTTGAAGTTATTATTACACTTCTGAATCAGCATCTTCTGCAGGTATGGCACTTCCTCTGCCGGAATCTCAACACCCATATCTCCTCTTGCTACCATGATACCATCTGCAGCACGGATAATCTCATCAATATTGCGAATTCCTTCTGCATTCTCAATCTTCGCAATGATCGGAATATAAGGTGCATCCAGTTCTTTCAAAAATGCGCGGATCTCAAGGACGCACTCTGCATTGCGCACAAAGGATGCAGCGATAAAATCAATATCCTGTTCTACACCAAATTTGATGTCTTCTTTATCTTTTTCTGTGATTGCAGGAAGTCTTACCGGAACGTTCGGTACATTGACCCTTTTCTCTCACCAAGCTCACCGCCGTTTACGATCTCACAAACAATATCCTGATCTACGATTTCTTTTACTTTCAGTCCGATCAGACCGTCATCGATCAAAATTACTGTTCCCTGCTGTACATCTTCTGCAGACCTTATAAGAAAGAGACACTTTTGTATCATCTCCTACGATATCTTCCATTGTAAGTACAAATGTATTCCCTTCCTGGAGGGTTACTTTCTTTCCGTCTTTCAAAAGACCTGTACGGATTTCCGGTCCCTTTGTGTCCAGAAGAATCGCTGTGTGCGCATGTTCTTCCTCGCGAAGCTCTTTCAGAAGATCCATACGGAATTTCTGCTCTTCGTGATCACCGTGTGAAAAGTTGAAACGCGCAACATCCATTCCGTTTTGAATCAACTTTCTCATAACTTCTTTGTCATTTGTATTAGGACCCATTGTGCAGACTACTTTTGGTTTTTTTCATGTCATAACTCTCCTTCTAACTTATCCTTAATTCTTATTTCACATGCTGGTGTGTAAATAAATGATCCTGACAATACTCGTAATTTCCATTACACTTGGAACAGAATCGAAATTCCAGACTTGAATCATCCAACTCTGTTCTCCCACAGACAGCACAACGGTGTTTTGCACCATTTGCATAAGTCATATGCGGTCTTGTCTGTTGTCTGAATTTTGCTTTGCGCACCTGTTCTTTTGGTGTATACGGTTTTAAATTCCTGCTGGATAAAAAGAACACGACAAAATTTAAAAGTGATGAAATGATCACTATGCGCGATGCGGGATTGCCGGTTGCCAACTGGTACAGGATGTATACTCCATACACCAGTCCCATCCACTTGATCTTGATCGGAAGGATGAAATACAACAAAAGTTCCATATCCGGATAGCTTGCAGCAAATGCAAGAAAAATTGAGAGGTTGATATAATACGTACTGAAATATCCACCCAGGAAATCTGCCCCCGAGCCATACAGGATGTACAGCACAAACGCTCCCAGTACCGTAAATAAAATACCCGAAAAGATATATACATTATAGCGGAATGCTCCCCAGGTCCTCTCCAGCGTAGTACCGAGAGAATAGTAAAGCATCAGCATAATGACGATTTCCAGAAGACTGCCCTGCGGCGGTACCAGAATCCAGGATACGATCCTCCAGATCTGTCCGTGCAGAATCGCTCCCGGCTGCAGATACAGCCAAATCATCATATCGGGTATAAACAGACGGATTGCATATCCGATAATGTATGTCCCGATCAGGTACGTCGTCAGATTGTGAACGGCGTATCGTCCAAATTTTTCTTTCCAGCTTGTTTAACCAGTTCAATGACAATCTCTCCTTATATATTTATTCCCTTACAGAGAGTAATTGTACAGTGAGCATTACTGTTTGTCAAATAATTGTTTTATTTTTTTGCGTTAGGATTGTGTTAAATTTTATGAGATTTTCTATTTTTTCCTTAAAATCTTTTGTATATTTATGGTGAACACTCATAATTGTGTTTTTAGACTACTTGTCGTATAATATAAAATGTTGTAAAATAACGACTGCATTTAAATAAGTAATAACTACTATAGCAAAAGATGAGGAATTACTATGAAAAAGAACGAATTATATACTTTAGGGATCGATATTGGTTCCACCACGGTAAAAATCGCAGTCCTGGGAGCAGATAATGAAGTTCTGTTCTCCGATTACGAACGCCATTTTGCAAATATACAGGAAACACTGTCTGATCTTCTCGGACGTGCCATCTATAAACTGGGACCGATCCATGTTTCTCCTGTTATCACCGGATCCGGAGGGCTGACTCTTGCCACCCACCTGCATGTTCCGTTTGTACAGGAAGTGATTGCGGTTTCCACCGCTTTGCAGGATTATGCACCTCAGACTGATGTGGCAATTGAACTCGGCGGTGAGGATGCAAAGATCATTTATTTTGAAGATGGAAATGTAGAACAGCGTATGAACGGTGTCTGCGCAGGAGGTACCGGTTCCTTCATCGATCAGATGGCTTCCCTTCTTCAGACAGACGCCAGTGGGCTGAATGAATATGCAAAAAATTATACTTCTTTATATTCCATCGCAGCACGCTGCGGTGTTTTTGCGAAATCTGATATTCAGCCTCTGATCAATGAAGGAGCTTCCAAAGAGAATTTAGCTGCTTCTATTTTTCAGGCAGTAGTCAATCAGACGATCAGCGGACTGGCCTGCGGAAAGCCAATCCGCGGACATGTAGCCTTCTTAGGCGGACCACTTCACTTTTTATCGGAATTAAAAGAGGCCTTTATCCGTACTTTAAAACTGGACGATGAGCATATTATCGCTCCTAATCATTCTCATTTGTTTGCAGCAATCGGTTCCGCGCTGAATTCCAAACGGAATGTGGATATTCCTCTGCAGACACTTCAGAGCCGTCTGGCAAATAAAATCGAATTGGAATTTGAAGTGGAGCGTCTGGAACCCCTGTTTGCATCTTCTGCAGATTACGAGGAATTCACTTTCCGCCATGCAAAACATCAGGTTCCGGTCAAAGACCTTGCTTCTTACCAGGGAAAGGCTTTTCTTGGAATCGATGCAGGTTCCACTACAACAAAGGCAGCATTGGTAGGTGAAGATGGAACGCTGTTGTATTCCTTCTATCATAACAATGACGGAGATCCTCTGGGAACAACGATCCGGGCAATCAAGGAGATCTACAGTCAGCTTCCGGAAGGTGTCGAGATCGTTCACTCCTGCTCCACCGGATACGGCGAAGCACTGATCAAGGCTGCACTGCTTCTGGATGAAGGAGAAGTAGAGACGGTTTCCCATTATTATGCGGCCGCATTTTTCGAACCGGATGTAGACTGTATTCTCGACATCGGCGGACAGGATATGAAATGTATCAAAATCAAGAATCAGACGGTAGACAGTGTTCAGTTAAACGAAGCATGCTCTTCCGGATGTGGTTCTTTTATTGAGACCTTTGCAAAATCACTGAATTATACAGTCGAAGATTTTGCACAGGAAGCCCTCTATGCCAAAAATCCGATCGATCTGGGAACACGCTGTACTGTATTTATGAACTCCAAAGTAAAACAGGCACAGAAAGAAGGCGCTTCTGTTGCAGATATCTCCGCAGGACTTGCCTATTCCGTGATCAAAAACGCACTGTTTAAGGTCATCAAGGTGTCCGACGCCTCTGAACTTGGAAAACATATCGTCGTACAGGGAGGAACCTTCTATAATAATGCCGTTCTGCGCAGTTTTGAAAAAAATCGCAGACTGTGAGGCAATCCGTCCTGATATCGCCGGTAGTCATGGGGGCTTTGGAGCTGCCCTGATTGCAAGGGAACGTTATCAGGATTGTGAAGGCACTACCATGCTCCCAATTGAAGAGATTGAAGCACTGGAATACAAGACTACCATGACAAAATGCCGCGGTTGTACGAACAACTGCCGTCTGACAATCAATCATTTCAGCGGCGGAAGAAAGTTTATCACCGGAAACCGCTGTGAACGAGGACTTGGCAAGGAAAAATCAAAAAATTCACCTGCCAAACCTGTTTGAATATAAGATGCAGCGGTATTTCGGATACACCTCGCTTTCAGAAGAAGAGGCTTCCAGAGGAACGATCGGCCTTCCAAGAGTTTTGAACATGTATGAGAATTATCCGTTCTGGCATACATTCTTTACAACGCTTGGATTCCGTGTCGTACTCTCTCCGTCTTCTACCCGAAAGATTTACGAGCTGGGAATCGAATCCATTCCGAGTGAATCCGAATGTTATCCGGCAAAGCTGGCACACGGACATGTACAGTGGCTTATCAACGAAGGGATCAAACATATTTTTTATCCTTGTATCCCTTACGAACGAAATGAATTTGAAAAAGCCAACAACCACTACAACTGTCCGATCGTAACTTCCTATCCGGAAAATATCAAAAATAACATGGATCCGATCGTAACCGGAGAAATTGATTTTATGCATCCGTTTATGTCTTTCCAGAGTGAAGAGACGCTTTCTTCCAGACTGATTGAAGAGCTTGGTGAAAAATTTTCTGTTTCCGCAGATGAGATCCGCACTGCTGTTCACAAAGCATGGCTGGAACTTGCTGCATGCAGAGAAGATATGCGTCGTAAAGGTGAAGAGACGATCAAGTTTCTGGATGAAACCGGCAATCGCGGAATTGTTCTTGCCGGACGTCCTTATCACACGGACCCTGAGGTCAATCACGGACTGCCGGAGCTGATCAACTCCTATAATATTGCCGTCCTGACAGAAGATTCTATCTCTCATCTGCACGAAGTAGAACGACCTCTCAATGTCATGGATCAGTGGATGTATCACTCCAGACTGTATGCCGCTGCAAACTATGTCAAGACAAAAGAAAACCTGGATCTGATCCAGCTGAATTCTTTCGGATGCGGACTGGATGCCGTCACAACGGATCAGGTGGCAGATATCCTGACCCGTTCCGGTAAGATCTATACCTCGCTGAAAATCGATGAGGTCAACAATCTGGGAGCTGCCCGTATCCGTGTCCGCTCCCTGCTTGCTGCCATCCGGGTGAGAGAACAGCAAAAGACCGAGCGCATCATCCAGCCATCTTCTATTGAGAAGATTCCATTTACAAAAGAGATGCGCAAGGAATACACGATCCTCTGCCCACAGATGTCACCGATGCATTTTGAGATTCTGGAACCGGCATTTCGTGCATCCGGATATAAGGTTGAAATTCTGCCAAATGACAACAAACAGGCTGTCAACATGGGATTAAATATGTAAACAATGATGCCTGCTATCCTTCCCTGATCGTAGTCGGTCAGATTATGGATGCGATTTTATCCGGAAAATATGACACCGATCATCTGGCTGTCATTATCACACAGACCGGAGGAGGATGCCGTGCTTCCAACTATATCGGGTTTATCCGGCGTGCACTGAAAAAAGCAGGATATTCTCATATCCCTGTGATTTCACTGAATCTAAGCGGACTGGAAAGCAATTCTGGATTTAAGATCACGCCGCTCCTGGCGCTGCGTGGTTTGTATGGCGTCGTATTTGGCGATATCTTTATGAAATGTGTTTACCGGATGCGCCCATATGAAAAAGTGCCGGGAACAACCGATGCACTTCATGAAAAATGGAAAAAGAGATGTAAAGATTTTGTATCCAACGGATATCCTCATCGCCATACATTTAAAAAACTGTGCCGTCAGATGATTCAGGAATTCGACCAGATTGAAACACTGGATGTGTAAAAAAACCAAGAGTCGGAATCGTTGGAGAAATCCTTGTAAAGTTCCTGCCGGCAGCCAACAACCACCTGGTCGAGCTTTTAGAAAAGAAGGCGCCGAAGCAGTCGTTCCGGATCTTCTGGACTTTTTACTCTACTGCTTCTACAACCAGAATTTCAAGGTATCCCACCTTGGCATGAAAAAATCCAAGGCTGTACTCGGAAATCTTGGTATTCGTGCTCTTGAATGGTTCCGTGCACCTGCAAGCAAAGCATTTGAAGAAAGCACGCATTTTGAAGGACCTGCCAAGATCGAAAAACTGGCAGAAATGGCATCTGAGATTGTTTCCATCGGAAACCAGACCGGTGAAGGATGGTTTTTAACCGGAGAGATGCTGGAGCTGATCCACGGAGGCGCTGCAAATATTGTCTGCACACAGCCATTTGCCTGCCTGCCGAACCACGTGGTAGGAAAAGGTGTCATCAAAGAGCTCAGAAGAAGATATCCGACTTCCAATGTCGTAGCAATCGACTTTGATCCGGGAGCCAGCGAAGTCAACCAGCTCAATCGGATCAAGCTGATGCTTTCTACTGCAAATAAAAATCTGGAACATCAGCGCTGATAAAAAATACCACATACGCTTCCGGCTTTCAATCTTCAGGCAATTTCTGGACATATTTTCTATCTCTGCGTATAATAATAACAGGGATAGAGAAATCTATCATCGAAAATATTGTTCGCTTACCGGAAGCGTCTAATAAATGTCCGGCTCGAAAATCCAGCCCTATCGCAAGGTAGGGCTATTTTTATCTAAATGGTGGTGAAATTATGATTTATCAAGAAAGCTATGTTTATCATATCAAAGACGAATATTTAAAAAAGTACAATCTGAACCATTGAAATTCCCCTAAAAAACAATCACATATTTTACTCTATGTTTTCATATGATAACACTGTAAACTTATCACAAGGAGTTCTCTATGAATAACGATTTAACCTGCAGCTGTAGCTGCACCCCCGATTCCACACCCACAGACACTTCTCCCGACTTTTTTATATGCCCATCAATCTCCCTATCCACCCGTCTGCATCAAAGAACAAAATCCTTTATATGGAAGAATGATGCTGGATAACATGGGTGGACAGGAGTCCGAAATGTCCACGATTGGTCTTTATATTTACAACAGTATTTTTCTGACTTCCGATACTGCCCGCATAGCAGAAATCTTTAAGAACATCAGTATTGTAGAAATGCACCATCTCAAAATATTCGGTCAACTTGCCGATCAGCTGGGTGAATCCCCACGCCTGTGGACACATCGGCAAAATCGCATGTTCTACTGGACAGCCGGATATATCAATTATTTTACGGATCTTCCAAAAATTCTGCTCAGTGCGTTAAATGGTGAAAAGCAGGCAGTCCGCAAATATCGGGAACAATGTCAGCGAATTCAGGATGAAGACATCCAAAAATGCCTGAAACGCATTATTCTGGATGAAGAACTTCATATTGAAATTCTGGAATCCCTCTGCAAGAAATACCCTATTTAAAAAACAGCAGGTGCATCTTCTGGTTTTCTGATCAGAAGTACACTTGCTGCCCTTTTCTAAAATTCTGATGCATGCTTTTTAAAAAAAATCATAATATGCCCGTACATTTTCCAGTTCTGTCCATCGTTTCACATCCACAGGCTCCTCATCCAGATCATAAATCTTTGCTCCTCTGATTGCCAGCACGAAAGGAGAATGTGTTGCGATCACAAACTGGCATCCAAAAAACCTTGCGGAATCTTCGATAAATTTTACCAGCTCTTGCTGTTTTGCCGGAGAAAGACTGTTTTCCGGCTCGTCCAATAAAAACAATGCATTTTCTGTCACCTTTTCTGTGAAATATAGAAATGCACTTTCTCCATTGGAATACTCTCGTACATTATCCATGAGTTCCGAACGGATAAACTGTGACTGTGTTTTTCTTCTCGCGTTATTCACTCGTTTCAACTGCTCATAATCATCCAGACTTTTCATCCGGAACTTTGCAAACTTCGTATCCAGATACTCTTCAAACAACATCTCCCTCTTCCGGTCAATCCCTTCATTCAGATTCCGGATATTTAACATGTAATCAAATACATCATCACTTGTAATAATCCTGCTGTCTTTCGGCAAATGCGCTGCACTCTCAAAAGAGCAAAGTTCCAGATAGTCTTCATAAAAGCTGGACTGGTTAAATGGTGCTTCCCTCAACAAATGCAGTTTTTGCGCGATAATATTTAACACGGTGGACTTTCCCGTTCCATTTCCGCCATATAAAATCGTAACAGGCTCAAAATCAATCTGCTCAAAACGATGCTTTGACAGAATTTGAAATGGATAATACGTATCATAACAGGTACGTTTCTGCCTGAGAAAAAAAATCAAATTCCACTTCCGCGTCAGGAAATCTAAATTGCTCTAAATATACCATCGTAAGTCTCCATTCTACAGTTCCCGCTTCATACAGACTGCAATATACCCGTCATTTTGCACTTCTTTCCCTGTTCTCACAAATCCATTCTTCTGCCAGAATGCCTCACTCTGGAGATTTCCTTTGGCAAATGCCAGTTGGATCGTTTTCTTTCCCAGCGTACGTATATACTCTGCATATTCTTCTATGATAATAGAACCAATCCCATATCCTTGTACATCATGATCTACCATAAACAATCCAATATAAACTGTTTCATCATCTGGAAATGCAAACACCATATCCATAATCGCAATCAACTTCTGCCCTTCAAAAAAAACCAATATAATATTTTTCTGCGTCTGTCTTTCCCTGTGGTAAAGCTTTCATATCATTTAAAATACTCTCTCGTGTTACAAACGGAGGACAATATTCATAAAACATCGGATTACTTTCACTTAATCGTAAAATATCATCCATGTCCGTTTCCTGAAGGAGTCTGATTCTGTATCTGCGTGATACTTTCTGTAGTTCCATTTTATTTCACCCTCCCATAATCTTTTTCAACTCTTTTCGGCTGATAAATCTCCGATCCGATGGCTCCCACAACAATGATCACTGCACCTAAAATCTGAAGCATAGTCATATGCTCATGAAATACCACAAACCCGACCAGAGTTCCTACAACAACTTCCAGTGCAGAAAGGATACTGGTTGTAGTTGCTTCCACATATTGTGTAGATTTGACGCAGGATACATTCGCCACCATGGTACACAGAATTCCGATTCCAAATAAATTCCAGAGCAACACTCCTGTTGGTGTACTGCTCATATGGGAAGATACTGCACCAAAATCCATACCAAACATCAATACAACAGCTGCCCCGAGAAATCCATACACCAACAGTGTATCCCTCTCATAGTCTTTTGCAAAATATTTCGGGAGCAGAATCTGAAGTGCTACTCCGACACCATTGATCACTCCAGCTAAAATTCCGATTCCATCCAGCTTGATATCTCCGCCTCCGATGAGATTTGCTACAAATACTGCGCCGATCAGACAAATCAAAATCGTCACCATCTTGCATTTTTGGCAGTTTTTCTCCAAACATAAACCGTCCCAGGATTGCCACCCAGATCGGACTCATAAACATCAGCACAGTTGCCACACCCACCGGAATTCTGGAAACTGCCACACTATAGCTCACAAAGCTGATACTGTATGCCACCGCTCCGTAAAGAAGACAAATCACCAGCCCCTTCAAATTAATCTTTAGAGCCGAGGGTTTTGTAAACAGCAAAAACAGGAAATAGGCGCCACCTGCCAGTGCGCAGCGGAAAAAATGAGATTTCAAAAGTTGTAAACGCATACCCGGTCAGTCCTCTTACAAACATCCCCATGATTCCCCACATTACTGCAGTGATGATTGCCAAACTGATTCCTTTGGTACGATTATTCATGATTCGCTTCTCCACTTCTGTAAATTACTTCATTTTCTTTGATTGTCATCCAGACTTTGATCTCTGCCAATTCTTCCTTTGGAGTTTTCAGAGGATTTTTCTCCAACACTACAAATCCGCATATTTCCACATTCAATGCTTCCTTTTTCATGTTCTTCAAAGTACTGATACGCCGTATAAATCGTAACTGCCTTCAATGCATCCAATACTGAAATCTTCTGATTTTCACCGATGACCCTTCCACCTCTTGAAATACGATTGACTGCGCTGCTTATCGTACGCATCATGTCCGGCGGGATCACAGGTGTATCCTGATGGAACGTATATTTCATTCCGTAATCTATGGCATCTTTCACCGGTGAAATCTGGCTGCCTCTTTTTTCTCCGAAATTTTGAAGATGGATATCTCCCAGTAATACGTATGAGCCACAAAAAAGCTTGGGATCATCCCGATTGCCGCCATTCTCTGCAGCTGGTCTTTTCTCACAAGCTGTGCATGTACCATGACTGCCCGATGCAGATCTTTATCCGTTCTCTTTGACAGTGCATTTTTCAAACTGTCCGATATACTGCTCTGCTGCCGCATCTCCATTACAGTGTGCCAAAAGCTGCTGCTTTTTTCTCTAAGGCAAGCTCAATATAGTGATTCAATTCCTCATCTGTATGGATCGGATAGCCGCAATAATTCTCTTCCCCTTCATAGGGCTTTGTCATCCACGCAGTCCTTCCCTGCGGTGAGCCATCCAGAAAAATTTTATATCCTCCCATTTTTAAATGACCGGTATACCGGTTTGCGTATGCCCTTTCTTCCTCAAAAAGATCTGCCGCCGTCATAATATCCGCATACCCTACTACATCCAGCTTCAACAGTCCATTGGCAGAGGCATATTTTAACAGCTCAAACAACGGTTTTCCTACCATTCCATCCTGAACCGTAGTCACGCCATAACTCGCATACATTTTCTGCGCTTCCCCGATAAGCTGCATCAGCTCCTCCATAGATGTCATCGGCAGTTTTGACTGAAACGCAAGAAACGCTTTTTCTTCCATATACCCGTCCGGGATTCTTGTCCCTGCGATTCTCCCATATTTTCCTCCCGGACAATCTTCTGTCTTTTCATCAATCTGCTGAATTTCTAATCCTTTGCTGTTTACCACTCCCATATGAGAGGAAGCATGGATCAGCAATACCGGATTTGTATGGCTGATCTCATCCAATACATATCTGTCCGGATGTCGTTTTTCCTCCAGAAAATTCTGGTCATAATTACAGCCTACGATCCATGCATCTTTGGATAAATTTCTTTTTTCGGCAAACATTTTCATGGCATCTACAATCTCCGAAAAATTTCCACACTCTGACAAGTCGCATTGTGTCATTGCATTGGCAGCTCCTACAAAATGAGAATGTGCATCCAAAAATTCCCGGAAGCATCGTTTTTCCCTGCAAATCCACCATCTCGTCTCCATCTGTTTTATACTGCATCACATCATCCAGAGTACCTACTGCCTGAATACGTCCATTTTCCACGCAGACTGCTTCCGCATACAAGTTTTCTTTTGCAACTGCCAGCATCTGCCTGGATTGATCAATTCCAATGATATGATATTTATTTTGTCAAAAATTTACCCGCCAAGTTTCCTGTTCCGACACCAATTTCAAGTATCTTTCCATCTTTTCTCTGAAAAATTTTTCCACTTCCTCAAAAACCATTTGTAATACTGTCTCATAATTCTCATAGATTTTTAATGCACCTGTGTCCCTTTTCACATCCTCATCATATGCCCTTGCCCAGCCATCAAAATCCCACTGGTCTTTCCACTCATTTTTCACCTGGCAAAGCAGATTACTCTGTTCAATAATCTTCAAAAATCTTTTTCTAAATCCTGTCCTTCTGTTTCTTCATATACTTTGTCCAAAACCATTTCCAGCGATTTTCTAATTTCACTCAATCTGTGGATCTCATTATTGACTGCCATCCATTGGTTTTGCATATGTGTCAGATAATTTTCTTTCTTATTGCATTGTAATATATTCTGAATGGCTTCAATACTCAATCCCAACGAGCGATAAAGCAGAATCGTCTCCAAACGGAAAATATCCTCTTCGCCAAATTTCCGATACCTATTCTGCGACTCTCTCATCGGAGTCAGAAGTCCTTTCTTTTCATAAAATCTGATCTTGTTTGTTGTAATATGCAGTTTTTCTGCAATTTGACTGATTGTATATTCTGTTTTCATACTGTGATCTCTCCTTTTTTATACTACACTCATTCTAAGTCTTCACCTTGGGCAAAGGTCAAGAGATCTTTCAGCCAAATTCTATTTCACTCCTGAAAACATATAAAACTGCTCTGTATCGATCAAAATATCGATGCTAAAACAAGTCTCCCATAGACGGCTCTCTTCTTTTGCAGACAACAGACCGGACGTAATCTCTTTTGGCACATTCGTGTGACAACCATTTATTTTCTCCCTGCATGCTCCATGTGCCACGATAAATCTCCCGCCTGGATTTAACAGCTCTGCCACCTTCTGTACTACCTTGTCTTTCTCCATAAAATGAGGGTATGCATTATAGATGATAATCCTGTCAAATGTCTCCTGCGTCATCTCGAACAGATCCCGGCACTGCAATTCAAACAAGGAGTCCCCCTCTACTTTGCGGGCAGCGATCTCGATCATCTTTTCTGACAGATCGACTGCTGTGATATGAGAAGGTTTTCGTTCCCGCAGCGCCTCAAACATCGCCCCTGTACCACAGGCAACATCCAAAACACTCATTCCCTCCTGAATATCACTTAAAAATGCGATCATACGTCTGATCTGATCGACCGATTGCTCCCCGTCATCCCAATGTGCGGCTCTTTGATTAAAATATGTTCTGATATCCATGGTAACTATCTCCTTTTCGGCTCTGCAATCCCTGCTTTCTGTAATGCCAGCACAATGACCGGAATAAAAATCAACTGAATCAGAATTCCTGGTATCCCTGTCAGAAAACTGGATGTAATAAAGATCTTGAAGCTATATTCTCCCACATTGAAAATAAGTGCTTTTAAAATACCGCTGACAATTCTCCCTACCAGCATCGCTGTGATCAGCGAACCATATATTTTTACAATTTGCTTTTCTGTATGAATGCCGTACACACAGATCCCCGTAATCAATCCATAGACTGCCAGTTCACAAAGCATTGCCGGAAGGATTGCAGCCGGAGGCATTCCTGTAAACAGACTGGATAATACAGGCGCTAAAATCCCACATATCAGCCCATACTGCCATCCACAGAGCAGACCGCAGATCAATACCGGAATGTGCATAGGCAAAAAAATACTTCCCGCATTCTGAATCGTATGGAATGCCATCGGAAGAACGATCCCCAAGGCCACACACATTGCCGCCATCACTAATTTCTTCACTTGATTTTCTTTCATCTTGTTTCCCTCTCTTTTCATATCTCCTCTTATTTATGATATGGCTCACCATTTATAATCCGATAACTTCGATACACCTGCTCCAACAGTATCACTCGCATCAGCTGATGCGGAAATGTCATCTTTGAAAAACTAAGTGCGTAATCTGAGCGTTTCAACACCTCTTTCCCGAGGCCAATGGAGCCACCGATCACAAATGCAATGCTGCTCTTTCCCTGAATTCCCAGTTTTTCTATTCTTTCTGCCAGTTCTTCTGATGTCAGCATCTTCCCTGCGATTTCCAGTGTGATCACATACATATCATCCTTGATATACCTTAAGAATTTTTTCTCCCTCTTTGCTGCGAATTCCCTCTTCCACAGTCTCACTTGCCTGATCCGGGGTCTTCTCATCCGGTACTTCAATTATATCCAGCTTACAATATTTGCTCAGACGCTTGGAATATTCTGCGATGGCATCCTTTAAATATTTCTCTTTGATTTTTCCTACTGTAATCAATGTAATTTTCATGCTGTCTGTCCTTTTTTCTCTCTGTGTTTTCCTGTAAATTCCGAAACCTCAATGCAATACACTGCAACCCGCTGCAGCATATGCGGAAGAAATTCAATTTCGGCGCCCGCTTCTACGTGCTGCATTAAAAGCGTAAGTCCGTGTCTCTTTTCCTCCTCGTTCTCCACCATACGAATTCGTCCGTTTCCCATGATACTGGAAAATGCAAAAGAATAACTGCATGTATAATCTCCACGGATCACCTCATGGCCACAGTCCATTTCAATTGCTACGTTCGGGTTTTCTGCAAATGCTTCCGCTTTCCGTCCTTCCTTTGCACTGTGGATATACAATTTTAAGCTGCGCTCTTTCTGACAAAATTCATATCCGAAATTTACAGGAACAATAAACATCCCCTCCGCATCCATTGTTCCTATACGCACCACTTTACATGCATCCAACACTTTTTCCAGCTCTGCCGGATCCTTAATCTCTCTTTTTTCTAAACGCATCTGACGCATCACACATTCCTCCTGTCGCTTCTATCGTTTTAACCGATTCAATTCCACTTTTTCTTCTCTGCTCACCCGATAGGATTCCCGGATTTTCTGGATCGCTTTATTATGTGTAAAATCATCCATCTCATTTGCCAGCAGCAGTCTCTTTGTCTGAATCGGAAATTTGACATAACAGACTGATACAGCCCATGCCACTGCCATTTTCACATAATACCCCTCATGACTGGTATGATTCAGAATCTCAAGCACCTGCTCAATATAGGCTTCGTTAATGTAATGTGCCAGCGAGGGATACGATAAAAAAATCGGACTTCAAACTCCCTGCTGCTGTTCTGATACTTCCGGAGATAAGAAAACCACACTTCCTGCTCTTTTTCCATGAACTTATATCCCATACAACAGCTGTCGCAGACTGCCCAGTTATGAATCTTCGGAACAAACATATCAAGCGCCTGCATTCTCTGTTCGATACTCATCTTTGCATACCCCAGAACAAGTCCGTATAACATAATTTCTTCATGCGCAGACCGTTCATCTATTTCTGTCTGTGCTTCTTCCAGATACTGTTTCGAATCTGTTTTTGCAATTCCTTTTGCCAGCTTTCGAAGAGCCGGCATACGAACACCGATCACATGATCGGTCCCTGGGATCAGCTTCTGATTAAACTGCTTATAGCTCTCTTCCCCAAGTTGATCTAACTCTTCTCTGATTTCTTTTATCATGTTGTACTCCTGTCATTTTTTGTCCCTTTTACTATACCATGCCACCCTAGAAACCTCCACATGAAAATAAGGAGCCCCCTTCGGACCAATGTCATTTAGTTAAGATATTGAGTCGGCAGCCTCTTGCAGAGCAAGGTATATAAAAAATATATACCCCTGCTCTTTTTTTTGTAAAAAAATCCTTGACAAATATAGAAAAATTTGCGGCGAAGCCACTTAAATGTATTACATTTTGGAGGTAACGCTTATGATATTTGCGGAACATGTAAAAAATCAAATTGTCATCTTTAATCCATAAATGGCGATCGCCCCATGGTTG
>ENA-OPYU01000227-OPYU01000227.1-human-gut-metagenome-genome-assembly--contig:-NODE-227-length-23135-cov-5.246393_pt1 | contig 23135 bp, 25 predicted proteins | sample MGYA00242637_ERZ504482 | MGnify/ENA primary metagenome ERZ504482 (study PRJEB26092, sample SAMD00036237) | human gut metagenome | host: Homo sapiens | study: EMG produced TPA metagenomics assembly of... | reverse complement strand
CAGGAATCTTACGTTCTCATCATAACGCTTTCTCACATTTCTGGAAAACATCCGGAAATATGCATAAATGAGACATCCCCAGCCAAGCAGGTAAAATACCATTCCTATCACATGGTCTCCTGAAAAGACAGGTGCAAAAAATGCCAGAACCAATCCCAACACCAGCAAAACCTTGCCGAGCGTATCCAGCACTCCGTATCGTCCCTGCATAAATCTCATAAATTTTCTTTCATTGTATCGATTACCGCCCTTTTCTTAAATATAGAAAACATTGTCTCTCGTTTTTATCCGGCTGTCAATAAAGCAATCCTTAAATTACTATAAACTTTATGGCAGCCGGTTGTTTCTTAAGATTCTGTATCCTGATTCAGCATATTCTTACACTTCTCATTTTCCACAAGATACACGATCTTTGAATCGGAAAGCATCACATACCGGTTTCCGTTTCCGTCCTCTTTTCCAAAATACAATGTCACGGTCTTTTCTTTCTTATTATTTGTATATGTCACGGTTTCCGTTGTCCGGCTCTGCTCATCCAGTCCGTACTTACTCAAGTCGTTCTCTTCCACGGAATAGTCAGCTGCATCCTTCAATGTAAGGACTCCAAGCCCTCCCGCGATTGTTGCCATACTCTTGGCATCATCGTCATTCTCTGAACTGTACTCTGTTTTCTCTGTGCCCTGACTGATGACAACCTTTTTCAGATTACCGCTTCCAATCGTAGGGAATGTATCAAGCTGTGCCATGTCTTCCATACTGTACTGAAGATCTTCAATAACACCGGTGCTCACCGTATAGATTTCTTTTTTCTCATTCAATGTCAGATAATAAGAGTCTCCTGTTACATTTCCGAAATATAATGTTGTCTCATTGCCGTCCTGATCGGTGAGAACTACCGTATATGCCGGATCCTCCAGACCATATGCTTCCAGAGAATCCCCATCTTCCAGCTTTCGGTCTGCCTCAAGCTTCCGGAATGTTTTTTCCATCTTTTTCGGATAGCTTTGAGCCAGCGGAAAATCTTTGTCATTCTTGTCGTACCATGTACCGTCTTCTTTTACAAGCTGGATTTCTCCATTTCCCACGTCAAACTGAATCTCAGAAAGCTTTCCTAAATCTGTGACATAGATTTTTTTTCGCCTCTTCTTCCTTCTGCTTGCTTTTTTCCTGATTCTTTCCGATCACAACCACGCCTGCATAGACCACGAGCAGTACTGCAAGCACAAGCAGCAGGATCAGTAAAGGATTTCTTTTTTTCTTCATTGTCCGCCTCTCTCCTTTTGGTTTTCTATGCTTTTCTACGCTTCATCCAAACTGCAAATCCTGACAGAAGAATTCCAAGCGGAAGGATAAAGATCACAAGAAGACTAAGAAGTCCTGCATGCTGCATCGTATTGTAGACCGGTGTCAGACTTTTCGCTTCGATCGACAGATCCTTCGCCCCGTCAAAATTCGCAGCCACTGCATTCATAAACAGTTTTGTATTTTCAAGCTGCGGGAATGTATCTGTAATCTCCGAAGCAATCAGACTTCCTGCGCTGATCACGGTAAACCGGGAGGAATCTTCCACTGCCACGGCGCCAAGCACATAGCTTCCTGCCTGACTCTGACTGTCTTCTGTGACTGCATACGCATTATCTGATGTAGTCATAAAGGATGTCGTAGAAATACTGTCACGCTCCGGATCTGTCAAGGTCATTCCGTGTGTATTCAGAAGCAGAACCATCTGCGATTCCATTCCGTCTGTCAGATCGCCTGATGCAGTCAGCTGCGGGAAGAAGCAATAGTAATTATTCTGATAGCTTCTCTGTGTATCTGCAATATAACCGTCTGCAGCTTCCATTCCGTATGTTTTCATGATCGATGCAAGATTCGGAAGCTCTGTGCTGTTCGTATCTCCCAAAAGAAGCATCATCTTACCGCCGTCTTTTAAATATGACTCCACGGAATTTTTCTCATCTGCAGTAAGATCCGAGGTCGGAGCATACATCAGAAGCAATTCGCAGTCATCCGGAATTTCCGGATTCATGACCGTGTTTAATCCTTCCAGCGTATAATTATTTTTATCCATCAGATCCTGAATTGTAGAAGACAATGTCGTCTCGCCATGTCCGGATGTCTGATAAATTTTGCGTACCACATCACTCGTTACGTAATTCACCGCACTGCTTAACTGTCCTTCTCCGTCAAATTTCGTCTCCGATGCACTTCCTGTGTAATAGTAGGAAGACATATCCGTAACAATGATATCACTGAAAGAAACTACTTTTTTCTTTCCGGTATCCTGGCATGAGACTACAATACTGTTTTCGGACGCATCATTTTCTGTCAATGCCGAAGGATGCAGCACCGGATCGATCCATTCCACAGAAATTTTAGAAGACAATGCCGAATACTTACTTAAAAATGTAACGATTCTTTCATCGGCCTCTTCTTTGTTTGCCAACACTGTAAATTTCACTTTGTGATCCATGTTCTTGAGCAGCTTTTTGCTGGTCTTGGAAATCTCATAAATTTTTGTACTGCTGACATCCAGATTTTTATATTTTTCCGGAATCTGTCCTGCGATCAGATTGACGATCACGATGATCGCAATGACCAAAGCCGTGATTCCCACACTGTATGAACCATTTCTGGACTCTGACGATCTGAATAAATTCTTAATTTTCTGCATATCTCGCTCCTCCTAACTCCAACGCCTTTTCTGAATTGTCTGTATCGTCAGAAATACAAATATGATCAGTATCGATACATACAGAAGCAATCCGCTGACATCCACAATATTGCTGGACGAAATATTCATAAAGACATCCGCAAGAGCAAGCCGTCCCAGGAGTTTCGTCAAAAGATTCTCATACAGACTGGATTTCACAAAATATACGATCAGCGCCGCCGCAATTCCCACTGCTTCAATTCCGGCCGCAAGCATCCAGTTTTTCGTCATATGATAAATATAAACAACGATCAGTGTCAGGATCAAAAGGATTCCGATCATTCCGCTGAGCGCCGAGCCTGGCAGAAAAGACAAGATTCCGTCCCACAAATACAACAAAAGCAAAATTCCGAACGTACTGATAAATGCAATGATCTGGCTCTCTGTCAGAGACGACATAAACATCCCGATCGCCAGATACACACATCCCAACAGGAAGAATACCGCAATGGAGCTGTAATCTACCAGAAGATATGCCGTTCCCTGCAGTTTGATCAAAAGCGGGAACAGGCAGAAGATCACATTCGGAACTGCCAGTACTGTCACCATGGCGAAATATTTGCCAAGCACTACTTTTGTCAGACTTACCGGCGCTGTCAAAAGCAGCTGATCTGTTTTTGTTTTCCGCTCTTCAGAAAAACTCCGCATCGTCAGAAGCGGGATCCCGACCAGAAATACGATCAGGGAGCCTGAGAGTGTGTAGGAGAAGTAAGGATACCCCGCATTCAGATTGTATGCCATAAAATAAATTCCCGTAAACATCACCAGAAACGCAATAAATACGCACCCTGTCATGGAATGAAAATAGGACTTCAGTTCTCGTTTATAAATTGCCAGCATTTGTCCGTTCCTCCTCTCCGACTGCATCGTTTTGTGTCAGTTCCAAAAATACTTCTTCCAGGCTTATCCTTGAAGTCTGCAACTCCAACAGAGGACATTCATTTTTTGCAAACGCAAAGAAAAGCGCTTCCCGGATATCACATCCGCCTTCCGTCTGTATTCTGGCACTGCATGTTTTGTCCGCCCGTTCCTGGGTATGGATATTACTGATATGCTCTACATTTAACAATATCGCCCGAACCTCGGCTGCACTGGCTTTTGCCAGAATCTCCACAGTTTCGGTTCCGCTCATCTTTTCCTCCAGTCTGTCCGGTGTATCACTTGCCACCAGTTTTCCCTTGGATATGATCAGAATGTAATCGCACACTTCCCGTATCTCAGCCAGAATATGCGAGCTTAAAATAACGGTATGCTTTTTTTGCAAGTTCCCGGATCAGCTCACGGATCTCAATGATCTGCTTCGGATCCAGACCGACTGTCGGTTCATCCAGAATGATGATCTCCGGAAATCCGAGGATTGCCTGTGCAAGCCCCACTCTCTGCCGGTATCCTTTGGACAGATTGCGGATCAGACGCAGCTTTACATCCTCAAGTTTTGCCATTTGAATCACCTCATCGATGGCAGACTCTCTCTGCTGTTTCGGAATCCCTTTTAGTTCTGCAGCAAATTCCAGATATTCCATCACCTGCATATCCACATAAAGCGGCGGTATTTCCGGCAGATATCCGATGTGCTTTTTTGCCTCCTTTGGCTCCTTTAAAATATCATGTCCGTCGATCAGTACTTCTCCCTCTGTGGCTCCAAGATACCCCGTCATAATATTCATCGTGGTAGACTTTCCTGCCCCGTTTGGACCTAAAAAACCATAGACCTGCCCGTTTTTTCAATCTTGAAATTCAGGTGGTCTATGGCCATATGATTTCCGTATTTTTTCACAAGGTTCTTTACTTCTATCAAAATCTCGTCCTCCTACTCCCTGCTTTTTACAGGATTTCCCTGTTTTATAAGATAAGACGATACCAGAACTTTGTGAAGTTTTTGTGTTATAACTGTGATATAGTTTTGTACTTTATTTATGCCTGTTTTCTTTCCTATTTTTCTGCAAAAATCTGACACCGCCCAGCATGACTGCTGCCAGGATCAGACAGATGCCCCATTTCTCAGGTCTGATCTGTGACTGTTTCTCCTCCGGGATTTCTTCCACTTTCACGGCGGTTCCGTCTACCTGACTTTTGGGCATATTTCTTTCATACCCTGTAATCTGCGCCCGCACAATTTCGGCGATCAGATCCTGTCCTGCCTGATCCGGATGCAGTCCGTCCTTCTGGACATGCTCTGTCACCTGTGAATTCGCCAGATCTGCAATCTGATATCCGTACTCGCTGCTTCGCTTTTCCAGAATCCGGTTCATATTCCCGATGATATCCTCCACGACCTGATTCATCGTTCCCGGAAGCTCCATCTGTTTCACCGGATTGTAAATGTTGGTCACTACGATCTGTGCCTCTTCTTTTTTACAGGAAGAAATGGTATCCATAGCCTCTATCCACTGTGTCTCAAATTCCTGATAATCCCAGTTTCCCAGAGCATCAATGATGCGAAAGACTAAAAGCGGATTACTTTTCACATGCTCTGTCACTTCTTTGAGCGCCTCATCCGCACTTTTAAATTTTGTATCCGTATTCAAAATTTCCTGTGCGGTCTTCTTAAATTCATTCAGAAGATCATTGGATCCCATTGTGATCAAAATCACATCTGCCCCGGAAAGACTATCCTGCACTTCCTGACCTTTCAACACCTTTTCGTTGAATTCTCGAGTGGCAAGTCCGTTTTTCGCATAGTTCTGATACAAATATGATTTTCCTGCTCCCTGTGCGATCTCTTCTGCCACAGTCTGTCCATAACAGTAAAGCTCGGGTTTGTTTGCTCCGCAATATCCTTTTGCGATACTGTCACCCAACACTACAATCTGGATCGGCTCCGATGTGGCCTCTTTTGCATAGCTGCATGTCCCAAACACACTCAGAAAACAGACCGCTGCCAGAGCCACTGCCCTGACTGCTGTTTTTCTCATGTCGATCACTTCCTGTCTTTTATGCCATGAAATTCCACTTTACATGACTTCCATGCTCTGTTTTTTTTACTTCCAGCTGCCATTCGATCTGCTCTTTTAATTCATTGACATGTGAAATAATTCCCACAAGTCCTTTTTCTCCCGCCAGTTCTTTCAAAATCTGGATCGCCCGTTCTCTTGCCATGTCATCCAGAGATCCAAATCCCTCATCTACAAACATCGTCTCCAGACTCACTGCGCCCGCTGTATTTTGTACAATGTCCGCCAGCCCCAGTGCCATGGAAAGAGATGCCATAAACGATTCTCCCCCGGAAAGAGTTTTTACATCCCGCACCGAGTCATTGACCAGATCATAAACATCCAGATCAAGTCCTGCCTGCGCCTGACTGCTCAGGCTTCCGATATCCCGGCACTGCAGGATAAATTCCTGTCCGGTCATTCTTGCCAGGCGCACATTCGCCGCATGAATGATCTGCCGGAAATACTGGCGCTGCACATAAGTCTCGAAGTCCAGCTTCACGCTTCCGCTTAGATTTCCATTGGCCGTACGGCTTAGATTCCCCATCATTTCGTATTGGCTGCGCAGCTTTTCGGCATCTGAAAAATCACAAATCAACGCTTTCCTTGCTCTCCGGTTGATCTCATTTCTTGTATGCAGCATCATACTTTCCTCTCTGCCAAGGCGCAGTTTTTCACGAATGATCGTCAGTTCTTGTTCCAGCTTCTCGATCGGTGCGATCTGTTTCCCCTCTGTCTGCTGTTTTAATGTCTCATACCGGGACGATACTTCTAAAAGAGCGGTTTCATACTTCTTTAAATTGGCTTCTCTCGCCTCCCGGCTTTTGATCCACTGCTTTGCCTGCTCGTACTCCTCTTGACTTTGAAAGTTCTGTTTTTGAAACTCTTTCCGAAAATATTCTTCCTCGTCTTTGACTTTCTTATTCCAGAGGATCAGCTGGGATTTTTTGCTTTCTGCCTGTCCCAGAATCCGGCTTTTCTCCTGCGTCAGCTTCTGATAATGATCCTGTGCATTTTTGAACGAAGACTGGAGTTTTTTTAAATCTTCTGTAAGCTTACGAAGAGCATTTTCTGCTTCTTTTTCATCAAAATCCGTTTCTGTTTTTCCTTCTTTTTCCAGAAATCCGACAATCATGGACTGTTCTGACTCCAGTCTTCCCTTCACTGCCTGAAACCGTTCCAAAACTTCTGTACGCTCTTTTTCTGCCTGATCCCGCATTGCTTTTGCACGCTCCACCTGCTCCTTTTTTTGGTGCGCCTCCGGATAATACCGCTTTTTTCGGATGACTGCAGGAACCGCACACCGGACAGGGTTCTCCCTCCTGCAGCTCTCTTGCAAGAATGCCCGCCTGTTCTTCAAAGTATTTCTGATATAACCGCTCATATCTCTGTGAGGTTTCCTGACATTTTTTTTCATACAGTCCTGCATATCCTGTTCTGACTTTTGATACTGTTCCTTCAGACTGTGAACCTGTTTCAATTTCGGAAGTATTTCCTGGATCCTGAGGATCTGTTCCTGGATCTTCGGCTCTTCTTTTTTTGGAAAGTGCCTCTCTTTCCTGATACAATGCACCTGCGCTTTCCAAATCTTTTGCCTGCTGTTTCAGCTTTTCTTCAAGCTCTTGGGACTCTTTCTTCAGATTGGCGCATTCTGCCTTTGTTTTCTGCAATTGTTCTTCTGCTGCAGCCGCCTTCTCTGCGCGGATTGCTGCATGGATCTGTTTTCGCATTTCTTCCGCTTTGCTCTCCTGCCCCTTCAAGATCTCCAACTGTTCCCCGGTCTTTTTCAGCAGTTCAAACAGATGATTGGTATCCTGTCTGTTTTTCAATTCCATCTGTATCGCATCCGCACGTTTTTCTTCCTGTGCATTTTTCTTCTCCTGACTCTTCTCCTTTGCTTCCCCGGACTGACAGATTATTTCCACACAGTCCAGCACTTCTTTTGAGGCGGCAGTTGAAGGCTCAGCAGCTGTTCCCAGACATCTCTCTTTCATCATTCTGTGCAATCTGCACCCGTTCCATTTCCCGCCTGTCATGTCCAGCTGTTTTTTCCAATCCTGAATGTACAGCTCTTTGCCTGCTCTTTCAGTGTGTCCTGAATCTTCCAGAAAATCCGTGTATGCAAAAATTTTTGAAAAAATCTGCTTTCGTTCTTTTGATTCCGCATGCAAAAGCTTCAAAAAATCGCCCTGTGCGATCATAGCGATCTGGGTAAACTGATTGACATCCAGCCCGATGATCTCCTCTATCTTCAGATCGATCTCCTTTTTCTTTCCCTGAAATTCACTTCCATCCGGAAGAATCAGGCTGATCTTTGCAGTCTCTTTGACAAACTTTATTGTCCCGTCCGCATTCTTTCGTTTGGAAGGACGCAAATATTCCGGATTTCTTCGGACGGTATATTCCTGATCCCGGTACAGAAACTGAAACTCCACATATGTGTCTGTCTCGGAATCTGCATACTGGCTGCGCATCATGTTTCCGTCCCGCTTTCCTCCGCTGGTTCTTCCATAAAGTGCATAGGTTACGGCATCAAAGATGGTTGTCTTTCCGGCGCCGGTATCGCCCGTGATCAGAAAACATCCGTTTTGTATTCCTGTAAAATCGATTCTCTCCACTCCCCTGTAGGACCCAAAGGCAGACATTGTCAATTTGATCGGCTTCATCTATTCTTCCTCCATCTCTTCTGCGATCTTGTTCATCACCTGCTGCTCTTCTGCATTCAGCGCTCTTCCCTGCATCTCCTGAAAAAAGTCCCCGAAAATTTCAAGCGGAGATGCCATGCGCACAACTTCCGCATCTTTCATCAGCTTTGCCTGGTGCGGGAATTATCCATACGTACCTCCAGAATGTGGGAAAATACCTTCTCCAGCTGTTCCTTCGGTCGATATGGATCTGTCTCATCCGTCAGTGTGATACTGACATAGTCCTCTTTCGCTTCCTCAGGAACAGTTTTCAACAATTCCTTTAGTGTTCCCCTGAACTTTTTCACATCCCTAAGCGGATGCAGTGGATAAGTCTCCACTTCCACAGGTGTGCCCTTCTCTTTCAGCGTCACCAGATGCAGAGATTTTGTCTGATTGCACTCACTGACAGAATATTTCAGCAGTGTCCCCGGATAACGCACAGACTCTCTTCCTACCTTCTGAGCGCTGTGCAGATGTCCCAGCGCCGCATAGTCAAATCGAAGAAGCGGCGTAACATCCACATTATCAATCCCTCCCACGGAGAAAATCTCTGAATCACAAGTCTCTGTGTTTTGACCTGCCCCGGTATAAAACTGATGCGTCACAATGACGTTTCTTTTGGTGGTATCAACCAGTTCTCTCTCCAGCAGCATCTGTACTGCCTTACTGTAGCTCTCCGGCATTTCTCCGTCAAACACGGTTCTTACATATCCCGGTTTCAGAAACGGGAGAAGATAAAAATCCACCTCTCCGTATTCATCCTGAAGTGTCACTTTTTTGAGAAATTCTTCCTGATTCTGCGGCAGTTTTCCTGCAATGTAAATCCCCTTTTGCCCAAGAATTCCACTGGCATAGTCAATCCTTTGCGCGGAATCATGGTTTCCGCTGATGATCAGGATCGGAATTTCCGGTTTCAGTGCAGAAAGTGCAGTCAAAAACCAGTCAAAAAATCCCCACCGCCTCAGCAGATGGTACAGACTTATCATACACATCCCCTGCGATCACGATTGCATCCGGTCTCAGCATTCTGGCATACTCCACCACTTCCCCCAGAATATGCTCCTGATCTTCTTTTAAATTGTACTGATGAAGCTGTCTGCCGATGTGCAGATCTGACAAATGGATAAACCTCATCTTCTATTCCCCCTGTATCTATAATTTTAATCCCCGATACCGGTCAAAACATGCGAAGATCTCCTGCGTTCTCGGACGGGCCAGGCTGGCAACAGAAGAGGTGCTTTCACAAAGTGCGGCAAGCGACTCCTTCTCAATCTTCTCTTCCAGCATTGCCACGACTTCCTGCAAGGTACGTGTTCCATCCAGTAAATGGCGCTGCGCATATTTTACACAATATCCGAGAGCAGTTACCTGTTCGCTGTCTGTGATCTGCTCCACATAACGCAGATCGATCGTCTCCCGATTGATGGAAATCGCTTCTTTCCCCAAGGTCTTCATTTTGATGCGGTCATTTCCTTTCCACTCCCGTCCCTGCTGTGGTTTTCTTGCAAAAGCAGGCTTTTTCGCTTTCTCTTTCGGTCCGCTCAACTGAGGAAACTGTTCTGCTTCTTTTTTCGCCGTCTGCGTGATATCCTTCGGCATGTACCGATCCATCTGCACGATGCAGTCCGCGATATGAAAATAAGCTCCGGAGCTTCCCGCCACGATCACAGTGGAAATCCCCTCTTCTTCATATAACTCCCGGATGCGTTCGATAAACGGCGTGATCGGCTCCATATCCCGGTGGATTACCCTCTGCATCAGTTCATCCCGGATCATGAAGTTTGTCGCGCTGGTATCCTCATCGATCAGCATGACACCTGCTTTCGCTTCCATTGCTTCCACAACGTTTGCAGCCTGAGACGTACTTCCGCTGGCATCCTCTGTATAAAAATGAGTGGTATCTTTTCCATTTGGCAGATCATTGATAAACATGGAAATGTCCGTTTTTTTGATACTTCTTCCGTCTTCTGCGCGAAGCTTGACTGCTGTGGAATCAGTGATCACATATTCTCTTCCATCACCTGCAATATGATTGTACACGCCAAACTCCAACGCCTTCAAAAGAGTGGACTTCCCATGGTATCCGCCTCCCACGATCAGCGTGATCCCTTTTCGGATTCCCATTCCTCTTATCACACCTCTGTGCGGCAGCGTAATTTCCACTTCCATCTCCTCTGGAGACCGGAAACAAACTGCGCTTTTCATCGGACGGGCGGAAACGCCTGACTCTCGCGGCAGAATAGATCCGTTTGCAACAAAAGCACACAATCCCAGCTTTGGCAGTATGTCTCGAAGTGCCTGCTGGTCCTCTGCCAGATCACTGATCTTCTGCAGTCTCTTCGCATCACAGTTTTTATAGTAGAGTGCCTTTTCGACACACTCCGGAAGAAACTCAAAAAATGATCCGGATCCATTCTCTTGCATTGATCGTCCTTCCGTTTGCCGGAAATCCCACTTCCAGACGAATGTGGATATCTCCTGTTTTTTCATCGATCTGCGCCGCACTTCTCTCCAGCACTTCCTGACCGCACCGGCTGATAGAGATCATCCCGCTCTTCCCGGATCCCTTTGCCTTGAATCCAAATTTCTCACAACACTGTCCGAACTGCCGGATCAGCGCATCCTCCAATGCTGTTTTCTGCCATTTTGTCTGATATAACTGCTCCGGAAATCCTGCAATCTTTCCTTTCACCTGAATACTGACCCTGGATGGAGATGCAAACGGATCTCCCTGTACATGGTCAATAGATAGCAGATAGCCCGGAAACTGATACATTCCCTTTGTGTCTTTATAGGCAGGATAACTCCTGTGATCGATCCTTGTCACAAGCTGTCTCAATTCTGCTGCTGTCTTCATACGTTTTTATTCCCTCCCATTACCAAAAAATCCGGACACGATTCTCGTTCAAATCGCATCCGGATTTTTTCTTCATTTCTTTGATTGATTAAACTTCGAAGATCAGATCTCCGTAAGAAGGCATCGGCCATGCCTCTTTGTCCACGATCATTTCCAGTTTGTCGATCGGTCTTCTCAGATTCTCCATTGCCGGGCACACTTCATCGTAGTAGAAATTTGCCTGTACCGGTCCTTCTTCTTTGGCAGCTGCCTGTGCTGTCACCTCTTCCAGACGTGCCAGAGCTGCTCTTGCCTCTTTCAAGAGTACTGTGATCTCCTCAAGTGTCTCTGCCTGTACACTTGCATCCACACCTGCTTCCTTTACCGCAAGTACTGTATCTGCGAGCGTTTTTGTATATTTGATCACTGCAGGGATAAACTGTTTTCTTGCCATATCGATCATCGTACGGGCTTCGATGTTAATCGCTTTTGCATAACTCTCGTACTGGATTTCTGCACGGGATTCCAGCTCTGCTTTTGTAAATACTCCAAATCTCTCAAACAATGTCACTGCTTTCTCTGTCACCATTGCCGGAATTGCTTCCACCATAGATTTGATGTTCGGAAGTCCGCGTCTTTCTGCTTCCTTCACCCAGGCTTCAGAGTAACCGTCTCCATTGAAAATGATTCTCTGATTCTCCATTGCATATTCTTTGATCAGATCATGAACTGCAAGCTGGAAATCATCTGCTTTCTCCAGAACTTCGCAAGCCTCTGCAAATGCCTCTGCCACGATCGTATTCAGAACAATGTTGGCAGATGCGATGGAATCTCTGGAACCTACCATACGGAATTCAAATTTATTTCCTGTAAACGCAAACGGTGATGTTCTGTTTCTGTCTGTCGCATCCTTTGTCAGTTCTGGAAGTGTTCTTACACCAGTCTCCAGCTTTCCGCCTTCCAGACTGTGTGTTGCTTCCCCTGTACTGATCAGCTGATCGATCACATCTTCCAACTGTTCTCCAAGGAATACGGAAATAATTGCAGGAGGTGCTTCGTTTGCTCCCAGTCTGTGATCATTTCCAGGATCTGCTGCCGATTCTCTCAGAAGATCCGCATGCTTGTTAACCGCCTTCAGAATGCAAGTCAAAACAAGCAAGAACTGAATATTCTCATGTGGTGTTGTTCCCGGATCCAGCATATTGATTCCATCATCTGTAATGATCGACCAGTTGTCGTGCTTTCCGGAACCGTTGACGCCTGCAAATGGTTTTTCATGAAGGAGACATTTCATTCCGTGCTCGCATGCGATCCGCTTTAATGTCTGCATTACAATCTGGTTGTGATCTACCGCAATATTCGCTTCTGCATAAATCGGTGCCAGTTCATGCTGAGCCGGTGCCACCTCATTGTGCTGTGTCTTGGAAGAAACCCCTACTTTCCAGAGTTCAATGTTCACATCACGCATAAAAGCAGCGATTCTCTGGCGGATTGTTCCGAAATAGTGGTCGTCCAGCTCCTGTCCTTTCGGAGGCATCGCACCAAACAACGTACGTCCTGTATATATTAAGTCTTTTCTCTGAAGGAATTTTTCTGCATCTACAAGGAAATACTCCTGCTCTGCCCCAACGGATGGAGTCACTTTCTTTGAAGTTGTATTTCCAAACAAACGCAGAAGTCTGAGCGCCTGTACATTCAATGCCTGCATGGAACGAAGCAGTGGAGTCTTCTGATCCAGTGCTTCTCCTGTATAAGAACAGAAAGCGGTCGGAATACAAAGTGTAGCTCCTGCTGCGTCCTGTCTTACAAACGCCGGAGAAGTACAATCCCATGCTGTATATCCTCTCGCCTCAAAGGTAGCCCGAAGTCCGCCTGACGGGAAAGAAGATGCATCTGGTTCTCCTTTGATCAGCTCTTTTCCTGAGAAACTCATCAGCACTTTTCCGCTTGGAAGTGGAGCTGAAATAAAAGAGTCATGCTTTTCCGCTGTCACACCTGTCAACGGCAAAAACCAGTGTGTATAATGTGTCGCCCCTTTTTCGATTGCCCATTCTTTCATCTCATGTGCAATGACGTCTGCTGTCTCTATATCCAGTTCTGTTCCTTCTTCGATCGTCTGTTTCAGCTTCTTGTACACCTTTTTCGGGAGACGCTCCTGCATCACTGTGTCATTGAAAACATTTTCCCCAAAAATATCCGCTACATTGAATAATTCTGTGCTCATAAAACTACCTTCCTTCATTTCACTTTTGTAAACGCATTTTCTAAAAAAGGCATTCCAAGCAAGCTTGGAACGCCTTTGTTCTCATCTACGAGGCTTAGTATACCTCAATCACCGCAAAAAGGCAAGTTAAAATTTCTAACAAATACTTATTACTTACGCTTCTGCTTTTCCAACAGAGCCAAACAGCTCCATTTTTTCTTTTACAGTTGCCATGATTGCATCTGCGCCTGGTTTTAATAATTTACGTGGGTCGAATCCCTTTCCTTCCAGGTCTTTTCCAGCTTCGATATATTTGCGTGTTGCATCTGCGAACGCAAGCTGGCACTCTGTATTTACATTGATCTTAGCAACTCCGAGGCTGATCGCTTTTTTGATCATGTCTTCCGGAATACCTGTACCACCGTGAAGAACCAGTGGCATATCTCCTGTCAGCTGCTGGATTGCATCCAGAGTCTCGAAGCTGAGTCCTTCCCAGTTCTCTGGATATTTTCCGTGGATGTTACCGATTCCTGCTGCAAGGAAATTGATACCAAGATCAGCGATCATCTTACATTCCTGTGGATCTGCACATTCACCTTTTCCTACAACTCCGTCTTCTTCTCCACCGATAGAACCAACTTCAGCTTCCAGAGACATTCCGTGCTCTTTTACAACTGCTACCAGTTCTTTTGTCTTTGCAATGTTTTCTTCGATCGGATAGTGAGATCCATCAAACATGATAGAAGAAAATCCTGCTTCTACACATTTCATACATCCTTCGTAGCTGCCGTGATCCAGGTGAAGAGCAACCGGAACTGTGATGTTCATCTCTTCTAACATTCCCTCTACCATACCTACTACAGTCTTGTATCCTGTCATATATTTTCCTGCACCTTCAGATACTCCCAGGATAACCGGTGATTTGCATTCCTCTGCTACTGTCAGGATTGCTTTTGTCCACTCCAGGTTGTTGATGTTGAACTGTCCTACTGCATAATGACCTGCTTTTGCTTTCTGAAGCATTTCTGTTGCTGATACTAACATATTTTCTCCTCCAATTCTTTGCGCACAGCCGTCTGTGGCAGCGCATACTATAGGTTTCACTCTATGGCTTTCATTATATCTTATCTGCCATTAAAAGACAATCTGTAATTATTACAATAAACAAAGAATATACACAATTTCTTTGGCAGATTCTGTGAATTTTTTTAACAAGACAGGAACCTCTCATTTACACTCCTGTCTTTCCTGTTTAAAAAGCTTCCGCGCCTCTGATATCATCTGTGAATATGTTCATGCCGATAATCCATTTTATTCTGGCATATAATTTTCAAACGGAGTATAATCTTTGATTTTAATTTGGGATGTTAAGTTTTATACTATTTGAAATATTCCATTATGAATATGCATATACATTATCTCAATGTTTCTTCTTGATTGGTATTCTTTATGCTATAGTAGAATATCTTACAAACAAGAAAATGTTGTTAGAAAAATTAAACAGATTACATCAATAACTTATATGAGGCAGTAATTCCCTTAAAAGGAGTTACTGTTTTTTCATTCCTTATCGGACGGAGTTCGCCTGCCGCAGGCATGAATTACAGGATACTCGGATGGGTATACTACTTTGAATTCTTTGTGAACTAAGGCTTTTGGGCAAATTATTTGCAGGTTAAATTTGTTTTGATTTTACGCTTGATACCCTACTTGATACCCTGCGCATAGACATGGTTTCTTTAAAAAGCTTTTGTACAACACAGTTTCCCACTGGAAGACAAAAAGACAATCAAACGATTATATAGAAAAATAAACTTGAATACCGTTCATGAAATGGTCGGTCATGCAGATGAACGAACAACTTTAGGAAACTACTGCTTTGACCGCAACACGGAAGTAGAAAAGGCTAATTTAATCGAAAAAGCTTCAGCTTGCTAAAGTGTAATCAAGTGTAATCAAAAATTCAATCACAATTTCATACATCCACCAAGCACCAAGAAAATTTTTAAGGCTTCAAATCCTTGAAACAAAGGCTTTAGGCGAAAAAAATATCCGCAGAACTCTTCTGCGGATACCCTTTCAAAAGTGACTCCAAGGGGAATCGAACCCCTGATTCCAGCGTGAGAGGCTAGCGTCTTAACCGCTTGACCATGGAGCCATGTCCTCATCACTGCTTCGGTGATGACCGAGTTATATATTAGCATAGCTCCATAGGAATTGCAACCCTTTTTGAAGTTTTTTTAGTTTTTTTCTATTTTTCTGAAATTTCTTCCGTTTCCAGCCCTACTTCTTCCAGAATCTGTGTATTCTCGATTCTTCCTTTCACAGACAACTGCTGGATCATCTGGGATTTTACCATAATCCGCATCCCCTGCTTCCAGTTACGGATATCGACACAGTCATGTTCTCCGCCAAACTCTCCATCCAGCGTCCAGGGAATCTCCTCAATCGATTCGAACTTCACTTCTTTGGCTTTAAAGGAATACATATGAGCAGAATCAATCTGCTTGATTAAAAGAGAGGCCACGATCTCATTCAGCTCGATTGGATTTTTCGGAGTCTTGATCAGTGTCACTTCAAATTCTCCGTCATCAAAGATGACCTCTTTTCCGACAATCCCCTTGAATCCTCCGACAGAACGTGAATTTGTCACCATTCCGAATACAAAATCATCCTCTATTGTCTCTCCGTCATGTGTAATCTTAATATGATAAGACGGAATATTAAACAGACGTTTTGTTCCCTCCAGCACATAGGCCAGATGACCCAAAACATTTTTCACACTCTGTTTTGTCTCATAAGAAACATCTGTAAACAGACCAAATGCGGCTATATATACAAAATAATCGTCATTGAACACTCCTACGTCACACGGGAAAGGAACCCCGTTTGCCGCCGTATCTGCGGCTTCCAGCAGATCCTTCGAAATGTGCAGGCTGTTTGCAAAATCATTGGTCGTTCCCGTGGGAATATATCCGATCGGGACCGGGTCTTTACGTCTCGCCATTGCAGTCACAACCTCATCCAGAGTCCCGTCTCCTCCGCTGCACACAACCACATCATAGCTTTCGGTATAAGATTCTGCCTTTGCCATGGCATCATGATAACACTGCGTCGGATATACGGTCACCTCATATCCGGCTTTTACAAAAATATCCAATACATCTGATAACTTTGGTTTTAATACCCCTGTTCCCGCATTCGGATTGTATATGAACAGCATCCTTTTTCATATTGCTCTCTCCCGTCTTTCTATTCTTGAAAGGGCTGTGCCTACGCACAGCCCCCTTTTACTACATCATCTATTTTGTCTTTTTCAAAAAAGTCTTAATTCCTTCTGCAGCCTTTTCTTCATCTTCGCCTTCCGCAACAACTGTCACTTCATCACCTTCCTGAAGAGCAAGACTCATCATTCCCATAATACTTTTTGCATTGATCATTTTTGTTGTCCACCTGAATGTAGACTTTGCTGGCGTACTGGCTTGCCTCCTGTACCAACAAAGCAATCGGTCTGCCTTCAATTCCATCTTCATGCCCTACAATAACCGGTGTTTCAATCATAATAATCCTCCTTGTTTTGCCTTTCCTTTTCTGCCAGATCACTTAATTTTCTTAATCTGTGATTTACCCCGGATTTGCCGACAGGCGGCGATAAGAGTTCCCCTAACTCTTTTAATGTTGCATCCGGATGTGAAAGACGTGCATATGCCACTTCTCTTAGTCCCTCTGCCAGTTTTTCAAGCCCCATGTTATCCCTGAGATACGTAATATCTTCCAACTGCTTTACAGCTGCAGAGACGGTCTTGTTAATATTGGCAGTTTCACAATTCACCTTACGGTTCACTGTATTGCGCATATCCTTTAAGATTCTGATATTCTCCAGTTCCATCAGAGAAACATGCGCCTCCATAATATTTAAAATATCTGCTATCTGATCGCCCTCTTTTAAATACACTACGTATGACTTTTTCCTTCGTACGATCTTCGCATCCATGGAAAAATCACACATCAGTCTCTGAATCTGCTTTGCCATCACATCCGAATCGCACACAATCTCAAAATGATAGGATTTATTCGGATCACTCATGGAACCAGCCCCAAGGAAGGCTCCCCGCAAAAACGCACGACGACAGCATGGCTGCTGTACAATAAGGGGACTGACAATATGAAACTCTTCGAATCCACCTCTGTGCTCCTCCAAAAGCTTTGCTGCCTGAAGGACACGCAGTGCATCTTCATGCCGGACTATCATCACAGAATAGACCGCACTTTGTTTCTCTATATTCCTTCGGATAGAGATATCAGCTTCTATATTAAATGTTTTTCGAATCAATGTAAAGACTTTTCTTGCAACAGCCAGATTTTCCGTATTGATTTTTACTCCGTACTGATTAAAACTGTTGATCGTCACTGCCCCGCACATCCCGATCAAGGCTGCAATTTCTGCAATCTGACAGTGTCTTGCGCTGCTCCACTGCTGCGAAAGCTCTTCTTTTACTTTTCCTGAAAATGACATCGTGTATACCTGCTATTTTCCCTTTCTGATGGCATCCTTCTCAATATCTCTGTGTTCAATGCGAACCCCGTAATTCTCCCGTACTTCCAGGTACTGATACAATGCGTTGGCAAGTGTAACAGAACGGTGTTTTCCGCCTGTACACCCGACTGCAACAACAAGCTGGTTCTTCCCTTCCAGAATATAATTCGGAATCAGAAAATCCATCATCTGGCTCAATTGTCTGAAAAATTCCTGCGCCTTATCACTCTTCATCACATAATCTCTGACCTCTGCCTCATTGCCGGTCTTTGCGCGTAATTCTTCTATATAATAGGGATTCGGAAGAAACCGGACATCAAATACAAGATCCGCATCCTGTGGAATACCATACTTAAATCCAAAGGACATTACCGTGATATACAGATTTTTAAAATCCTTGCCCTTTACAAAAATCTTTTCCAGTTCCACGCGAAGCTCTCTTGTCAGCATTTTGCTCGTATCCAGAATAAACGTCGCGCGAATCTTTAAAAATGCGATTTCCTCCCGCTCTTTGGCAATTCCTCTGTCAATATGTCCCGCGCCTCCCAGAGGATGCTGTCTTCTTGTTTCTTTATAACGCTTCAAAAGGACATCATTTCCGGCATCCAGAAACAAGATTTCATAATGGATCCCGCTTTCATCCAGTTCTTTTAAGTATCCCTCTAACCCCCGAAATGCCTGTCCGCCTCTGATATCGATTCCCACTGCCGCCTGATTCAGCTTGGAATCCGGCATGGCGATCATCTCTGCAAATTTAGGCAAAAGCGGCACCGGAAGATTGTCCACACAAAAGTATCCCATATCCTCCAACATCTTCAGCGCTGTAGATTTTCCAGCCCCCGACATTCCTGTAACAATGACAAACCTCATAATTTAAAATTCTCCTATCCGTTTCACTTCTGTCTCCAGATGTACTCCAAACTTCTCTTTCACGGTCTCCTGTACGTGCTCGATCAACGACAGAACATCCTTTGCAGACGCATTACCGCGGTTGATCACAAATCCTGAATGCTTCTCGGAAATCTGGGCATCCCCAACCGAATAGCCTTTCAGTCCGCTGTCCTGAATAAGCTTGCCCGCAAAATAGCCTTCCGGTCTCTTAAATGTACTTCCCGCACTGGCATACTCCAGTGGCTGCTTTGTGATTCTGCGCTCCTTCAGGTCATCCATATACGCTTTGATTTCCTCAGGATTGCCTTTTTTCGAGTGCGATCGTTGCGCCCAGAACTGTATACCCTTTTGTCGCCACAACACTTGTTCTGTAACCCAGTTCCAGTTCTTCCAGAGATAAGGTCAAAAATTCTCCTTCCGGAGTCAGTACATCCGCACTTTCCAGTACATGCTTCATCTCTCCGCCATACGCCCCGGCGTTCATCATCACTGCTCCGCCAAGAGTTCCCGGTATCCCGGATGCAAACTCAAATCCGGTCAGACTGTTTGAAAGTGCCTGTGCTGCAATCTTTGACAACAGGGCTCCCGCCTGCGCATAGATCTTATTTTCCTCTGTCCGGATCTCATTCATCCGTTTGCAGATCTGGATCACAACTCCCCGATATCCTTTATCTCCTACCAGAAGATTGCTTCCATTTCCTAATATATAATATGGAATCTGTTCTCTCTTACAAAGAAGCAGAATCTCTCTTATCTCATCCTTTGACTGCACTGTCACAAAATAATCCGCCGGACCTCCGATACGAAATGTCGTATGCTTCTTCATCGGCTCATCTCTCAATACATTCTCTTCCCCTGAAATCTTACATAATTGTTTATACACCCTGTGCTCATCTCCATTTCTGTTCTTGATTTTTTCTTTCACCATCATACAACAACCTTCCCGCAAAGTAAAGCGTACATTCGCACATTCCTCCCTCCCCATTGCTTGCAAAATCCGGCAAAATGATGTATAGTAATAAATACCTGTATATCAATAGAGGGAACATTTTTAACAAAAGGAGTGAACAACACAATTGGACTCGAGTGATACTTTCCAATTTATAATTCTTGTTATCTTATTATTACTATCGGCATTCTTTTCATCTGCAGAAACTGCACTGATGACAGTCAACAAAATCCGACTGCGTTCTCTTGCAGATGACGGCAACCGGCGTGCAGCTTTGGTGCTGGATACAACCGAAAAGCATACTTCCAAAATGCTGAGTGCCATTCTGATCGGTAATAATATCGTCAATATTTCCGCATCTTCCTTATCAGCAACACTGGCTTATTCATTCGGCGGTTATATGGTAAGTATTGCAACTGCGATCCTGACGGTTGCGATTCTGGTATTCGGTGAGATCACCCCGAAGAATTTTGCCACGATACATGCAGAGAAGATTTCTCTTGCTTATATTCCGATTATACGCTTTTTCATGTTTATTATGACTCCGATCATCTTTTTGATCGATTTATTTTCCAGAGGCTTTATGTTTCTGCTTCGTGTAGATCCAAATGCCAGAAATAATGCGATGACAGAAGACGAACTTCGAACGATCGTGGATGTCAGCCATGAGGACGGCGTCATCGAATCTGAAGAAAAAGAGATGATCTACAACGTGTTTGATCTCGGAGACGTAAAAGCAAAAGAAGTCATGGTTCCGCGTGTCCACGTTGCATTTGCCGATGTGAACAGCAGCTACCGCGAACTCATTGAGATTTTCAAAGAATATAAGTTTACGAGACTTCCGGTATACGAAGATACGACCGACAACGTCATCGGTACCATCAATATGAAAGATCTGCTTCTGTTTGAAGATAAAGCAAACTTTCAGGTACGCAACATTTTGAGAGAAGCTTACTTCACCTATGAATATAAGAATATTTCTGAGCTTCTGGTTGAAATGCGCGATGCCAAGTTCAATATTGCCATTGTACTGGACGAGTATGGAGAGACTGCGGGTATCATTACTCTGGAAGATGTTCTGGAGGAGATTGTAGGTGAGATCCGCGATGAATACGATGAAGCAGAAGAAGAGCTGATCCAGAAAGTCAATGATCAGGAATATATTGTAGAAGGTTCTATGAATCTGGATGACCTCAATGACAATCTCGGAACAGAACTGGAATCTGAAGATTATGACTCTCTCGGAGGATTTATCATTGAGCATCTGGACAGACTTCCGGAAGTTGGAGATCATATCACGACTGAAGATCAGATTCGCCTTGTAGTCGAAAAACTGGACAAAAACCGTATCGAAACTGTTCATGTGTATCTGCCTCCAAAAGCAGATTCCGGACTCGAGGAAAACGACAACTGATTTTAATACTACAAAGGACGACTGGTTTTGAACAATCATTCCAAAACCAGTCGTCCTTTTTCCCCAATGTAATTTCCATCACAACAGAAAGGATGTATACGATGAAAGATTTATCTGATTTCTGCCCTGAATTTCAGGAAGCAGCTGCTTATTACGCAAGTTTAAACACACCTTCCGACCAGGCGATCCTGGTGGAATTTTTACGGGAGACTCAGGATATCTTTGGCTGTATCCCCAATGATGCCAAAGAACAGATTGCATCGATCATGCAGGTAAAGCCTGCCCTGATCGATACTCTCATCCGGCTTTATCCGAGTCTTTCCAGCCAGACTTATCAAAAAGAAATTATTTTGTGTACGGGAAGCACCTGCAGCAGCAAACAATCTGCCCTGCTTTTAAGAAAACTGGAGCAAAAGCTTCAGATCCGACAGGGAGAGGTAACTTCTGACGGCACTTACCTTCTGCGTACTCAAAAATGTTTTAAACAATGCGGACAAGGTCCTAATATGAAAGTCGGTGATAAGATGTACCACCATGTAACTGCCGAACTCATCGATCAGCTGTTTTAGGCCTGCTGTTTTCAGGTGCTGACGATCACAGTCGGATATCCGGCTCTTTTGAGCATCTGCTCCATCCTTGCCGCATCTTCCAGTGTAATATAATTCCCCACTCTTACACGGTAGAGGCGATCTCCTTCCACAATATAAGCAGGAAAATCCTGTTCTAACAGTTCTTCCAGCAGGTTCTGTGCATATCTTTCGTTTCGGTATGCACCAACCTGTACTTCATATCCCGGAGATTCTACCTCATGATTCGACTCCAGTGTATCCAGAATTCCATAAGCGATCGCCTGTGCGATTTCTTCAAAATTTTCGTCAAACAATTTGTTGTCTACATCTGAATTGATGAATCCAACCTCCACCAGCACTGCCGGCATTTTCGTTCTCTTTAAGACAACCAGGTTCGGTCTTGCCTTTACCCCAAGATTCACAAATCCGATATCTTCCAGCTGTTCGTTGATGTTTTCTGCCATCTTAAGCTTAATCCCTGATTTGTCATATACAAGACTCTCTACCCCTGATACTGCATTGTCTGAAGGAAACGAATTTCTATGAATAGAAACAAAAAAAGTCTACTCCTGCATTGTTTGCTTCCATTGCCTTCTGATAAGGAGATTCATACACATCTGTCGTACGGGTGTACTGCACATCCAGGCCATGAGCCTCCAAAATCTCTCCCACCGCCAGCGTCAGACGAAGGGTATCATCCTTTTCTTTCCGCTCTTTATAAACTGCTCCCGGATCTCTTCCTCCGTGTCCGGCATCCAGCATGATTGAATATGGCATATTCTATTGATTTCCTTTCCTGTCCGTTCTGTAATAGAATATGCAGATTCTGATACAAAGGTGCAATCAATAATGCCTTTCTGACATACTCAGCATTTTCTCCAAAAAATGTTCGAACTCTACCGAGAACAAGTCCATCACTTCCTGATAAATCTGGGCCTTCATCTCACAGGTACTGGAGCTGCATATGGAATCCTTTTCCCTCTTATGCTCCTCCTGCTGCATTCTGAAATACAGTGTTTTGAGCAGATTGGAATTTTGTGTATGTTCACAATCCAGATACAGTTCTACTATATCACGTTCTCCTTTGGTCAAAGCCACTTCAAATGCATGCCGTATTGCTCTTTCTACTCTGGAGGCCGTCGTTTCGTGCAGGCGGGCAATCTCAAAATATAAAGAGCAGATTTTTCCGTCAGGATAATAAGGATCCGTATCAAATAATTCTATCGCATCACAGATATACGTAAATCCTTTTATGCTGGCTGGTACCCCCATTTGCCTTCTTTTACTGCCGTGAAATCCAGAATGCCGCAGAAGCCTGCTGCTGCATATCCGGCAATGATCGCGATCAGAATCGGAATAACAGACAGGAAGCCTCGGAAAAGAATCTGGCCAAATACAGCCAC
>ENA-OPYU01000226-OPYU01000226.1-human-gut-metagenome-genome-assembly--contig:-NODE-226-length-23160-cov-3.165502_pt1 | contig 23160 bp, 25 predicted proteins | sample MGYA00242637_ERZ504482 | MGnify/ENA primary metagenome ERZ504482 (study PRJEB26092, sample SAMD00036237) | human gut metagenome | host: Homo sapiens | study: EMG produced TPA metagenomics assembly of... | reverse complement strand
GAAAACTGGCACAGTGCACTGGAGATGAAGCTGTATTTCCAGAGATTCATTCATCATATTGCAGGACTGCCGGATTTCAGCGCTTTGAAATTCACAAGATACAATCAATATGAATCTCTGATTCTTCCTATGCAGAAATATCTGGAAGCAGCAGGTGTTGATTTTCAGTTTCATACCGAAGTAACGAACGTCGATTTGAGAGAAAAGACGGAAAGAAGGTAGCTTCGGCCATTGAATGCAAAGTCAATGGTGTGGAGAAAGGAATCCTTCTGACTGAGAAAGATCTGGTATTTGTGACAAACGGAAGCTGTACAGAAGGAACTGTCTACGGAGATCATCATCACGCACCGAACGGAGATGCAGAAGTCCGTACAAGCGGCTGCTGGTCACTCTGGAAAAATATTGCCAGACAGGATCCGGCCTTTGGACATCCGGAGAAGTTCTGTTCTGATATTTCAAAGACTAACTGGGAATCTGCTACGATCACAACGCTGGATGATAAGATTATTCCTTATATTACAAATATCTGCAAACGGGATCCACGCAGTGGAAACGTTGTGACCGGAGGAATTGTAAGCTGTAAAGACTCCAAGTGGCTGATGAGCTGGACGATCAACCGTCAGGGACAGTTCAAACAGCAGGATCCGGAAAAAGTATGCGTCTGGGTTTACGGACTTTTCACGGATGTTCCTGGAGATTATATCAAAAAACCGATGAAAGACTGTACCGGAGAGGAGATTACGGCAGAATGGCTGTATCACATCGGCGTGCCGACAGATGAGATTCCGGAACTCGCAAAAAATCAGTGCACTTTGTGTACCGACGATGATGCCTTATATTACAGCATTCTTTATGCCGAGAACAAAAGGAGACCGGCCGGATGTCATTCCGGATGGCTGCATCAATTTCGCATTTCTCGGACAGTTTGCAGATACGCCGAGAGATACCGTATTTACGACAGAATATTCTGTCCGTACAGCAATGGAAGCTGTCTATGGACTGCTCGGTGTAGACCGCGGGGTACCGGAAGTGTGGGGCAGTGTGTATGATGTACGAGAACTTTTAGACAGTTCCGTTAAATTGATGGACGGAAGATCTCCGCTGGAGATTGAACTGCCGGGACCGCTCAATGCATTGAAAAAGCCATTGATACGGATCGTAAAAGGAACTGTGATTGAAAAACTGCTGAGAGATCATGATATTTTAAGGGACAGTATGTTTTAAACAGCAGAAATATGCGATTCTACCGACAGTCGATTGCCAAAAATTCAGGGATTCTTTATACTGAAAACATCAAAACAATAAGGAGTGATGTTTTTCATGTATGAAATTGACAATCAAAAGTTTGGGGGATTCGTAGCAGCGCTGAGGAAAGAAAAGGTTACACACAGAAGGAACTGGCAGAAAACTGTTTCTTTCTAATAAGGCGATATCAAAATGGGAACGTGGACTGAGTCTCCCGGATATCGCCTTATTGGAACCTCTGGCAGATATCCTGGGAGTAACAGTCGCAGAGCTGCTAAAAGGTGAGCGGATTCATGCCGCACTTGAGCCGCAGGAGATGGATGAACTGCTGGGAAAAACCATTCATTTGTCAGATAATCAAAAACACGTACATTCCAGTTTTCACAAAATGTGGTATTTGTTTGTCCTGGGATTCAGCATATTAGAACTCGGAATTTTAATATGGCAGGATGTAAATCTGATCCAGAAGGACATCTTTATTCTAGAAGCTTTATTTGCCTTATTTGGTGCATGGTTCTGCTTATTTGCAAAAGAACAGCTTCCGACTTATTATGATGAAAATGAACTTCATTATGTGTCCGACGGGGTCTTCCGAATGAATATTCCGTTTATTCGGATTCACAACAGTAACTGGCCGTATATTGTAAAATGCTGCCGATACTGGATGCTGGGATCCATGATCCTATTTCCTGTTGTCAGCTTTCTCCTGGTTACGGCAGGCTTGTGGGAATCGTCTCAAAAAGCGGTTACTTTGATTTGGGTATTCGGGTTGTTTGGTACCATTCTTGGAACTGGAAAATATTATGAATAGATGGGGATTGGTGTAAAATTATATCCCATTCGCTCTTGACAAATCTTTTTTTAAATAGCTATGATTCAAATTGTTTGAATCATAGCTATTTTATTAGAAAATCAGATAATGTTGCTTCTCATTCCAAGCGTACAGTGCGCCAGTAATTTTTTCTTCATCAAGTATCTCTATTTGTTTTCGGGAGGTATCTAAGATCCCTTCTTTTTTTCAGGATCCGAAATCGAGCGCTCCATCTGGGCAGTGGACGCTCCCGCAATGCTGGCAAGTTCTGACTGCGACAGCGGGATTTTCGCAGAGAGCGGGTGGACTTTTGTAAGATAGAGGTATAAGATATCGCAAATTCTGGCCAGACATGGTTCAAATGTCTGATTGATACTGTCAAAGAACATATATCCGATAAAATCACAATTCTCACGAAGCAGCTCCCCGGCAAAGGTTCCGTTTTCTGTTGCTATCTTTTCAAAGTGGGATACGACATCTTGTATACCTCACAGTCTGTCAGTGCCTGTATGATCATTTCATATTCCACACGAAATTCATGAATCTCGACGCCTACCGGGAAAATAGTCCGGGGCCAAACATATTCAGAGACTTCTTCCTCTGTTCATGCCCAAGTGAAAGATGGACAATTCCGCTTTTTGATATAGTAAGCAGTGTTATTGATCACTCCATATTGTGTCAGATAACTGCCTTTTCTGATCTGCGTCTTCTGCACCTCATAATTTAAGATTACATCCTCAAAATCATTCAGATAATTTGCCAGATAAATACTCGGAATGATATGCGGTTCAATATCAGCCACTTTTTTTCATCCTTTCAGCGGTTCTTAAGATCTGTTTATTTTATTCTAATTTCCATCGGTCCTGTGAGTCAAGAAAAAGAAGAAAAAATCGTTCTTTTCCCTCATATGAGGGGGAACTATCCAGAAGGAACTTTTATAGTATAAATCAGAAAGATTCAAGGAAATAGAAAGGATGACAAACATGAAAGTTTTGAACCTATGAAGATCAATGGTCTGGAACTGAAAAACAGGATGGTCGTATCAGCCATGGTGACCAATTATTGTACACCGGACGGAAAGGCAACCGAAAAATTTATTGCCTATCACGAACACAAAGCAAAAGGCGGATGGGCAGATTGAAAGCCATCGGAAGCTGACCGAACGCGTTCACGCCGCAGGCGGAAAAATCGCAGCTCAGATTTATCATGCCGGAAGAGAGACAAGCAGTGCCGTGACCGGAGTGCAGCCCGTAGCCCCTTCTGCAGTCAGGGAGCCAAGTATGCCGGAAACACCCAGAGAATTGACGATCCCGGAAATCCATACTCTGGTAGAGCAATTCGGTGACTGTGCAAAAAGAGCCAAAGCAGCCGGATTTGATGCAGTAGAAGTGCATGGAGCGCACGGATATCTGGCAGGCGCTTTCGCATCCCCGTTTTCTAACAAACGAAGTGACGAATATGGCGGAACGATCCGCAATCGTGCAAGATTTGGCATGGAGATTATTCGGAACATCAAAGAAAAATGCGGAAAAGACTATCCGGTGTTGTATCGGATCTCTTCTGTAGAATATGTGCCGGGCGGGCTGGATATCGAAGAGTCAAAGGTCATCGCAAGGTTGATGGAAGAAGCGGGCGCAGACTGTATTCACTGTTCCCAGGGCGTATACGCATCCACGCACACGATCATTCCGCCCTCCGTATTTCTGCGGGCGGGTTATGTGGAACATGCCGCAGAAATGAAAAAAGCAGTTCAGATTCCTGTTATCGCTGTAGGACGAATCAATGATGTAGAGATTGCGGAAAGTGTTCTCCAGTCCAAAAAGGCAGATCTTGTGACCATGGCAAGAGCCTCCCTGGCGGATCCAGAACTGCCAAACAAGGTTCTGAAAGGACGGGGAGATGAAGTGATCCGTTGTATCGGCTGTCTGCAGGGCTGTATCGGAGAGAACGGAAAAGGAAACGGTATCCGCTGCCTGGTAAATCCGCTTACCGGAATGGAAGATGAATATGATTTGACTCCTGCCGAAAGGCAAACAGGTCCTCGTTATAGGCGGTGGTATTGCAGGATGTGAGGCTGCGATCTCGGCAGCGTTAAAGGGTCATAAAGTCACTCTGATCGGAAAAAATGACCGATTGGGTGGACAGTGGATTCCCGCATCGGTTCCGATCGGAAAAAGCGAGTTTACTTCGTTTCTGTGCTGGCAGAAAAGTATGCTGGAGAAAATGCATGTACAGATCCTTCTGAATACAACCGCCGATGCAGAACTGATCAAACTCTATGAACCGGATACGGTCATCATCGCAACCGGAAGCAGACCGTTTATTCCGCCGATTCAAGGTGCAGATCAGGATTTTGTCGTAACTGCTCATGATGTACTCCTTGGAAAAACAGAGCCGGGCAATCGTGTTGTGGTCATCGGCGGCGGTCTCGTAGGAGCTGAAACTGCCGATATGCTCGGTCAGCAATGTGAACAGGTAACCATTATAGAAATGCTTCCGCAGATCATGAAAGATGGAGAAGCAGCTCCAACAAAAGTACATGAAAGCAGGTCGGATTTCCCAAACGGAGTTCAGATTCATACTTCTACAAAACTTTTGGAAACTCGGAGATCATACGGTAACCGCAGAAAAGACGGGAAAGATTTGTATTTGAAAATATTGATACGGTTATTATTGCAGTCGGAGTGAAAACAGACAGAACCCTTCTGGACTCCATGGAACATGTTTCCTGCAAAGTATTAAAAGTGGGAGATGCCAATGGGGTGAAAAACGGATATCTTGGAATCCGGGAAGGATACGAGGCAGGATTGAATGCGTAAAGAAAAGGAGAGGGAAAAATGGCAGAAGCAGTAAAAGATTATCAAAAGCTGGAACATGATATCATTCGTCTTGCAGGCGGTGCAGACAATATTGCCAGTGCACAACGGTGCGCGACCAGACTCCGTCTGGTTTTGAAAAATACACCCGGACAGGCAGAGGAAAAAATCAAAGCCCTGCCCGGCGTGATCACGGTTGTACAGAAACAGGGACAGTTTCAAGTCGTGATAGGAAATCATGTGGGAGATGTATTCGAGGCAGTTTCTGCAGAACTTGAAACAAACGAAAAAAACAGAAACAGGAAAGAACGCCCGAAAAAAAAGAAAACCTAGTTCAAAACCGCCTGCTTCAGATGATATCAGGAGTATTTGCACCTGTCTGTTATGTCCTTGCAGCCGGAGGACTTTTACAGGGATTGCTGATCATTCTTACAATGGCAGTACCATCCGTGACAGAAACCGGAGTCTATCCGGAAATCACCTATACCTCTTCTGTACTGCCGCCTTTGATTTTAGTTGCACTGCTGTCCAAGCTGGAGAAATTTCTAAATAAACATTTGCCGGAATTGATCAGATCCTTATTTACTCCGCTTATCTGCCTGGCAGCGCTGGTTCCACTGACCATCGTTGTGATCGGTCCATTGATCCAGTGGCTGTCCAATGGAGTTGCCGCCGGATACAATCTTCTGTATCAGATGGCGCCTCCGATCGCAGGTGCAGTTGCCGGCGGGGTGTGGCAGGTGATCGTAATCTTTGGCATTCACTGGGGGATGGTTCCGATTGTAATTGCCAATTTTGCGCAGAACGGACAGGACACACTGCAGATTTTTATTCAGATTGCTGTAATTTCACAGATGGCAGCTGCATTTGGAGTATTTTTAAAAGCAAAAGACAAGCAGCTGAGAACAGATGCACTGTCCGCCGGAATCACAGGAATTTTCGGAATTACAGAACCGGCAATCTATGGGATCACACTGCCGAGAAAGAAACCGTTTATTTATGGCTGTATCTGGGCTGCAATCGGAAGTGCAATCGCTGCGATACTGGGAGCAACACAGTATGTGTATGCAGGACTTCCGGGACTGATCTCCGTGGTAAATTCCATATCTGTGGAAAATCCGGGTTCATTTCCAGCCTGTGCCACAGGAGCAGCAGTGACGATTACAGGAACAATCGGAAGTATCCTGCTGTTTGGGTGCGAACCAAAGCAAAAGGAAAACGCAGAGCATTCTATTTTGGGACAAACTGTTTTCAGTCCGCTGACAGGAGAACTCAAATCTCTAAAAGACGTCAATGATCCCACATTTTCAGAAGAGATACTTGGAAAAGGAATTGCAATTCTTCCAAAAGAAGGAATCGTCTATGCGCCTTTTGACGGAGTAGTGTCCGCTCTTTTTGATACAAAACATGCAATTGGACTGACAGACGATCAGGGAATGGAGCTTTTGATCCATGTAGGACTGGAAACGGTAAATTTGGGCGGAACTCATTTTGAGGTGCATATTTCTCAGGGGGATCTGGTGAAAAAAGGTGATCCGCTGATTACATTTGATCTGCAGGAAATCCAGAAAAACACATGATGTCATTACACCGGTTCTTATTACAAGCGCAGATGATTTTTCAGAAATCGTGGTACAAAAAGAATTCGGTCCGGTAAAAGCAGGAGATGCAATTTTAACAGTCAAAAAATAGAGAAAGGATAAAAAAGAGATGAATCGAGTAATATTTCCAAAGGATTTTTTATGGGGCGGCGCAGTGGCAGCCAACCAATGTGAAGGAGCGTATTTGGAGGATGGAAAAGGGCTGTCCATTCAGGATATCATGCCAAAGGGAATCAAGGGGGCACCTACAGAAGAACCTACAGCGGACAACATGAAGCTTGTGGCAGTCGATTTTTACCATCGTTACAAAGAAGATATTGCCATGCTTGCAGAGATGGGATTTAAGGTGTTTCGATTTTCTATTGCATGGTCCAGAATTTTCCCAAATGGAAATGACAAAGAGCCAAATGAAAAAGAACTTCACTTCTATGATGATGTACTGAATGAGTGCAAAAAGTATGGTATTGAGCCATTGGTGACGATTTCCCATTACGAGACTCCATTGCATCTTGCAAGAGAGTATGACGGATGGAGGAGCCGAAAGCTCATCGACTTTTATATGAATTTCTGTAAAGTAATCTTTGAACGCTACAAAGGAAAAGTAAAGTACTGGCTTACTTCTAATGAAATCAATTCTGTGCTGCATCAGCCTCTGATCAGCGGTGGAATCCTGACTCCAAAGGAACAGCTCACAAAGCAGGAGCTGTATCAGGCAATCCATCATGAACTGGTTGCATCAGCAAAAGCAGTAAAGCTGGCGCATGAGATTATGCCGGACAGTCAGGTTGGCTGCATGATTCTGGCAATGCCGACATACCCGCTGACACCAAAGCCGGAGGATGTACTGGCAGCAATGCAGGCAGAACAGAAAAACTATTTCTTTGCAGATGTTCAGGCGCGCGGTGCATATCCAAAATATCTGGACAGCTATCTGAAAGAACAGAATGTCAGGATCAAGACAAAAATCCTGACGGGAACTATTGCTGTCTATATCGGAATCGTCTGTTATCTGTCCACAAAATTTGCACAGGGATCCACAACTGTTGGTATGATCGTATCCATCAAATTTATGAATTACAGCCGCTTTCACACACATCTGTATTGTTTCCACACTGCCTTCATGATAAACTGTCTTTATAAATGATAAAAATCACGGAGCTGAAACACGCATGGAAAAACTACAGAATACCAAAGAACCTTCCAGGGATCCGGAACGTATGAAATACCGGCTTTCGGAAGCGATGAAAGAATGTATGAAATATGCGCCGGTAGAAAAAATCACAGTAAAAGAAATTGTTGAAGTATGCGGTACAACAAGGCAGACCTTTTACCGAAACTTTCAGGACAAATACGATTTGATCAACTGGTATTTTGATAAGATTCTTTTGAAATCTTTCGAGTACATGGGAAAGAGCGAAACAATCTACGAAGGACTTGTCAATAAATTTTATTATATCCTGCAGGAGAATCTGTTTTTTCGTACTGCCTTTAAGAATGATGATCAGAACTGCCTGAGGGATCACGACTTTCATCTGATCCTTCAATTTTATACAGACCAGATTGAACAGAAGACCGGAGAGAAAATTTCAGAGCATTTGCGTTTCTTACTGGAAATGTATTGCCAGGGTTCCATCTATATGACTGTACAGTGGGTTCTTGGAAAGTTGAAAGGAACTCCAGAAGAAATTGCACGCTCTCTGGTTGATGCTATGCCTCTGAAACTAATGGAAGTATTTAAGGTATTAAATCTATTGTAAAGTGACAAAATTTGACAATTTTTCACTTTCTATTTTTGTGAAAAATTGTTAAAATCAAAACAAAGGAGAGTGATACAAATGGCAAATAGAATTATGCTGAACGAAACATCTTATCATGGGGCAGGAGCAATCCAGGAAATTGCAGCAGAAGCAAAGGCAAGAGCTTTCAAAAAAGCATTCGTCTGCTCGGATCCGGATCTGATCAAATTCGGAGTCACAGGAAAGGTGACAGACGTTCTTGACAAAGCTGGGCTTGCTTATGAAATTTATTCTGACATCAAAGCAAACCCGACCATCGAAAATGTACAGAATGGTGTTGCCGCATTCAAAGCTGCCAAAGCAGATTACATTGTTGCAATTGGCGGCGGTTCTTCTATGGATACCGCAAAGGCAATCGGTATTATCATTGCAAATCCGGAATTTGAAGACGTAAGAAGTCTGGAGGGTGTGGCGCCTACAACAAAACCCTGTATTCCAATCATTGCCGTTCCGACAACTGCAGGAACAGCTGCAGAAGTTACCATCAACTATGTGATCACAGATGTGGAAAGAAAAAGAAAATTGGTCTGTGTGGATCCGCATGATATGCCGATCATTGCGATCGTTGATCCGGATATGATGTCCTCTATGCCAAAGGGACTGACTGCCTCTACCGGTATGGATGCACTGACACATGCCATCGAAGGTTATACAACCAAAGGAGCATGGGAGATGACAGATATGTTCCACTTAAAAGCGATCGAGATCATTTCCAGATCTTTGAGAAGTGCAGTAGCAAATGAAAAAGAAGGACGGGAAGGAATGGCTCTCGGACAGTATATCGCAGGGATGGGATTTTCCAATGTCGGCCTTGGAATTGCGCATTCCATGGCACATACATTAGGAGCTGTTTATGATACACCTCATGGTGTCGCATGTGCGATGATGCTTCCAATTGTTATGGAATACAATGCAGATTGCTCCGGAGAAAAATATCGCGAAATCGCATGTGCTATGGGCGTGAAAGGTGTAGATGAGATGTCTGCTGACGAGTACAGAAAAGCTGCTGTGGATGCAGTACAGAAACTTTCTGTAGATGTAGGAATCCCAACAAAACTGGAAGCACTCAAAGAAGAAGATCTTCCGTTCCTTGCCGAATCTGCGCACGCAGATGCATGTGCACCAGGCAATCCAAAAGATGCCAGTGTAGAAGATCTGAAAAACTTATTCAGAAAACTGATGTAAACAGAACCAGACAGGACAGCCGTTGAAAGAGATGGCAATCCTGTCTTTTTTACTTTTAAAAGTTTATTAAGCTAAAGCGTTAATTTGCCAGTTCTTTAAAAAAATAAAGAAAACAGTGCAAAACCTATTGACAATTTATTAAAAAAGTATAAAATATCTATAAAACAGAGTGCACTCTATTATAAAGAAATGGGAGATGAAAATTTTATGGCAACTTTTATAACAGGGCTTGTAATACTTTTACTTGGAGGCTGGCTGTACGGGAAATTTGTAGAGCATGTCTTTAAACCTGACGATCGCGAGACTCCAGCCGTACGAATGAAAGACGGTATTGATTATGTTCCTATGAATAAATGGAAGAACGCATTGATCAACCTCTTAAATATCGCAGGTACTGGTCCGATTTTTGGGCCGATTCAGGGGATCTTGTTTGGACCAATCGCATTTATTACCATTCCAATCGGATGTGTGATCAGCGGTGCAACACATGACTATTTAAGCGGAATGATGTCACTTCGCCAGAATGGTGCACAAATGCCGGGAATCATCCGGAAATTTCTGGGAAATAAAACCTATCAGGTGTATAATATTTTCCTTTGTTTTCTGATGCTTCTTGTTGGTGCTGTTTTCACCTATACCCCGGGAGATCTATTCGCAGGACAGATTTGCGGATTTCAGGATGTCAATGTATGGACATGGGTAATTTACGGAGTGATCTTACTTTACTATCTGGTCGCAACTTTGTTCCCGATTGATAAGATCATTGGTAAGATTTATCCGATTTTCGGTGCGATTCTGCTCTTATCGGCAGTCGGAGTATTTGCTGGAATCTTTATTCAGGGATATCAGCTTGATAATATTGATTTCAGCCATGGTCTCAAAGGAATTTTTGATGTGTATCCGATCTTTGATGCAGAAGGAAATTCGGGAGCAGGAACAAAATTCATTCCTGTCTTTTTCGTAACAGTAGCCTGTGGAATTACATCTGGTTTTCACTCTACACAGTGTACTTTAATTGGACGCTCTGTAGAACATGAAAAAGAAGGACGCACAGTCTTTTATGGAATGATGATTCTGGAAGGCCTGATCGCCATGATCTGGGCCAGCAGCAGCTATGGGACTTTACAACAGCGGTTCTACTGCCGGAGCTACCGCAGCAGTTGGCGAAGTTGCAAAAGGTCTGCTTGGTCCTGTGGGAGGAATCATCGCAATCCTCGGTGTGATTGTTCTTCCAATCACATCCGGAGATACAGCCCTTCGCTCCTGCCGTCTGATGGTTGCAGATTACCTGCACATTGATCAGAAAACCAGAAAAAAGTCGTGTACTTGTGACATTGGGAATTTTTATTCCTGTCATTTTGATCCTTGTTTTTGCAAAATGAATACAGAAGGATTTAATATCCTCTGGAGATATTTTGCATGGAGCAACCAGACCATCGGAGTTTTCGCATTTGCTGCAATTACTATTTATCTGATGGCGAAAAAGGGGGGCCAAAAAAATGGAATCTATCTGATTGCATTGATTCCAGGAAGTTTTTATATGTTCATCATATCTTCTTTCATTTTGAGTCAGAAAATTGGATTTGGTCTGCCAATGACAGTTGCTTATATTATCGCAGGTGTTTTGACCGCTCTCTATTTTGCCGGTCTGATCAAGCTTGGCAGAAAATATGCTGCCAGCCATGAGGAAGAGTAACCTTTCTCTATTGAAAACTGTTTTCTTAATATTTACATAAAAGTTCCTTCTGCGTTATAATATTTATTATAAGCTCAAAAGAAAGAAGGAATTGAAAATGAAAGTTTTGATGTTAAATGGAAGCCCGAGAAAAGAAGGCTGCACGTATACCGCACTTATCCAGATTGCCGGGGTTTTAGAGAAAAACGGAATCGAAAGCGAAATTTTTCAGGCTGGAACCCCGGAACTTGAAAATGTAAGAGCAGCTGCCGAAAAGATGAAAGAGGCAGATGCTCTGATCGTCGGCTCTCCGGTATACTGGGCATCTCCAAGCGGGCAGATCATCGAATTTATGGATAAGTTCTGTTCTCTTGCCGGAAAAGATATGTTGCTGAAACCTGCTGCCGCCATTGCATCCGCAAGACGCGCCGGCACCACAGCAACCTTGGATGTCCTCTTAAAATACTTTTCATTCCACCAGATGCCAATCGTTTCTTCCAACTATTGGAATATGGTACACGGCAACACTCCGGATGAAGTACTTCAGGACAAAGAAGGAATTCAGATCATGCATGTTCTCGGCAAAAATATGGCATGGCTTCTGCATTGTCTGGAAGCCGGAAAAAATGCTGGAATTTCAAAACCGGAATCAGAAGAGAAGGTAAAGACAAACTTTATCCGTTAAATCTCTGATTTTTCAACACATCCCGGATCGTATTTCATCCGGGATGTGTTTTTTTTCTCAAAAAATACGATTTTCCCACCTCTAAAATATTAAATGTCCTCTTTCACAGTCATGACTGCACTGGTAATAGGAACTCTCAGCATATGCTCATTTCTGATATCGGATGTTTTCTGCAGGCACCGGTCTAGATATCCATTCAAAATCGTCAGCGGTGTACGCAGATCATGGAGGAGTGCAGTGCTCAGATCCTGATTGGCCTTTCTGCTTGCTGTCTCCTGCCGGATATTTTTATCCCTTTCTTTTCTATTTTAAGCTGTTTGATCTGTGTATATTATAGCGAATTTAAAAAAATACTATTTTTCTTAAGCATTTTTAAGATTTGCTTTTGGATTTTTTTAAGAAAATACCAGTATCATCGTTTTCAGGAGGTAGACAGAATATGAAAACTGAAACAATTACTGTAATTATCCCATGCTTTAATGAAGAGGAGGCTCTGCCTGTATATTATCAGGCAATGCAGCCCGTTATGAAGCAAATGGAGAATATTGACTTTGAACTGTTAGTTATCGACGATGGATCCACTGATCATACACTGCTGGAAATGAAAGCGCTGCACCAAAAAGATCCTCGCTGCAAATACTTTTCTTTTTCCCGTAATTTTGGAAAAGAAGCAGCCATTTATGCCGGTCTTTCCAATGCCGGCGGAGATTATGTTGCAGTCATGGATGTAGATCTGCAGGATCCGCCGTCACTGCTGCCGAAGATGTACAAAATTCTGTTAGAAGAGGAGTATGACAGCGTGGCAACCAGACGTTCTGACCGGGCCGGAGAGACAAAGTGGTCTTTAAGAAAACTGTTTGTATATTCCATGGAAGGAATCACCGGATTTTCTGTGGCGCCATTGTCACTGGCATCTGTACTGGGACTTTTGTTCTGTCTGGTTTCTTTTGTCATGATCATCGTGATCATCGTACGGACCTTGATCTGGGGAGACCCTGTATCCGGATGGCCTTCTCTTGCCTGCATCATCTTTATGGTAAGTGGCGTGCAGCTTTTATGTACCGGAATTGTAGGACAGTACCTGTCTAAGACATATCTGGAGACAAAACACCGGCCGAATTTTTATTTTAAAAGATTCCAGCGAAGAGGAAACGAGGACACACTATGAATACGAACACTAAATGCAAACAATGGCGGATGCCTTTTCTTTTGATTCTTTTCACTTTGTTTTTCTGCTGGTTATTTTGCGGGAGATATGGTGTATTCGGCTCAAAAGTAGACTGGATCAGCCAGCACAGCGTATTTCCGGATTATTTCCGACAGCAGTTTTATGACACCGGAGACTTCTTCCCGGAATTTGCAGCGGGCATCGGAGGAGGACAGAACATTTATAACTTTGCCTACTATGGACTGTACAGTCCTGATTTTTTTGTTGTCCTATCTGCTTCCTTTTGTGAAAATGAGCGATTATCTGATTGCAGCATCCTTCACCTGCCTTGCATCAGCAGTTGTATTGCTTTACTTCTGGCTCATAAAAAAGAGGGTTCTCCCAGACTGTCAGCTTTCTGACTGCACTGTTGTTTTTGCTGTCAGCACCTATGATTTTTCAGTCCTACAACCAGATTATGTTTGTCAATTATATGCCGTTTCTGTGTATGGCTCTTTGGGGTGTGGATTCTTTCCTGGAAAAAGGAAAACCGCTTCTCTATTTATCCGGTGTATTTTTGATGATCATGACCAGCTTCTACTTCAGTATCGGCGGAATTCTGGTCCTGATTTTATACGGACTGCACCGATACTTTATGCTGCAGGATTCGCTTGGAAAGAAAATCCGGTTTCTTGATTTTCTCAAAGACGGAATCCGGTTTTTAGGTCCGATCCTGACCGCGATTCTTTTAAGCGCCTTCTTTTTAGTCCCAACCGCAATGGCTTTGCACGGCGGAAGAGAAGGGGAAACAACACCGACAGATCTTTCCCTTTTTATTCCTACAGTAAAATTATCCTCGATTCTTTATCATCCTTATGCAATCGGACTGACCACACTGATCCTGACCGTTTTGATCGCCGGACTTGCCTGGAAGAGAAGAGGAGAACGGATCCTGATCTGGAGCACGATCCTGATTCTGACGATTCCGTTCTTTTCTTATCTGCTCAATGGCGGACTGTACATCCGGGACAAGGTTCTGATTCCGTTTCTTCCGGTTTTATGCTATCTGATCGCCTGCTATATGCAAAAACAACAGGAAGAAGCTCGCCCGCTCTGGCGCGGACTTCTGCCTTATATTCTGACGATCATACTGATATTTACCGGAAACACAGAATCCATGCCGTCCTTCAGCCGATTCTTACTTGCTCTGGACGTCGTCATCATGGCGGGATGCTACCTGCTCTTTTATGAATTGACTCGTTTCGGGATTCGGACAAACAGAAAATCCCTTCGCACCGGAAGTGTTTTGTGCCTTTTGATCCCGCCAATCCTGTTCCTTGGAATCTACGATCAGTCTTTCCAGACACAGGCAGACACGATGCTGGATTCCGGTTTTTATCAGAAAATAGCGGATTATGAAACGAAAAAAGCAACCGAATTTATCACGCGAAAACAAGAGTTTTACCGCATGGAACAAATCGGTACCCCAAAAGAAGAGTTTGCCGATCTCAATCGCATCTGGAGCACCGGACAGTACAGCAGCTCTGTGTATTCTTCTGTATATAATGCAGATTATCAGGAATTTCGGACAAAGACGTTTGAACTGGAAGAGCCCTATCGGAATTTTCTAATGCAGTCTGTTTCCAGAAATCCTGTCTATCAACGGTTTATGGGCATCAAATATCTGATCACCCAGGAGGATGTTCCCGGCTATCAATGGGACTGTACAATCGGAAATACGAAAGTTCTGAAAAATGACAATGTATCACCAATTGCCTATGCAACGAACCGGCTGCTAAATAAACAGACCTATGATACATTACCGTTTCCGTACAATCAGACTACACTTTTAGATTATGCTGTAGTAGAAAAAGGCGGACAAAAAGAGACTCCGGATTCTGACAGTCTGAAGATCACATCCGGAACAATGACGCTTCCGGCTCTCCAAAAGACCGGAAACACTCTGACACAAACAGACGAAACCATAACGGCAGTATTAAAACAGACTGAGATTCTTCATTTAAATCTTGCAGACTTATTTCCGAACTGGAATGAGAACGGACAAAATGAGCAGGAGCATGTTTTATTCCTGCAATTTCATGTAAAAAACAAGAAGCCATCTTCTGACGTATCCATCACACTGGAAAAAGAACGGAATAAATTAAGTGCCAGATCGCACATTTACTATAACCACAACACAACATTTACGTATGCGGTTCCATTGGAAAAAGGGCAGCAGCAGATCTCCCTCACCCTTGGAAAAGGAAGCTACCAGCTTTCCAATCTGCAGCTTTCTCTGGGAACCTGGCAGGACCCGGCTTCAAACGAAACACTATATCAGTCTGAATTTCACGCGGATAAAATGCTTCCAAAGGCAATCAGCTCAAGGGAACGATCCAGGTTGATCAAAAAAGTTATTTTATCACAACCATTCCTTATGACTCTCATTTTGAAGTCCTGGTGGATGGCAAGAACGTATCTTATGAAAAAGTAAATACTGCATTCCTGGGCTTTCCGCTGAAACAGGGAAAACACAAAATCGAAATTTCCTACCATGCACCAGGCGCGGCTGCCGGAAAACTCCTGTCATTTGCAGGAATTTTAATCTGTTTGTTTCATCTCATTTCCGGCTTTCAGCATTCGAAACAGACGTCTCGCCGCATTGAGATATAATTCTTCGGCCTGTTCCAGTGCCGCATGCAGTTCCATTGGGGCATTGACTGTAGTCAGAATCGAATCGATTCCTGAATCGTAGATTCTTTCTGCACCCTGTCCCATGGAGCCAACAATGGCCACTGCCGGAATGCCGTACTTTTTGCTGTGCATCCCGACACCATGCAGTACCTTTCCAAACGCAGACTGCCAGTCTGTGCGCCCTTCTCCTGTAACCACAAGAGATACACCCTGAAGCCTGCTGTCAAAATCAACCAGATCCAGAACCGTTTCAATCCCTGATTTCAGCACCGCATTTAAAAAGACCACCAGTGCGGCCCCCAAACCGCCGGCTGCACCTGCTCCCGGAATTTCATTGACATCCACCCCAAACTCTCTCAAAAGAACATCCCGGTAATGGAGCATTCCCTCCTCAAGCCTTGCTAAACTCTCCGGGGTTCCTCCCTTTTGTGGACCGAATGTATAGGTTGCTCCATTTTCCCCACAGAGCGGATTATTGACATCACACATGACTGTGAATTTTGTCTTTGCAACTCTTGAATTCAGACCGGAAACATCAATTTCAGAAATTTTACCCAGATTTTCCCCGCATCCCTGCAAGATCTCGCCATTTTCATCCAGAAAACGAACTCCCAAGGCGCACATACATCCCATTCCTCCGTCATTCGTCGCCGATCCTCCGATTGCGATCGAAATATCCCGAAAACCACGATCCAATGCATCCAGGATCATTTCTCCGGTTCCATAGGTAGTTGTTTTTTTCAGGATCTCGTTCCGGTTCTGTCAACAGTGGAAGACCGGATGCTGCCGCCATTTCCATGACTGCACGTTCTTCATCCAGTTTTCCGTAAAAGCAGTCTGATTTTTTTTCCAGAGAGGCCCGCACACCACAAGTGGAATCCGCTGCCCCTGAACTGCAGACAATACAGCATCCGTTGTACCTTCGCCTCCGTCTGCAGTCTCAATACTGGTACAGGTGCAATCCGGAAAGGATTCTTTTGCTGCTGTCGTAAGCAGTTCTGCAATACGCGCAGAAGATAACGTTCCTTTAAAAGAATCTGATGCAAATAAAAATTTCATAGTGAGAAGCCTCCCTTTTTCATCTTGTATTTTTCCCTAATGAAGGAAGAGTGACAGTATAAAGATCTCAAGCATACCGGAAAGACCAAGCACGAGCGTTGCTATTGTCTGTGTTTTGTATCCTTTTTCCGGAGTCATCGCGCCGAAATTGGTAACTACCCAGAATAGGAATCATTTGCATGAGATACTGTCATAGCTCCAGCCCCGATTGCCATTACCGCAAGCGTTGCCCGTATCGGGGAATCCAGTCCCAGAACCGGCAGGATAGGAGCTACGATTCCTGCTGTTGTCGTAAGTGCAACTGTTGAAGATCCCTGTGCACTCTTCAAAATCGCTGCAAGGATAAACGGGAAGAAAATACCTATTGTCTCCAGCAATTCTGCATTTTGTGTAATATAATCAATCATACTTGTAGAAGCGATCACTTTTCCCAACACACCGCCTGCAGCTGTTACAAACAAGATTGGTCCAACGGTTTTTAATGTTTCATTCGTCAAATCATAAAATTTATCGATTCTCCTTGCACCCACAAGCTGAATCACACCGAAAATGGTGCCAACTGCAAGGGCAATAATCGGCGTTCCCAAAAACTTCAAAATGTCAATTTGCAGTTCCTGACCAGCCTGCCATTGATGCAATAGAGCTTGCTCCCATCAAAAGAATCGGTATGAGAATCGGTGCAAGTGCAATAAATCCATTTGGAAGTTTTCCGTATTCAGCAACCAGCTCTTCGTAAGATTTCTTTACATCATTACAGTTTGCTTCATCATCAGCTGTTACCTTTTTCCCGATGTATTTTGCATAAAAATATCCAGCAATCAGAGGAAATACAGAACATAATGCTCCAATTCCCATAACCATCAGTAAATTATCTCCAATCCCCAGTGTCGATGCCGCAGCAATCGGCCCCGGTGTCGGCGGAATGAATACATGCGAGATATACAAACCGCAGGAGAGTGCGATGGACATTGCAACGGATGACACACCGGTACGATTTACCAATGCTTTTCGGATTGGATTCAAAATAACAAATCCAGAATCACAGAATACCGGAATGGAAACAACCCATCCCATCAGTTCCATAGCCAACTCCGGATGGTTTTTTCCAACCAGATGGATGACCATGTCTGCAAGTTTCAATGCAGCTCCGGTCTCTTCCAGAATGCTTCCGATTAATGCTCCAAGAATAATAACGATGCCAATACTGGTGAATGTACCGGAAAATCCGGCTCCAATCACTGTTGCCAGACCACTGGTAACAGTTCCGTCCGATGCGGTCTGGTCGACCAGCGGAATTCCTGCCACCAATCCCAGAATCAAAGAAACACCCATAATCGATAAGAACGGATGAATCTTAAATTTGGAAATAGCTACAATCATGAATACAATTGCAACAATAAAAGCGATGATAAGTGGAAATCCTGTCATATTAAAGCCCCCTTTGCTTTTTTTGCTTTTATTTAATTGTATTCATTGTAGCAGAATATTTTTCAAAAATTCAGAATACTTCAACCAAAACTTTCTCCATATTTTGTGTTTCACGCACAAAACATGTGTTCTATAATTTTAAGTATAAATACAAACAGATCAGCATCCATGTATCGTCCATTGAACGCTGATGGTCCAGACGCAGAACCTCTCTTATTTTATTATAACGGTAGGTAAACGTATTCTTATGCATAAAGCACTGCCGCGCTGCATTTTGGATATTGAAATTATTCTGAATCAGACTTCCCACAATTTCAATATAATTTTTTCGAAAGTCTTCCGGAAGTTTCTGTGCAAACACATTAAAAATCTGCTGTAATTCCTGTCTTGGAATGCAAGAGGTGATATATTCTCCTATAAAATCATAAAAATAAAACGCCTGATGTTCTCCAAAAATGTGAGTTTCCAGCCATTTGCAATGCTGATACGAATAATAATACTGAGAAAAGCTGGTCTGAAAGGTTCCAACGTAGAATGTACAGCAAATCTCTTCTTCCCGCATCCATTTCAACGTACTTTTCAAATAGTCGGCAAGCAAAAATTTATAATCTGAAAAAAGATGTTCCCCTTTTAGTGTTTTGAAGATCAAAATATATCGATCTTCCATCTGAAAACTGATATCCTGCGTAAGATGTTCCCGTCCGTTCTTGATTGAATGTAAGAAAGCCTCCTGATCTGAAGCGGACTGCAGATGACAAAGAATTGGAATTCGGATCAAATCCTCCCGGTAATTCAATTCTGCTGCCAGCTTTTGTATATCCTGTGGCGCACGATATTGCTTTTGCGTCAACATCTCCATGAAACGGTCCTTCCTTGTCTGTCTTCGAAACGCCTGCATTTTCTGATTTTCATATTTGATCAGCGTTTCTATCGCCATCTTGATAATGAGTGCGATCGGTCGTATCTCCTCTGGATTTCCCGTCACGCCTACCACGCCTTCCCGTTTTCCCTCAATCTCGATTACCATATTGATCCCGCTTAATACTCCCGGGTATTCATTGTCATTTTCAGTGACCATGATATCCGTTGTTCCATGCACGATCTGCCATGCAACTTCGTGAAATTTCCCGATTCGCTCCGGATTACGGCTCGCAATGATCACACCCTGTTCATTCATAATATTGACATTATAACTGGTGTATTTTGTAACCTGTTCGATTAGTTTTTTCCGCCAGTGAATTCTCCAGCATCCTATCCCGCCTGCCTTTCCATTATTTCTTAAATTGTAACAAGATTCCTGGGAAACTTCCAGTTTTTTCAATCCGTATTTTTTTGATTGACACCCGTTCTGTCCTCATTTTATAATGAGAAAAATACAGTTTCCATTTTGTATTTTAGATGTCATCCAAAGGAAAGGAGTCAGAGTGTTATATATCATTATACCGATTGTAGTACTGTTACTTATTTTCTTATTTGCAGGCTATGTAAAGGCTCCGCCGAATAAAGCGGCGATCATTACCGGACTGTCAAAAAATCCAAGAGTTCTGCTTGGAAAATCAGGGTTTAAAGTACCACTTTTTTTGAACGTGTTGACTGGCTGGAAGTCGGGCAGATCAACATCAATGTTGTAACAGAAGATTATATTCCAACTAAAGATTTTATCAATATCAAAGTTGATGCCATTGCCCAGGTAGCAATGGAAGTTTCCAACAATCAGGTTTCTGCCGTTGCCATGCGAAACTTTCTGAACCGGAAGGCAGATGATGTGCGATCTATGATCACCGAATCTTTACAGGGAAATCTCCGTGAGATCATTGGAACCATGGATTTAAAGAGCATTTGTCAGGACAAGGCAAAATTCAGTCAGGAAGTCAAACAAAATGCCGAACAGGATATGAAAGAACTGGGAATCCGCATTCTTTCTTTCAACGTCCAGAACGTCAACGACAAAGACGGACTGATCGATGATCTTGGAATTGATAACCGCGAAACAATTCGTAAGACTGCACGGGTTGCAAAAGCAAATGCGGATCGTGATGTAGAAGTTGCATCTGCAGAAGCGGCAAACAAGGCCAGTGAAGCAAAAGTGGCGGCAGAACTTGCCATTGCACAGCGTAACAATGATCTGGAGATCCGCAAAGCCGAATTAAAAATTGGGGAAGACACAAAAAGAGCAGAAGCGGATGCCGCATATGAGATTCAGAAGCAGACCTCCCGAAAAACGGTAGAAATCCGGGAACAGGAAGCAGATATTGCCCGCCGGGAAAAAGAAATTGAACTACAGACAAAAGAAGCCGAAGTTGCTGAGAAAAAGCTGGATGCTGAGATCCGTAAAAAAGCAGAAGCAGACAAATATGCAGAAATGCAGAATGCAGATGCGGAATTATACCGCCGCCAGAAAGATGCCGAGGCACAGCAGTACGAAGCAGAGAAAGAAGCTGCTGCCATCCGTGCGAAAGGTCTGGCAGAAGCAGAAGCCATCCGGAAAAAAGGTCTGGCAGAAGCAGAAGCTCTGGACAAAAAGGCAGAAGCTATGAAAAAATACGGACAGGCAGCAATTCTGGAAATGATCGTAGGAGTTCTTCCGGATATTGCAAAAAGTGTGGCAGAACCATTATCTGCGATTGATAAAGTCACGGTAATTGGCGGAAACAGCGACGGGGTATCTGACCTTGCAGGAAATGTACCGATCATCATGGGGAAAGTCATGGAATCCGTAAAAGAAGCGACCGGAATCGATATGAACGAAATCATCCGTGCAGAAACTTTTGAAGGAAAAACAACAAAAAACATCAACTTTACAGGACTGGATCAGGTAGGAGAAGAGATTGCACAAGGTGCTGCTCAATCCGTATCTGAGACATTGCAGGAGACGGAATAGACACAAAAGATACAAGGGATTTGGATGACAGAAAGGAAAGGGCTTTGTGAAGGTACAAAGCCTTTTTAATTTCAGAAAAGATACGCGGAACAGCAATCGGTGATAAGTTTGATGCAGTGCAAAATATAACACTTTCCTCTTATCTTTATGGAATTTTTGAGATATAATGGTGTTGGTAATTTATAAAATTCAGGTTAGGGGGGATACTGTGGATTCAGCAGTAAAAAGAAACAGATATGAAATAGACATGTGTAACGGTACCGTTTTGGATAAGTTGATTTCATTTTCCATTCCTTTGATGTTATCAGGAATTTTACAACTTTTATTCAATGCCGTAGACATCATTGTGGTTGGAAGATTTACAGGAAGTCAGGCATTGGCAGCAGTTGGATCAACAACTGCTTTGATCAACGTATTTACGAATTTGTTTATCGGAGTTTCACTTGGAGCAAATGTTCTGGCCGCGCGCTTCTATGCGTCAGGTCAGGAAAAGAAGATGTCAGAGACTGTACATACCGCAATTACATTCGCTTTGACCAGCGGAGTTGTAATGGTTTTTGTCGGTTTGTTCTTCTCAAGGACCGCTTTGGAACTTATGGATACGCCTGCAGATGTAATTGAACAATCTGCTCTGTATATGCGGATTTATTTTGCCGGAATGCCGTTTTTTATGCTCTACAATTATGGAGCTGCCATTCTCCGTGCAGTAGGAGATACGAAACGTCCGCTTTTTTTCTTGATGATTGCGGGCGTAACAAATGCATTGCTGAATATGTTTTTAGTCATCGTTCTGCATCTTGGAGTTGCAGGAGTCGCGATTGCGACCGTAATCGCACAGATGATTTCCTGTATGTTAGTGCTTCGGTGTCTCTACAGGTCAGACAGCAGCTATCAATTCAGATTTTCTAGGATGGGATTGAAATGGATTTATTTAAAGCAGATTTTTCAGGTAGGAATTCCGGCCGGAATCCAAAGTACGGTGATCAATTTTTCGAATGTCCTTTTGCAATCCTCTGTAAATTCATTCGGTTCTGTGGCAATGGCTGGATATACTGCTGCCAACAATATTTTTGGATTTTTGTTTGCATCCGTAAATTCCATCACACAGGCCTGTATGAGCTTTACCAGTCAGAATTACAGTGTTGGAAAGTGGAAACGAATGGATAAAATTCTTCGAAACTGTATCCTTTTGTCGGTAGCAGTCTCAATTGTTATGGGAGGCGGATCCTATCTGATGGGGCCGCAGCTTTTGCGGGTTTACACATCGGATGCAGCAGTAATACAATGCGGCATGGAGATTCTCCTGTATACGACAGTGACTTATTTTATGTGCGGACTGATGGATCTGTTTCCGGGAGCACTGCGCGGCATGGGATTTTCAGCAGTTCCAATGCTCCTGTCTGTAATCGGAACAGTAGGAACCAGGATTGTCTGGATATTTTGGGTATTCCCAAAACATCGTTCTTTAGATGTACTTTTTATTTCCTACCCTGCATCATGGTTTCTTACCATTGTATTACAAGTAATCTGCTACTGTTTTGTGCGGAGAAAGCTCAAAAAAGCCATCGTGACGGCTAAAATCTGAGAATTCTTATTCCGCTGAAAAGTCATCGTGATTGAATTTGAAGGAGAAAAGAAATGTCAAGTATATATGACAGAACCGATATTTATGATTTGTTAGAAGATCAAACCCCATTTGGAGTGCCTTAAAAAATCATGGAAAACGTTGTTACAAGGAAAGAATGTTCATTCTTTTTAGACGTTAGTATTGGATCAGGAAGTGTAACGTTGCCGTTATGTGAGTTGGGTGTTCAACTTGCAGGTTCCGATTTGAGCGAAGAAATGATAAGAAAATGCAAAGAAAAAGCTTCTGCGGCAGGATATGAGATTGAATTAAAGAGTTGTGATTTTAGGAAGCTTTCTTGCTGGGAAGGCAAACAATTTGACTGTGTTGCCAGTACGGGAAATTCATTGCCGCATGTAAATAATGATGATGTACTTACAGCTTTAGAGCAAATGAATTCGTTGGTAAAAAAAGGCGGATATTTATATCTGGATACTAGAAATTGGGAAAAATTTTGAATGAAAAAAGAAGATTCTATCTGTATAATCCCGTTTTTGCAAAGAAATGCAGAGT
>ENA-OPYU01000225-OPYU01000225.1-human-gut-metagenome-genome-assembly--contig:-NODE-225-length-23164-cov-4.189521_pt1 | contig 23164 bp, 32 predicted proteins | sample MGYA00242637_ERZ504482 | MGnify/ENA primary metagenome ERZ504482 (study PRJEB26092, sample SAMD00036237) | human gut metagenome | host: Homo sapiens | study: EMG produced TPA metagenomics assembly of... | reverse complement strand
CTACTGAAATTACCTTTCCCATTCTTCTTTCTCCCTTCTGATATTTTCTCGCAGATATTTTTCAAATGTACTTCGCTTAATTAGAACTTTTTTCCCAATCTTATAAACTGCTCCTGCCTTATGCGATAATCTTACGATTGGCTTATATCCAAGCTCGTAATAATCCATAGCTTGTTTATAACTTATAAATTCATGTTGCATAAATTCTATATCTTCATCATCAATAAGATTAGAAAACATCCATACCTTTCCATGCATCTCAACTAAATTCCTTTCTCCGATTTGTCATCTTATTTTTCATGAAATTGTTCAAGATATTCATCAAAGATTTCTCTGTTTATCAAAACGATTCCATCCATTCTGTAAATCGCACCCGCATCATTTGCAAGTTCCATCAACTTTTTATGTGACAGGCTATATACGATTTCTGCTTGTTGATAACGAAGAAATTTTCTTCTAAGTCTGCGTGCTTCTTCTTTTACCTCTGAACGCTTCTGCTGGTTATAATACATATTTTCTGTTTTCAAATCTGTTTCCCCTTTCACCTTTTATTCGACCACAACGAACATTGTTTAATTGAATTAAAAAAACGGGGCCACTCTCTGAAAGATTTTTTGCTTTTCCAAAAAAGGTTGCCCCTCACAATTTCATATTGTTGGAGATAGTATTACTGACAACTAATCACCATTCTTCATGATGCTTCATGTTTGAATACAAATTTGTTGTCAAATTGTTGTCAAAAAGAATTTTTCGTTGTCAAATTTGTGAAGATTTCTTACTTTCTTAGTACAACTTCGCCCCTGCCGGAATCTTATCATCCAGAATCAGAACATTGAGTCCTTCTCTTCCCTCTACAAGATGTGTAGCAGAGATAATCATACCACATGAATCAATTCCCATCATCTTACGTGGAGGAAGATTTGTGATTGCAAGTAATGTCTTGCCAACCAGTTCTTCCGGTTCATAATAATCGTGAATTCCACTTAAAATCACACGATCTTCGCCTGAACCATCATCCAGAACGAACTTCAGAAGCTTCTTAGATTTTGGAACCGCTTCACATTCTTTAACCTTTACAGCTCTAAAATCAGACTTGCTGAATGTATCAAAATCAACCATATCTTCGAATAATGGCTCTACTTCCACGTTGGAGAAGTCGATCTCAACCTTCGCTGGTGCAGTTGTTTCTTCTGCCGGAACAACTACCTTTGCAGCTACCGGAGCAGACTGTGCAGCGTTGTTTGCTTCGTTCTTAGCAGCGCCCTGTGACTTCATTGTCGGGAACAGCAATACATCACGAATTGCAGCGCTGTCTGTGAGCAGCATTACCATTCTGTCGATTCCGAATCCGATACCACCTGTTGGCGGCATACCGATTTCCAGAGCATTCATAAAATCTTCGTCTGTGGTGTTTGCTTCTTCATCACCCTGTGCCAGAAGTTCTTCCTGTGCTTTGAAACGTTCTCTCTGGTCAATTGGATCATTTAATTCAGAGTAAGCATTTGCCATTTCCCATCCGTTCATAAAGAACTCGAAACGTTCTACATATTCCGGATTTTCCGGTTTCTTCTTAGTAAGAGGAGAAATCTCGATTGGATGATCCATAACAAAAGTAGGCTGAAGCAAGTGTTCCTCAACAAATTCCTCAAAGAAGAGGTTCAGGATATCACCTTTTTTGTGTCTCTCTTCGTATTCTACATGATGTTCTTTTGCCACAGCTCTGGCTTCTTTTAAAGTATGAATTTCATTGAAGTCCACACCTGCATATTTCTTAACAGCATCCACCATGGTGATACGCTCAAATGGTTTTCCTAAGTCCATTTCAATGCCATTGTACACGATTTTTGTAGTTCCCAGAACTTCCTGTGCCACATGACGGTACAGGTTTTCTGTTAAATCCATCATGCCATGGTAGTCTGTATATGCCTGGTACAACTCCATTAAGGTAAACTCTGGATTATGTCTGGTATCCAGACCTTCATTACGGAATACTCGTCCGATTTCGTAAACTCTCTCCATACCGCCTACGATTAATCTCTTCAGGTATAATTCAAGAGAAATACGCAGTTTAAAATCTTCATCAAGAGCGTTGAAATGTGTCTCAAAAGGACGTGCCGCTGCACCGCCGGCATTTGCTACCAGCATAGGAGTCTCTACTTCCAGGAATCCCTGTCCATTTAAATAATTACGAATGCTTGCAAGAATTTTAGAACGTTTAATAAAGGTTTCTTTTACATCTGCATTCATGATTAAATCCACGTATCTCTGACGGTAACGCAGGTCTGTGTTAGTCAGTCCATGGAATTTCTCCGGGAGCGGTTTTAAACTCTTAGATAACAGTGTTACTTCTGTGGCATGAATAGAAATCTCTCCGGTTTTTGTCTTAAACACTTCACCTGTGATTCCTACCAGATCGCCGATATCCATTTTCTTAAATTCTTTGTAAGACTCTTCTCCTACATTGTCTCTTGCAACATAAGACTGAATAGAGCCCTGTAAATCCTGAATACTGCAAAAAAGAAGCTTTTCCCATAACACGTTTGGACATCATACGTCCAGCCAGAGTAACTGTTTTACCCTCCAGCTCATCAAAAGCATTTTTCACTTCCATGCTATGGTGTGTTACATTAAATTTCGTAATCTGAAATGGGTCCTTTCCATTTTCCTGCAAGTCAGCTAATTTTTCACGGCGAACCTTTAATAACTGATTTAAGTCCTGTTCCTGTGTCTTCTTCTGCTCTGCCACTTTTCACACTCTCCTTCGTTTATTCTAGATTAAATGTTTCTCTCAATACCAAGAACTTTATATTCCATTACTCCTGAAGGCATTTCTACGGAAACCGTCTCACCGATAGATGCTCCAATAAGGGCTTTTCCTACCGGAGATTCGTTGGAAATCTTGCCTTCCAGGCTGTTAGCTTCTGTAGAACCTACGATTTTGAATTCAATTTCTTCTTCAAATTCTACATCATAAACCTTTACTTTACAGCCAACACTGATTTTGTTTACATCTACTTCATCCTCTACAACAACTTCTGCATTTTTGAGGATTTTCTCTATCTGTTCAATTCTGGCTTCGATATCTCTCTGCTCGTCCATAGCTGCATCGTATTCTGCGTTTTCAGACAAGTCGCCTTGCTCTCTGGCTTCTTTGATTTTCTCAGCCACTTCTTTTCTCTTTACGATTTTTAAATCATGAAGCTCGTCTTCTAATTTTGTCAACCCAGCGTAAGTCAGTATTACTTTCTTTTCTTCCATAATTCTATACACCCTTTCTCCAATACTTACAGGAATCTGCAAATATCACTACTTAACAGTCATAACATTATAAATAATACCTATGCAGATGTCAAGCCAAATACGCCTTCTGGCGCATATTTCATATACTTTTTATAATTCTTTGCCCAGAAACAGCCTACATCCTTCCCACCAGTTCTTCAAGCTGTTCATAGCTTTCCACCTCATTCACCATTCGCCGCACAGAGGCAGAATGAGGCATCCCTGTGGTATACCATGCCACATGCTTTCGCATTTCTCTCATGCCTGTGTAATTTCCCTTGTATTCCAACTGCATTTTTGCATGTCTTAAAATCATTTCCTTTACTTCTTCCATCCCTGGCTTTGGCAGAAGTTCCCCTGTTTTCTGGTAATGCAGGATTTGGGAAAACAGCCACGGATTTCCCTGTACTGCCCTGCCAATCATAATACCGTCGCATCCGGTTTCGCGAACCAGCGCTTCTGCCTTTTGGGGAGAATCCACATCTCCGTTCCCAATAACCGGTATGGACACCGCTTCCTTTACCTTACGTATAATGTCCCAGTCTGCATTGCCTGCATAATACTGCTCCCTGGTGCGTCCATGAACTGCAACCGCTGCTGCGCCAGCGTCTTCTGCGATTTTTGCAATTTCCACTGCATTGACACAGTCTTCAGCAAAGCCTTTTCTGATTTTAATGGTCAAAGGTTTCTCAATCGCATTTGATACCTTAGACACAATCTCATGCACCAGCCTGGGGTTCTTCATTAAAGCAGAACCTTCCCCATTGTTTACCACCTTGGGAACCGGACATCCCATATTAATGTCCAGGATATCAAAGTTTCTTGGCTCAATCTGCCTTGCAATCTCTGCCATTAAATCCGGGTCTGAGCCAAAAAAAGCTGCAAAGATACCGGGCGCTCTCTTTCATCAATTTCCATGAGGGTTTCTGTGTTCTTATTTTTAAAATAAATTGCCTTGGCGCTAATCATCTCTGTACAAATAAGCCCTGCGCCCTGTTCCTTACACAACAAACGAAATGGCAGGTCGGTTACTCCTGCCATAGGTGCCAATATTAAATTGTTTTCCAGTGTTACATTTCCAATCTTCAGACTCATGCCCAACCTCTGCTTTTCCTGGTTTTTTCGTAAATAATCCGAAGCCCCTCTAAGGTAAGCTGGGCATCATACACATCAATGGATTCTGTTTCGTCAGCAATAAGCTTTCCAAGACCGCCTGTTGCCACAACCTTCAAATCTTCTATACCAGACTCTTCTTTTACTTTTTTCACAATATATTCCACCTGTCCAATATAGCCATAAACCAGACCAGCCTGCATACTGCTGATAGTTTCCTTTGCCAGTATACTCTCCGGCTTCTGAATAGCGATTTTCGGCAGCTTGGCTGCATCCTGCCACAGAGCTTTTGCGCTGATTTCAATACCAGGAGAAGTAATGCCTGCCGCAAAGCTTCCATCCTCTGTAATCAAATCATAGGTAGTGGCTGTTCCAAAATCCAGCACCAGCACAGGACCGCCATAAATCTCATAGGCCGCCACAGCGTCTACAATTCTGTCTGCTCCTACTTCCTTGGGATTTACTGCTGTAATACGGATTCCAGTCTTACATCCCGGTCCTACATTTAAAGGCTTCACGTGGAAATATTTAATAACACTGCTGGTCAGGGAATGCATAACATCCGGCACTACAGAACTGATAATCACATCCTCAATCTCTTCCTTAGGAATCCCCTGGTACTTCAGCAAATCGCACATAAAAAATACCATATTCATCTGAAGTCCTGTTCTGTCTTGTGGTAAGACGAAAGGTTCCCACCAGCTCTTTCTCTTTAAATACCCCCAGGGTAATATGTGTATTTCCTACATCAATGACTAATAACATACGCCTATTCTCCTACGTCTCTCCCAGAAAAAACACCCTGTAATAAGTTTCCAGGGACTCCAACAGCTCCCGTTTCTTATTTCTCAAATCCTTGATTCTCAGTACACTTCCGATTTCATCAAACATGGCATCTGCCTCCAAAGCCTCTGTCTGAAATTGCAGATTTCCATCCTCATCAAACTCCAGAGTCAGAACCCCGCCGATTTCCTCTGTGTACAGCACACACATAATATGCAGCTCATCCTGTACGGACTGAGGCAAGGATGCAAAATCTTCATTAAAATAATATTTCTGTTCATATGCGCTTGCGCCGCACAAAACAACTCTATCCTTATACATGTTCTTCTCCCTTTATACGTAACTGTAAAGTCCCCTTACAGAGACCTCCCCAGAAAGCACCTTTTGGATTTCTCCGGTTTCAAATTCTACCAGAAGCTCTCCCTTTTCTGTAATACCCCTGGCGATTCCCCTGCTTTCCACTCCCTTTTCAATCAAACGCACAGGCTGATTCTGATTCAGAAGCAGGGCTTCATATTCTGCTTTTAAACGGCTTAAATCCTGTGTCTCCAGGAATTTTTCATAATTTTTCTCAAAATATTCCAGGGTTTTCACAGCCACTTCTTCCCTTACCAGGATTTCTCCTGTTTCCAGCATAAGAGAAGTAGCCTTGTCCTGCAATTCTTCCGGAAACTCCTTTTGATTTACATTAATCCCCACGCCTATGGTAATGTATTTCGGCATGTTCCCGGATATCTGCATCTCTGTGAGAATACCGCAGATTTTCTTCCCGGACATGACCACATCATTTGGCCACTTAATGCCAGCCTTCTTTCCCGTCACTTCTGTGGCTGCCTGAGCCACCGAAAGCCCCATAACCAGGGTCAAGGAGGCCGCATTCATGGGAGAAATCTCCGGCTCCATAAGGAGCAGATTCATATAAATGTTCTGTCCCGGAGGGGAAGTCCAGACTCTCCCCATTCTTCCCTTTCCTCCGGTCTGAGCCTCTGCCAGAAACAATGCCCCATCCAGTTCTTCCCTACTGCCTGCTTTTGCCGCCTCTTTCGCCCAGGTGATGGTGGATTCGGTTTCTTCTCTGTAGAACACCTTTTTCCCCAATCCACCTGGTTTGCAGTTGTTTTTCCAGTTCTTTTGCATTTTATGCCCCCAAATGTTGCCGCCATTACAGCTTTAATGGTATGCATTCTGTTTCCGCCTCATCAAAAATCCACTGACTGAGAAGATTCAAACACTTCATCTGTCACTTCCATATCTGTAATGCCAAAACGCTGGCTCATTTCTTTTCCGATTTCTGTTTCCAAATCATGGAATGCCGGCAGACAGTGAAGGAAAATCGCCTGGCTTCCTGCGTTTTCCATTACTTCTTTTGTTACCTTATAAGGACTTAATTCCAGAATGCGTTCTTCCCACACTTCATCTGGCTCGCCCATGGAAACCCACACATCTGTGTAGATAACATCAGCCCCTTTGGTGCCTTCTTTTACATCCTCTGTTAAAGTAATGGTCGCTCCGGATTCCTGTGCGAATTTTTTACATTCTTCCACCAGTTCTTTATTTGGAAAATATTTCTTCGGAGCGCATGCCACAAAGTGCATTCCCATTTTTGCACAGAGAATCATAAGAGAATTTCCCATATTATAGCGGGCATCTCCCATATATACCAGCTTCACCCCTTCTGTTCTGCCCAGATGCTCCTGAATGGTAAGCAAATCTGCCAGCATCTGTGTTGGGTGATATTCATTAGTCAGGCCATTCCATACCGGTACCCCTGCATATTTTGCCAGCGCTTCCACCTTTTCCTGGCCATAGCCACGATACTCAATTCCATCATAAATTCTTCCAAGCACTCTTGCAGTATCTTTGATACTCTCATTTTTTCCAATCTGAGAACTCTTTGGGTCCAGATAAGTAGTACCCATTCCAAGGTCATGAGCAGCGGTTTCAAAGGAACATCTGGTTCTGGTACTGGTTTTTTCAAAAATCAGGGCAATATTCTTTCCACGTAAGGTATCCACTAAAACCCCCTGCTTTTTTTCTTTGCCTTTAACTCAGCAGCCAAAGAAACCAGATATTGAATCTCCTCTTTTGTAAAATCCTTTAATGTCAAAAAATTACGTCCTTTAAGGTTCATATGTTTTTCCTCCCTGTATCAGTTTCTCTTTTGAAATAATCTGTGAAAAAGCAGGAAGCTCATCGGTCTCCATTTCCCACAGTTTTTCCCGCACCTTTTTCTGCAATTCCTGTAAGGTATAAATTTTATACTTACGGATTCTGCAGATTCTGGCAGTTGCCTCCAGCATAGATAAGTATAACTCCTTGTAATTCCAGTCCCTGGCAAGCTGCAGCTCCTCTGCCAGCACCGGCAGAACGATTTCTGTCAGTTTTCTCACATACTGCTCTGGTTCTGCATTCAGCTTATAGGTTTCCATACAATACTCATAAATATCCTGGTTTACTTCTGTTAGCTGCTTTAAATAATAGCACTCTTCTTCCTGTTCATCAATATAATATATTTTCCCGGACAGCCCATAAACCATACGCATGGTATCAAAATATCCTCTTGTCATATGCATTCTGCTTTTCTTTTGATTAAAATCCAGAATACTTCCAAGGCTCACAGAAGGCGCTACGGTATAGACATGGGTTCCTTCCGGGATTTTCACCTTTTCTCCCTGCCAATCCCAAAAATCCGAACCACAATAATATCCTCATATCCCCGGTCAACCAGAGAACCCAAAGGCACATTATTAATGGCTCCACCATCAATATAAGTTTTCCCAATGGAGCTTCTCATTTTTAAAAATAGGAAAAATATAGGCGCTTGCCAGAAGAAAATCCTTAATAAGCTCTGGTTCTGTTTCTTTAATATCAATATCCAGCTCCCGAAACTCATCCACATTAAATGTCAACACATACAAATCAATGGGGGAATTTCTGATTTTCTCTTCATCCACACTTTCTGCAATCAACTGCTTTAATGGGGATATATTCACGCCTCCGTCTGCCATGTAATCCATCAGCTCCTTCAGGGTTTCCCTGCTGATTTTCTTGTGCTTGAAAATCTCTCCCATTACCTCATCATCTACAGACATAATCTTGGAATAAGAAATATTCTCCCACAGACGCTCTGCTTTTTCCAAATCTCCCATGCAGATAAGGGCGCCATTTAAAGCCCCTACACTGGTTCCCGCTATGCCCTTTAATTTCACACCGGCCTCCCTAAGAGCCTTCCATGCCCCTATCTGATAAGCGCCTTTGGCTCCTCCCCCTTCCAGCACCAGACCGTACTCTTTTGTAAGATCTATGACTGCTTGCATATTTTTTACCTCGCTATGTGCAATGTTATAAGTTTCAAAAAGGCTGCCGCATCTCTGCAGCAGGCCCCCCTTTGCTGAATGTAATTTTACTCTTCTTTCTCTTTTCCTGCCACTTCTACCAGAGAAGTCACCAGACCGGCAATGCCTTGAATCTCAGACGGAATAATAATCTTAGTTGCCCGGCCATCTGCCGCCTGCGCAAATGCTTCCAGACTCTTCAGGGTCAATACGCTCTGGTCTGCGCCTGCATCTTTAATAAAGCGGATACCATCTGCCTTTGCCTGCTGCACCTTCAAAATAGCTTCTGCCTGACCTTCTGCCTCTTTAATCATTTTTTCCTTCTCTGCTTCTGCACGAAGGATAGCTGCCTGTTTCTCTGCCTCTGCATCCAGAATAGCAGACTCTTTCTTACCTTCTGCTACAAGAATGGTGGATTTCTTTTCACCTTCTGCCTTCAGAATAGCTTCACGACGTTCACGCTCTGCCTTCATCTGTTTTTCCATGGCTTCCTGAATCGCAGATGGAGGAATAATATTTTTCAGTTCTACACGGTTTACCTTGATACCCCATGGGTCTGTAGCCACGTCCAGAGACGCGCGCATTTTTGTATTAATAATTTCCCTGGAAGTTAATGTTGCATCCAGTTCCATCTCACCGATAATATTACGGAGTGTCGTTGCTGTTAAGTTCTCAATAGCCATAATGGGATTTTCCACACCATAGGTAAATAATCTTGGGTCTGTAATCTGGAAAAAGACAACGGTATCAATCCGCATGGTAACGTTATCTTTTGTAATAACCGGCTGTGGAGCAAAATCCACCACCTGTTCTTTCAGGTTCACACGTTTTGCAATACGCTCGATAAAAGGCATTTTAATATGAGGTCCTGTTCCCCATGTTGCCTTGTACATACCAAGACGTTCTACAATCAAAGCCTGTGCCTGTGGCACGATTTTAATACAAGATGCCGCAAATAATTAATATAAGGATCAAAAAATACAACAATAATAATACCCTACTACATTTCCTCCTCTACAATCAGCCTTTACGCCTTCTACTGCTGCTACTTTGACTACTTTTCCCTCTTCAATGACCGTCCCTTCCTTAGAGCGTGCGCTCCAGTCCATCCCCTGTATCATCACCTGTCCCTCTGCCTTCAGATTATCAATGGTGTGTGTTACAATACCGGTCTGTCCCGGGATACTGTCTACATTGGTTTTTGAAGCGCCCTTCTCCATGTATTTCAGGGCAATCGGCCTGGTAAAAATTAACAGCAACACCGATACTGCAATAAAGACAGCAATCTGACTCCACAAAGGCGCTCCCGTCAGAGAAACTAAAAAGGCAATAAGCGCTCCTCCTGCAAACCAGATTGTTGTAAGTCCCAGCGTGGCAATCTCAATTCCTAAAAGGACTGCCAAAATCACAAGCCACATAATTGTTATTGTTTCCGCCGCCATAACCCCACCTTCTTTTTTATCATTATTTTTGCTTCTTTTGTGGATGCTGATTTGTTACCTTATTATAGCCTAATATTCTGAAAATAACAATGTTTTTTTGTGTATTTACAAAAAGAAGCTGTCTTGCCAAGATTCCTTGCAAAATCAGCTTCCTGTCTGTATTTTTTTAAATAAAAACGTCTGATTTCCAATGGTTAAACCGTTACCGCTTCCTGCGTGGAAAAAACAAACGGTCTCCATGGTATTGGCTCCTGCAAACACATCTCTTGCAGCATCATAGCATGCCTGACTTGCACCGTCTTGATAAAATCGGAAGCCTAGTTTCCGGTTGCGCCGGAGTAACTGTCCGCTCTGGTAAATAACTTCGGAAAGTGTATTGGGGAATTTATTACTTCTGATACGGTTCATAATTACTGCCCCAACGCCAATCTTTCCTTCATAAGATTCTCCGCCGGCTTCACACTCAATAATAGCTGCCATAAGCGCCAGGTCACTGTCTGACACAGAAACAGGTGCGGATGCCGCCTGCTGGTGAACCTGTGGCTCTGTATTAAGAGGCTGCGCCCCTACAACCTCACCTTCGCCATGCACAGATTCAAACAGGGCTTTTGCTTCCTCTGCATGTACCAGCAAATCTTCCCGGATATATCCTGAAATCTCTCCGGAAGAAACCTGGAACCATCCGTTTTCTTCTCCTTCTACAGTTACTACTGCACCAGCGGGAAGCATTCCCACTCTTTCTGTGTTAATGTCAGCACCGCTACGAATGTTGGCATATGTATTTACATCGGCCGCCGCCTTGTCCGACCAGTCGTAATCCTCTTTTTGTATCTGCCAAAACCGGAACACTGAGCATCATAGTCAATGCGCCTACTGCTCCTACACAGGTCAAAAGTTTCTTGATTTTTTGTTTCATGAAATGTAACCTCCTACATAAGTCTGTTTCATTTTGTTACAGATTTGTTAATTTTGTTACCGGCTTATTGTATCAAGATTACATTTCATTGTCAACCGGGTATTTTTTGTAAGATTTTGCAGATTTTTCCGGAAAATTTGTTCTGCCTATCTCCTCTGTCTCGCCGCCTCATACATCAAAATCCCGGAAGCCATGGCAGCATTTAAGGATTCCACCTGTCCCGCCATAGGAATTTTAATCAGCGTATCCGCACAGGCTGTCAATTCATCACTGAGACCATTTCCCTCATTCCCAATGAAAAACGCTGTCCCTTTGCCATAATCCTCCTGATCGTAATTATTCTCCCCTTTTAAATGCGCCGCATAGGTTGTAATCCCATGAGTTTTCAACATTGGCAGCACTTCTTCCTCTATAGAATCCACATAAAGCACAGGAACTCTGTACACAGAGCCCATGGTAGAGCGAATCACCTTGGGATTAAACACATCCACAGAAGTTTTGCTGAGAATCACGCCGGTAACACCTGCCCCTTCCCCGGTGCGGATAATGGTTCCCAGATTTCCCGGGTCCTGTAAATCCTCCAAAATCATAAATAAAGGCTTGTCTGCATCTTCCAGCATTTTACTAAGGCTCCAGTTCTTCATTGAAATGAGACACAAAACGCCCTGAGGAGTTACCGTATCAGACAAATTTTTAAACACCTTATCATCCACGATTTCCACCTTATCTGAATGGCTGTCCAGCCCTTTTTCCTCTAAAATCCTCTGAAATTCTTCTTTTTCTGCAAAAGAAGCTGCTGCATAAACCTTTCTGATACGGTCTGACGGAGCTTCTCCAAACATTTTAATTCCCTCTGCTGCAAAAATGCCCCTCTTCCCGTCTTGTTTTTGCTTTTTTCAGAAGCTGCTGTACTTTTTTCATCTGGGGATTTGACATACTTGTAATCATTTTTTCCTCCTCACAGTTTTTGCTAAAAAAATGATGCCGCACTAAGCGCAATTAGAAATATAATCCTTCATGATTGCTGTTTAATGCGACATTTTATAAAACTTTTTATTTTGGATTTTTACTGTAATTATGGGACAGTGAATAGCTAACCTCAAACTGGTACTCTGAAATTGTCTTCTTCATAGCCAGCGCTTCGTTGATATCCATATCAATGTACTCACCATCTCTGTAGCAGATAACTCTCTTGGTTTTGCCTTCCAGCAGTACGTCCACAGCCTTAGCGCCCATAATAGAAGCATATACACGGTCTTTACAGGTAGGTGTTCCGCCACGCTGCATGTGTCCTAAGATTGTAGCTCTGGTCTCAATTCCTGTTGCAGCCTCAATACGTTTTGCCATTGCTTCAGAATGTCCAATACCCTCTGCATTAATAATAATATGATGTTTTTTTGCCATTTTTTACGGTTATCAATAATGTTGTTAATGATTTTCTGTTCATCATAATCATATTTTTCAGGAAGCAGGATGTCCTCTGCGCCATTGGCAATACCGCACCACAAAGCCAGATAACCGGCATTTCTTCCCATTACCTCAATAACGCTTACGCGCTCATGAGAAGTGGATGTATCACGAACCTTATCAATGGCTTCCATTGCTGTATTTACAGCCGTATCAAAACCGATGGTATATTCTGAACATGCAATATCCAAGTCAATGGTACCTGGAACACCTACGGTATTGATTCCAAGATTCGCCAGCTTCTGAGCACCGGCAAAAGAACCGTCTCCACCGATTACCACCAGCGCATCAATGCCATGTTTTTTAACATACATCTGCTGCTGCCTGCTGACCTTCCGGTGTACGCATCTCTGCGCAACGGGCTGTCTGCAAAATTGTTCCGCCTCTCTGAATTGTATCTGAAACATTCACTGCAGTCATGTCAATAATTTCTTCATTAATCAGACCGCTATAACCTTTTTTAATGCCTTTCATATTGATATCGCGACTCAGACCTCTTCTTACAACTGCACGGATTGCCGCATTCATACCTGGAGCATCTCCACCACTTGTTAAAACACCGATTGTTTTGATTTCTTTATTTGCAGTCATTTTTCTCCTCCATCTCATTGGCAGTTACATGTTTTTCTTTTTATACAATAACCATACCTATTCTAATGCATTTTGCCAAGTTTTTCAATACTCTTTTCTAGAACTTTTACGTTCTCCTGTCCATATTTCTCATATAGAAGGTTTAAAAGGTCCTGTGTAATCTTCACGGTTTGAGATGGTCCCAGCCGCTTCACTGCCCTTGGTGATTTAATATAAACCACCACGCTGTCTTTTCCATCTGAATTTCTGATATCTCCGTAAAGCTCCTGCTCTCTTGCCAGAAATTCTTCCTTGCTGTCAAACTGAAACCAAAGCTCTCTGGGCGCCTCTTCAAAGGAATAAATGCTTTCACAAATCAGCTTGCTGGCCTTATCATCCTCTGCTGAAACCCGCCCCTGAATAAAGACTTTGTCATCCACATTCATATGCTGTATGTTTTTCTCATAGTCTCTTGGGAACACAACCACTTCTACAGTTCCCACCAAATCTTCCAGTGTCAGAAATGCCATGACCTTATTGGTTTTCGTATACTTAATGGTTTTGGCAGTAATCATGCCTCCCACCACTTCTTTTTCTCCATCCCGCACTGCCGGCACGCCGGTCTCCTCGTCCGGGAGAAAATCTGTGGTCACTGCGGAAATATTCTTGCGCCACCGCTCCTCATATTCTTCCAGCGGGTGTCCGCTGATGTAAATTCCAAGCACTTCTTTTTCAAATGCCAGACGGTCTTCCTTGGTATATTCCTCCACATTTGGCATATGAATCTCAAAGGCAGATTTTTCCTCTTCAGAAACCAGGTCAAACAAGCTCATTTGTCCTGCCATGGTATTTTTCTTTTCCATTGCCACAGCATCCACAATTTGGACATATACCATCATTTTCTGCCGCCTGTTTCCCGGAAGTTCGTCCATGGCTCCTGCTTTGATAAGGTTTTCAATAACCTTTTTATTCACTTCTTTTCCAGACATCCGCTCAATGAAGTCCTGAAGATGTTTAAAATCTCCTCTTTCTTCCCTTTCTTCCACAATAGCGGCAATCACGGGTTTTCCTACGCCTTTAATGGCTGATAAACCATAACGGATTGCCCCCTGATCCACAGAAAAAGAGCTGTATCCCTTATTAATATCCGGCGGCAGAATAGAAATCCCCATTTTCCGGCTGGATAAAATATATTCTGCCACCTTGGAAGGATTATCAATCACAGAAGTCATAAGAGCTGCCATAAATTCCACAGGGAAATAATATTTCAAATAAAGCAGTCTGATATGCCACCATAGCATAGGCTGCCGCATGAGATTTATTAAACGCATATTTTGCAAAATCAATCATTTCATCATAAATTTTCATTTGCTATCTGCTCGGAAATCCCACGTTTTCATACATCCCGGAACACCTTCTTCTTCATTTCCGTAGACAAAATTCTGGCGCTCCTTTCCATTACCGCTGCCTTTTTCTTACTCATGGCGCGGCGGAGCAAATCACTTCTTCCAAGGGTATAACCCCCCAGGGAACGTACAATCTGCATAACCTGCTCCTGGTACACAATACACCCGTAAGTAGGCTTCAAAATCGGCTCCAGCTCCGGGCAGTCATAGGTAATGCTTCCCGCATTATTCTTTCCCTTAATATACTGAGGAATGAAATCCATGGGGCCGGGGCGGTACAGGGAAATCCCCGCGATAACATCCTCCAGGCTTTCCGGCTTCAGTTCTTTCATAAAATTAGTCATTCCGCCGCTTTCCAGCTGGAACACCCCATCTGTTTTTCCCTGACCCAGCATTTCATAAACCTTTTTATCTTCATAATTAATGTGGTCAATATCCAGTTTCACGCCCTGGTTCTGTTCCGCCAGCTTCACTGCATTCTGGATAACCGTCAGGGTTCGAAGTCCCAGAAAGTCCATTTTGAGAAGCCCCAGCTCCTCCAGTGTTGTCATAGTAAACTGGGTCACAATGGAACCGTCCGAAGCCCTGGACAACGGCACATATTCATCCACGGATTTCTGACTGATAACCACCCCTGCCGCATGCATGGAGGTATGTCTCGGTAAACCTTCCAGTCTTCTGCTCATATCAATAAGCTTCTTCACCGTCTCATCTGTCTCATAAAGTGTCCGAAGCTCCGGATTCATTTTCAGCGCCTTATCAATGGTAATATTCAATTCCGTTGGAATCATCTTGGCAATGGAATCGCACTGGGCATATGGTAAATCCATAACACGCCCCACATCCCGGATAACGCCCCTGGCAGCCATGGTACCAAAGGTAACAATCTGCACCACCCGGTCTTTTCCGTATTTTTCCACCACATAGTCAATGACCTCCTGTCTTCTCTCAAAGCAGAAATCCACGTCAATATCCGGCATGGACACACGCTCCGGGTTCAGGAAACGCTCAAAGAGCAAATCATATTTAATGGGATCCAGTTTCGTAATCCCCAGAGTATAAGAAACCAAACTTCCTGCCGCAGAACCACGTCCAGGTCCTACCATAATGTCATGGTCTCTGGCAAACCGGATAAAATCCCATACAATGAGGAAATAATCCACATAACCCATTTTCTGAATAACGCCCAGCTCATACTCCAGACGTTTCTTCAAGTCCTCCAGATTTTCTGTATACCGCTCCTTAAGCCCGTCATAACACAGCTTGTTCAAATATTCCCATGAGGTATATGGCGCAGGCACATCAAACTTGGGCAGCTTTGTCACACCAAATTCAATTTCTACCTCACACCGGTCTGCGATTTTCTGAGTATTCTCCAGCGCTTCCGGTATATAAGGAAAAAGCTTCAACATCTCTTCCGGGGATTTTACATAATATTGTCCCCCTTCATAGCGCATTCTATCCTCATCCTGCAGCCGTTTTCCTGTCTGCACACAAAGGAGGATATCATGAGCCTCCACGTCCGTTTCATAAGTATAATGCACGTCATTGGTCACTACCAGATCAATTCCCGTTTCCTGATGCATCCTGAGAAGCTGCTGGTTTACCCTCTGCTGCTCCGGGATTCCATGATCCTGCATTTCCAGGAAAAAGTTCCCCTTTCCAAAAATTTCCTCATACCGCAAGGCTGCTTTTTTCCCTTCCTCATAGAAACCTCTGGTAAGATTTTTTGCAACTTCTCCTGCAAGGCAGGCACTTAATGCAATAATTCCTTCATGATATTGTTCCAAAAGTTCCAAATCTACCCTTGGTTTGTAATAAAATCCATCAATAAAGCCCTTGGAAACAATTTTCATCAGATTTTCATAGCCCTGATTATTCTCTGCCAGCAAAACCAGATGATAATAGCGGCTTTCTGAATGTCCTTGCTCCCGTTCAAATCTGGAACCAGGGGCAACATACACCTCACATCCCAAAATCGGCTTGATTCCGGCGGCTTTTGCTGCCCTATAAAAATCAATGCAGCCAAACATGACTCCATGGTCTGTTATGGCCGCACTGTTCATTCCCAGTTCCTTTACTCTGGCTACATATTCATGAATCTTATTGGAACCATCCAAAAGGCTGTATTCCGTATGTACATGTAAATGAGTAAAATTCACTGTTTTTCTCCTCTATTCTTCTTACTAATCCTGTTTTTCCTTCCGCAGCAAAACATTAAACCAGCGGTCACTTTTGTCTGCTCTTACATCACTGGTCTTCCAAATGTCCAGCACTGTAATATTAGGAAATGCATCCAGGAGATGATTAAGCGCCTCTCTGTCATAGTCATAGAAATAACGACCATTATATTTGCCGTTGCGTTCCCCTTTCCGCACAGAAAAATACAGAATTCCGTCATCCTTTAATGCTTTTAGAATCTTTCTCATGATTTCCTTCACTTCATCCGGGGGAAAATGCCCTAAAATGGCACAGGCCCAAATCCCATGAAATACATCATCAAATTCCATATCTTCTGCCCGCAAATGCAGAACTTCTTTCCCTGTATGAATGCTGGCCAGTTCGCACATTTTCTCTGACCCATCCATAGCAGTTACAACACAGCCCTCCTCTTCCAGGAACACTGTATCTCTGCCCGACCCACAGCCTAAATCAAGGACATCTGCACTCTCCGGAAGCAGCTCTACAAAACGTTCAATCTGCTCCTCCATGCAAAAATCCACAGTTTCTTCATAATAAGGTACTGCGTACCGGTCATAATAATCTATCGAGTCCACTTATTTTCCTCCTTCTGGACAGTCAAATTCTTCATTATCAGTTATACGACTGCACAACGTGCAATCTTTAGGTATTATACCATACCCTTCTTACTTATAAAAGTATCAGCGGGCATAAATTTTCCCATTTTTCATTTCAATTTTCTTTTCTTTTAATAAATGCCCTACTGCACGTTTAAAGGCATTCTTGCTAAGTCCGAATTCTCTCTGGATAATCTCCGGTGAAGCCTTATCATCAAAAGGCAGTTCCCCTTCGAATTCCTGAATGATTTCATAGACGCTCTCTGCATCTTCGTGAAGCTGGATATAAGCCTTTTTCTTTGCGCTCAGTGTCAGTTTTCCATCTTCCCGCACTGCAGTTACACGACAGGTAAGCTCATCTCCCGGCTTATAATTCCCCTGGGCTTCCTGTTTTGGAATCAGTCCTGAATATTTCTCATCCACAGCCACAAACACCCCAAAGTTATCGCTGATTTCATACACAAGCCCAGTGACGGTGTCCCCCTGTGCATAAGGAGAATCTGTCTGCAAATAATGATATACCTTCATGGTTGCACAAAGGCGGCTGCTTTTATCTATATACAAAGCCACCAGAATTTCTTCCCCTTCGTGAACTTTTTTGCGTCTGCTCTTTATATGGAAGAAACAAATCTTTTTCCAATCCCCAGTCCAGAAATGCACCGATTCTGCTCACCTGGGCTACCCGAAGCACTGCTGTCTCTCCTAAAAATTAATTTAGGCTCTCTTGTAGTAGCAATTAAGCGGTCCTGGGAATCCTTATAAATAAATACACTGAGTTTATCTCCTTTTTTGGTTCCTTCCGGCACCTGTTTGCCTGGAAGCAGCACAGTATCCTTTTCTCCTGCTGTTTCCTTCTCCCTAGATAAACCCCGAAATCTACAACATTTTGCAACTGTCAGTTCCTGCATTTTTCCCTAATGCTATCATACGCTCTCCTCTGTCTTATCTTTCTTTATATTTTCTTACCTTAGTTCCACTACTGCAAATGTTTCTCCTGCAGGGCTGTCCAGAACCACCGTATAAACACCTTCCTGCTCATGCACCTTTGGTACAATTACGCTGTCAAGCACTGCCTGGTTCTTATATTCTGCCCGCATTTCTTTTACTCCAAATCCCGCAGGCAAGTATTCCATTGCCATAAGGATATACTGTCCATTGTTCACATGATGATTCGTGTCCAAATGATGAGATTTCACCTGAAAGGACGGATATTCCTGACACTCCTTTGGCACAGCAATTTTCCTTGGCGCATATTTCATATCTAGTTTTTCTTCCAGTTCATATGCCTGAATCTGTTTTTCATCTACATTGGTGGGATGTCCGGTACGCAAATCCAGGTATGTCCACAATGTATTGGCATATGCAATTCTGTTACCTTCTTTGTCTTCCATGGTAAAATTCCTTTTTCCCATAAAATGCCGGAATTCATAAGGCCAGGTGGAAATTTTTATTTCCTCGCAAAGTTCAGGATACCGCTCTACTACAATTTGCCACGCTGAAAGCACCCAGACCTGCTGCTTGTCCGCCAGAAATTCCATTCCCACTCCTGCTGATTCTGAGTGAAAGGTGCTGCAGTCCTGGAAGTAATTAATAATACTGTTCAAAGTCAGTTTCTTATCTTCCCCTATTTCGCTGTATCGTACTCTGCTGTCAAAAGAATATTTCATGTCTCTATCCCTCCATAATTACCGGAAATGAAATTTTCTATAAAGTAAAAATATCCCAGACATTCTGTCTGGGATATAAGTAGCTGGGCTACAAGGATTCGAACCTTGAGATGACGGAGTCAGAGTCCGTTGCCTTACCGTTTGGCGATAGCCCAATGTTTTTCTGTTGTGCCTCACAACAAAATGTATTATATAGCATCCTTTTCAAAAATGCAAGTACTTTTTTAAAATTTTTTCCAAAAAATTTTGCAGGACTCTTTCAGGGAGCTTTTGGCAAGAAATTTTTTTGGCTGGCAGAAGGTGGTAGGGGCAAAACCAGGCTGCAAAAAGGATTCTTACCCCCCCCACAAATTTCATTTCTTGACGGACACTGGACAATAAACCACTCTCCCCTGCATATACTAATACCCACTATAAAAAGGCAGGTATCATATCATGACTTCCTATACCATTCTTATTAACCGTAATCATCCTCTACCCAAAGACTTTCTTCCGGATTTTCTCACAGAGCCGGTAATTCCCTTCTCTGCCCCGCCTAATGACCAGAAGCGCTTACTGCAAAAAGAAGCCGCCCTGGCAGTAACACTCCTTTTTGACCAGGCTGCATCCGAAGGGATTGGATTAATAGGAATCTCCGGATACCGTTCTTATTCCCGCCAGAAAGAACTGTACGAAAATGCAATTCAAAGAGGCTGCGCTGCTGTTGCACCTCCCGGAGCCAGTGAGCACCAATCCGGTCTTGCCCTGGATGTTTCCTGCGCTGCCATTGGTCTGGAATTAGAAAACACTTTTGCAGATACCAGGGAAGGCAAATGGCTGACAAAACACGCTCCTCTCTATGGTTTTATTCTGCGCTATCCAAAGGATAAAGAACACATTACCGGCTATCCCTGGGAGCCCTGGCACATCCGATATGTAGGAAAAAGTCTTTCTCTGTACTGCTCCCTTACAAATTTAACCTTAGAAGAATATTACAGCCAGCTAAAACATTGATTTTTTCAACACAAATGCTATAATGTTTCTAACTTATGGTTATTACAAAACCAATGAAAAAAGGGAGAGCTACGAATATGAGAGCTTTAAATTTAACATTATTAACAGATTTATATGAACTTACCATGATGCAGGGCTACTTCAAAAACCCAACAGACCAGGTCGTTGTTTTTGATGCCTTTTACCGCAAAAATCCCTGCGACGGAGGATATGCTATTGCAGCCGGCTTAGACCAGATTATCGAATATGTGCGCCATCTGCACTTTGCACCGGATGACATTGATTATTTAAGAAGTCTGAATATCTTTGATGCAGACTTTCTGGAATATTTAAGAGGTTTCCACTTCACAGGAGATATCTACGCTGTACCGGAGGGTACTGTAGTATTCCCAAGAGAGCCACTTTTGAAAGTCATTGCTCCGGTTATGGAAGCTCAATTAGTAGAAACTACCATTCTGAATCTTTTGAATCACCAGAGCCTCATTGCCACCAAAGCCTCCAGAGTTGTTTACGCAGCCAAAGGCGACGGTATTATGGAATTTGGTCTGCGCCGCGCCCAGGGACCTGACGCCGGACTTTATGGCGCAAGAGCCGCTATGATTGGCGGATGCATCGGAACCTCCAATGTTCTCACTGGCCAGATGTTCCAGGTACCGGTAAAAGGAACTCATGCTCACAGTTGGATTATGAGTTTTCCAGATGAGTATACTGCATTTAAAACTTATGCAGAGCTTTATCCCAATGCCTGTATTCTTCTGGTAGATACTTATGATGTGCTGAACTCCGGCGTTCCAAATGCTATCCGCGTGTTCCAGGAAATGAAGGCAGCCGGACATGAGATGAAAGGATATGGAATCCGCATTGACAGCGGTGACCTGGCTTATCTTTCCAAACAGGCTTACAAGATGCTGGATGAAGCCGGATTTGGCGATGCTATTATTTCTGCCTCCAGCGACCTGGATGAATACCTCATTGAAAGCCTGAAATCCCAGGGCGCTAAGATTAACTCCTGGGGTGTAGGTACCAACCTGATTACCTGCCAGGACAATCCTGCATTTGGCGGCGTTTACAAACTGGCTGCCATTAAAAACGCAGAAGACGAAGACTTTGTACCCAAAATCAAGCTCTCAGAAAACGTAGAAAGGTTACAAATCCAGGAAATAAAACCATTTACCGTATTTACGACAAGAAAACCGGTAAAATCCGCGCAGATTTAATTTGCCTTGCAAATGAAACTTTTGACCCTAAAGAAGATATGATTATCTTTGACCCAATGGCAACCTGGAAAAAGACAAAAATTGCAGGCGGCTCCTACACTTTACGGGAACTTCTGGTTCCTGTATTCCAGAAGGGTGAATGTGTATACACCTCTCCTTCTGTTATGGAAATCAGAGATATCTGCCAGAAAGAATTAAACACCCTCTGGGATGAAACAAGACGTTTTGCAAACCCACAGGAAGTATATGTAGATTTATCTGACAAATTGTTTAAGATTAAGTCTGATTTATTAGAACAGATGGGACAGGCATCCATTCAGTAAAATACTCAGCGCACATACCAGAAGGCGGCACAAAACAGCGGCTGGCTCATGCATAAAGCAAGCCTACTGTTTTGTACCGCCTTTTTCTTTCCGGCTGTTTACTGCTCCATCTGCCGCCCAAGAAAACCGGCTGCTGCCTGAGCCAGTTTCTGCTCTGTTTCACCAAATGTTCTGCCTCCTGCCTTTTCCAGAATCAGAACACTTCCCACTGCATCGCCTGCGCAGGTGATGGTATCAATCACCTGGGAACTATATTCCAGCTTATCTTCTTCCACAATTTTCACAAATTTCTTTTCTGTGATGCAGACATTTTTCCGGTCCGCAATCATCCCCTCCAGTTCACTGTGGATTCTTCTGCCCGCAAACTCCCTGGCGCCGCTTCCTGCTGCAGCTATAATCTGGTCTCTGTCTGTGATACAGGCAATACAGCCCGCCGCCTGAGCCAATGCCTCCGCATATTCTTTGGCAAAGGTACTCAGCTCTCCTATGGGAGAATACTTTTTTCAAAATAATCTCGCCCTCTCTGTCTGTAAAAATTTCCAGCGGGTCGCTCTCCCTGATTCGCAGGGTTCTTCTGATTTCCTTTGGAATCACCACACGCCCCAAATCATCAATACGCCTTACAATCCCTGTTGCTTTCATATAAAAAATTCCCTCCATCTACTACAATTTCCATTTCTGGAAATAGTATCTGTAGATGAAGAGTTTTTATACACTTACTCCAATATATTTTTTACTGCTTCCGTCTGATTGTTACGGTTCTGATTTTTTAAAGCAACATTGCCATATATGGCGGGATACACACAATGCCATCCTTTACAATCAGATTTCTTGGATGAATAATATAACATTCTCCAATTCTGTTCCTGAACTTTTTCTTTAAATTTTGTTAAAGACGTTGTAGTATACTTAGCTCCTGTTTTTACTTCAACTGGATAAATTTTATATTTTAATTTACTATTATTTGAAAGAAGAAAATCTATTTCTATATCATTTCTGTGCTTCTCGTCATTATAGTGTGTATAAAAATACAGTTTATGTCCATTTGCCGTCAGCATCTGTGCAATCACATTTTCGTATAGCATCCCTTCGTTCATCGAAAGCCTGCCTGACAAGATTTGTTTGTATACCTCATCTTCCAGCAGCTCATTCTCATCAAATGCATGGCTCACCAGCAAACCAGTATCTCCCATATAGCATTTTACATAAGTTCTCACTTCATTTATGGACAACCCTATATTAGGATCATTACATAAAAAGCATTCATTCGATATCATGGAATCTGCCAGCCAAAAGAAGGTTTCTTCATACTGTTCCGCATAAGACCCTTCCTGTATTTTTTTCAAAAATCACTCTTTTTTCGTGTTGTGAAAGCAAGCCCGGAATCTGATCAAATATAGCCAATACCTTACTTCTGTACTGAGCATTTATTTTCATAATATCTTCCCTGTACAGTTTCAGAATATCCCTCTTTTCTTTGTCGGCTGCCGAAAAATCCTTATGGTTATCTGCAAAAAGAAGAACTGGTTTCGGCATTCCCCCAACCAGCATATACTGTTTAAACAAAAGCATTGCTTTATTATGCAATCCTTTATCCATAGGTACTTTCTTATCAAAACAATTTTTAATGCATTCTAAAAGTATTTCTTCCCCTAACGCCCACGCAAATTCTTCAAAATCCAACGGATACATATTCAAATGACGTTCTTCAGAAGGTATTACAATATTAAAAGCATCAAAGCATCTGCCCACCCTGCCGCACAGCAGGTTGCGGAAAGCGAAAGCCGTATTGCCGCGCTGAAAGTCCAAAAACGGGAGCTGCTGGAAGCTATCAACGCCGGAAAGACCGCCCTGC
>ENA-OPYU01000224-OPYU01000224.1-human-gut-metagenome-genome-assembly--contig:-NODE-224-length-23168-cov-3.362137_pt1 | contig 23168 bp, 25 predicted proteins | sample MGYA00242637_ERZ504482 | MGnify/ENA primary metagenome ERZ504482 (study PRJEB26092, sample SAMD00036237) | human gut metagenome | host: Homo sapiens | study: EMG produced TPA metagenomics assembly of... | reverse complement strand
ATGGGATCGGTAATTGATACATCAGTAATTGATTTTTCTTTACTTGATATATCTTTATTTAATTGCGTTGGTTTTCCCAACGTAGGCTTTTCCTGCGTTGGATTATCCAACATTGGATTTTCCAACGTAGGTGAATCCGGCACAGGCTGGGGCTGTTCATAGATCACATAGTCCGCGCCGCGCAAGCGCCCTTGGCTGTCGCGCTCACGGGATCGGACGATGTACCCGGCCTGTTCCAGCTCCCGGATTGCGGCCCGGATCGCGTCGATCTGCTCCCGGTTGATAAGGGATAAGCCTTTGAGCGTATAGTCCCAATCTTCCGGCAGGGAGAGCATTTGCGATAACAGGCCCTTGGCTTTCAGGGATAAGTCCTTGTTCCGCAGATGGTGATTGGACATCACCGTGTAGCCCTTGTTACGCTCTACACGAAATACTGCCATATTCTCAACTCCTTTCACTCGAAATGTCACCGCGTCGTAGGCGGTCAGCTTGCCCGGCTGGTAGGGACATTCCGCATAGACGCAGAATTGATATTTCCAGTGCGGGCGATAAAAACGGCAGGTGCCGCAGTCCTCCGGCGTGACCGCCTCGCCGCTGTCGTAGTGGTCGAAACCGGGCTTGCCCTGCATGAGCTGTTCAAAGGCCCGGTCGCTGCCGGAAGTGAAGTACATAGGCCGTCGCCTCCTTTCTGCTTTTGGGCAAAAAGAAAAGCCGCAGACTTTTTTCAAAATCTGCGGCTTGGCCGGGGAACAGAAAAGGGTCGCTGTCATGCTTGACAACACCCTGTTTCTGTCTGATTATTCAGTTGTTTTGACCTGCCCCGTTTTCCGCTGCCCTAAAAACATTGATTTTACTGGGTTTTTTACATGTTTTCTTATGGCACCACGGTTAATCGGTGTGTCCTTTTTGTTATACGATATGAAGCTTAGACCTTCTCGATGGTGATGCTCCAATCAGCGGTCATGGCCTCGTCCGGCTCCAGCACTTCGTGCTTGCCTTCCTCGTTGACGCTGTTGGCCCAGCCGTTCCACGGCTCCATGCACACAAAGCTCTCGGCATCCTGTTGCCACAGCACAGCGTGGTCGAAGCTGTCGTCGGCATCCACAGTCACCTTGTGGCCGCTGCCGCTGTCGGTGAGGGTCATGGGAAACTGCACGCCGGTCAGCAGGCGCACGCTGTTATCGGCACCTTCCTTGCGGGTGAGGGTGATCTTTTCCGGGGCAGCGGGCTGCTCGCCCTTGGCGCTCTCGGAACAGGTGGCGCACTTGATATCGAAGTCCACATTCTCCAGCTTGGAAGCCTTGAAGTAGGGGTGGAAGCCGAAGCTGAAGGGCATGTTGGTGTCGCCCTCGTTGATCACGGTCATGTTGATGGCGGCAGTGTTGCCCTCGAGGTTATAGTTCATCAGCACGGTGAAATCGAAGGGATAGAGGAACTTGGTCAGCGGGGTGGACTCCAAAATCAGGGTCACGCCGTCCGGGCCGACGCTTTCCACATCCCATGCGCACAGGTCGGCAAAGCCGTGGTTCTCCATGGGGTATGCCTTGCCGTCAAAGATGTGCACGCCGTTATCCGGCAGGCCGCAGTTGGGGAACAGCACCGGCACGCCGAAGCGGGGACGGTTGCACTCGGAAAAATTGGGATGACGGGTCCAGATGTACTCCTCGCCGTTCAGCGAGAAGCCGGTGATCATGCCACCGCGCTCCGGGGTGATGACCAGCTCGGTCTTTGCCTCGGCGTCGGTGATGACATACTGCTCGTAGCAGGCACCGTTTTCGGTGACGTAACGGGTGGTGATCTGATTCATAGTTCAGTCCTCCTTATGTTTCTGGTTCTGTGCCAGTTTTTCAAAATAATAATCAATGCCATAGCGGATGAGATATTTTATGACCCTTGCAATAACGGCCACGATAGCGGCAAAAATTGCCGCCGTAAAGCAGAAACGCATAGATCATCATGCGAGTGGTCATAGCCATAAAAACACTTCCCTTCCGTTTTCATGCACAAAGAGGCTGCCGTACAGCCAAAGTGCCATACAGCAGCCTCGAAACGATTACAGAACGACACCGTCCTTGAAGATGGAGATCTCGCGGAAGCCGTGCTTCTCGGCCTTGGTCTGCTCACCGCTTGCAACGCGGATGACCAGATCCAGCAGATCCTTTGCAGCCTCGTCGATGGTCTTTTCGCCATCGGCGATCACGCCGGTGTTGAAGTCGATCCAGCCGGATTTCTTCTGGGCCAGCGGGGTGTTGGTGGAGATCTTCAGGGTGGGAGCCGGGGCCGAGAACGGAGTGCCGCGGCCGGTGGAGAACAGGATCAGGTGTGCGCCTGCGGCGGTCATGGCCGTGGCAGAAACCAGATCGTTGCCGGGGCCGTACAGCATGTTCAGGCCCTTGGTAACAACGGGATCACCGTAGCCGATCACGTCCATGATGGGGGCGGTGCCGCCCTTCTGCACGCAGCCGCAGCTCTTGTCTTCCAGCGTGGTGATACCGCCCTGTTTGTTGCCCGGAGAGGGGTTTATCGTAGACCACCTCGTTGTGGCTGATAAAGTAATCCTTGAAGCCGTTGATCATGTGCTCAGCCTTGACAAAGACGTCATGGTTGATGCAGCGATCCATCAGGAAGCCCTCGGCACCGAACATCTCGGGCACCTCGGTCAGCACGGTGGAACCGCCGCGCTGGCCCATCATGTCGGAGAAGCGGCCGATGGTGGGATTGGCGGTGATGCCGGACAGGCCGTCCGAGCCGCCGCACTTCATGCCCACCACCAGATCGGACACGGGGATAGGCTCACGCTTGAACTGCCCGGCGTAAGCGGCCAGTTCCTTGAGGATATCGCGGGCAGCGGTGAACTCGTCGTCCACCTCCTGACAGGTGAGGAACTTCACACGGTCGTGGTCGTACTCGCCCAGCTCTTCCACGAACTGATCGTGCTGCAGGTTCTCGCAGCCCAGATGCAGCACCAGAACGGCGGCAGCATTGGGGTGGCGCACCAGCGCAGCCAGCAGCTTGCGGGTCTGTGCATGGTCGTGGCCGGTCTGGCTGCAGCCGAAGGGATGGGTGAAGGTGTACAGGCCCTCGATGGAGCCGGTGACCAGATCCTGATTGTCGGCAACGATCTTCTTGGCGATGTCGTTGACGCAGCCCACGGTGGGGATGATCCAGATCTCATTGCGGATGGCGGCACGGCCGTCCTTGCGGCGGAAGCCCATAAAGGTCTCCGGCTCGACCTTGGGCAGGGGAGCCAGATCCGGGGCGGGGTTGTAACTGTACTCTACCTCACCGGACAGGTTGGTGTGCACGTTGTGGGTGTGCATCCAGCTGCCGGGAGCGGCATCTGCGGTGGCGTGGCCGATGGGGAAGCCGTACTTGATCACGTTCTCACCGTTCTTGATGGGCTTCACGGCCATCTTGTGGCCCTGCGGAATGTCCTCCAGAGCAGTCACAGAAAGACCGTCCACTTCCACCAGCGTGCCCTTGGCAATGGGGTGCAGAGCAACGACCACGTTGTCGATGGGGCTGATATGAATTGCCTGCGGCATAGTAGTTCTCCTTATCGTATCGCATAAAAGGGAATGAACCCTCTCCGTCATCGCCATGCGATGCCACCTCTCCCGAAGGCGAGGTCTTTGCGATGAAAACTTTACGTTTCCGCAAAAGCTCCCCCCTCGGGGGAGCTGGACGCGAAGCGGACTGAGAGGTTCACACCTCAAAGCAATGTTTCTTTTAAACAATCAGGCTTACAGGCAGCTCTTGTAAGCAGCCTCGGCACCCTGAGTGCGGATCATTTCCAGATCAGCCAGAACAGCGGCCTCGAGGCCCTCGATCTTGGTCAGGTCCTGATCCCACATCTGGGTGTTGGTCAGTACAGCGTGCACCAGCTGGGCTGCGGTGTCGTCCTTGTGTGCATAGTAGAAGTCCAGAGCCCATGCGTCATCCTGGATCTTGTAGGTGTTGCCGGCAGGGCGCTTGCAGATCAGGCCGTCGGCGGTGCGCTCCTGAATGTCGCTGGAATAGAAGGCAATGTAGGCTGCCAGAGACATGGTCAGACACTTGGGCAGCTGCTTCTGCTCCTCGATGTAAGCCAGGAAGGAAGGCATGTTGCGGGCCTTCCACTTGGAGGTGGAATTCAGGGAAATGCTCATCAGCTCGTGGTTGACGAAGGGGTTGTTGAAGCGGTCCTCAACAGCGGAAGCAAACTCTTCCAGATCCTTCTTGTCCAGCGGCAGGGTGGGGATGATCTCCTCGTGCAGCATCTTGTTCATGAAGCCGCGGATGGTGTCGTTGTGCATGCAGTCACGCACGATGTCGAAGCCGGCCAGATATGCGCCCAGAACGAAGCCGGTGTGTGCACCGTTCAGGATGCGGACCTTGCGCTTCTTGTAGGGGGTAACATCGGGCACGACCATGACGTTCACGCCGGCCTTCTTGAACGGCAGCTTGACCTCCAGCTCAGCGGGGCCTTCGATGACCCACACGCCGAACACTTCGCCCACGTCCAGAGCGGCATCATGGTAGCCGTTGGCCTCTTCCATGGCAGCCAGTTCCTTGGGATCGCGGATGCGGCCCGGAACGATGCGGTCCACCAGAGTGGAGCAGAAGGTGTTTGCGTTGTTCATCCAGTCGATGAAGGCAGGCTCCAGATTCCAGTCCTTTGCGTAGTTGTTGCAGCACTTCTTCAGCTCTTTGCCGTTGTTGTCGATCAGCTCGCAGGACAGGATGGTCAGACCCTTGTCAGCAGCGCCGTTGAATGCCTTGTAGCGCTCAAACAGCACGCGGGTCAGCTTTGCGGGGAAGCTGTTGGGAGGAACCTGATCGAACTGGCTGTCACCCTGCGTGTAGGCGATGCCGGCCTCAGTGGTGTTGGAAACGATGGTCTCGAGATCGGCAGAGCGTGCCAGCTCCAGCACTTCGTCCCACTTGCCGTCGATGTAGGGGCACACACAGTCGGACACGCAGGAGATCACGCGCTTTGCATCGACCTTCTGGCCCTTCTCGCTGCCGCGCAGGTACAGGGTGTACAGGCCCTCCTGCTCGTTGATCCAGTCTGCCATCTGGGGGAAGTTGCTGATGGGCTGCACCAGCTTGACCTTGCCGTTGTAGCCGGCCTTCTCGTTTGCGATGTCATAGAAGTAATCCACGAAAGCACGCAGGAAGTTGCCCTCGCCAAACTGCATGACCTTGACGGGTGCATCCTTCAGGATGTAGCCGTTGTAGCCGGTGCCTTCCAGAACCTTGTAGTTCAAAGTTTCCATCTTGTTGATCTCCTTTATAAACTTGCTTTGCTTATCAGAAAGCCTCTTTGTCTGCCCTCTGCTCCTTACCCTATTTTATGCTGTTGTATACAAATAAGTCAAGAGCTTTGTGCAATATTTTTAGCCTTAAGGTGACGATTTGGGGGACATTTCCAGCGAAAAGCACAATTGTGTGCTAGAAAATTTTCGTCACTTTTTACAGTTGTATACATGCGTGTTTTCCGTTATACTAAAGGTAAGACAAACCTGCCCGTGCAGGCGGGCGTCCCGTTGTACACAAGGTTTGACGGATTTTTAACAAAAACCATCAGAGAAAAGGAGTTATCGACCCATGAAAGCATTTATGGATAAGGAATTCATGCTCCAGTCTCCCACTGCTCAGCATCTGTACCACGACTACGCTGCGGATATGCCTATCTGCGACTACCACTGCCACATCCCTCCCCGTGAGATCTACGAGAACCGCCGCTTTGAGAACATCGCTCAGGTATGGCTGGGCGGCCGCAACCCGGACGGCAGCTACTTTGGCGACCACTACAAGTGGCGCGTGATGCGTTCCAACGGTGTGCCCGAGGAGTACATCACCGGTGATAAGCCCGACCGCGAGCGCTTCCAGAAGTTTGCAGAGGCTCTGCCCATGGCCATCGGCAACCCGATGTACCACTGGACCAACCTCGAGCTGCATGTGTTCTTTGGCTACGACGGCGTGCTGAACGGCGATACCGCTGAGGAAGTCTGGAACCTGTGCAACGACAAGCTGCAGCATGATCCCAAGCTGACTGTCCGCGGCCTGATCGAGCAGTCCAACGTGGCCTTCATCGGCACCACCGATGACCCCATCGATGATCTGTACTGGCACAAGAAGATCAAGGAAGATCCCACCATCAAGTTCACCGTGGCTCCTTCCTTCCGCCCCGATAAGGCCATCAACATCAACAAGCCCGGCTTTGCCGAGTACATGGGCAAGCTGGCCGCTGTTGTGGGCAAGGAGAAGCTGGCCTGCATCGACTGCGTCACCGACGCTCTGACCAAGCGCATCGAGTTCTTTGCCGAGATGGGCTGCCGCGCTTCCGACCACGGCTTGGATTACATCCCCTACCGTGAGGCTACTAAGGAAGAGGTCAACGCCATTTACCAGAAGGTGATGAAGGGCGAGAGCTGCACCACCGAAGAGGCTGAGAAGTACCAGACCTACATCCTGATCCATCTGGGCAAGCAGTATCACCGTCTGGGCATCGCCATGCAGATCCACTACAACTGCCTGCGCGGCGTGAACCGCAAGATGAACGCTCTGCTGGGACCCGACACCGGCTTTGATATGATCAACACCGCTACCTGCGGCGGCGAGATCGCAAGCCTGCTGAGCGCCCTGAACGACACCGACGAGTGCCCCAAGACCATCATCTACAGCCTGAACCCCGCCGACGACGCACAGATCGGCACCATTCTGGGCTGCTTCCAGAACAGCGAGGTGCCGGGCAAGATCCAGCACGGCTCCGCATGGTGGTTCAATGACCACAAGATCGGCATGGAAGAGCAGATGACCCGTCTGGCAAGCCTGGGCCTGCTGGGCAACTTCGTTGGCATGCTGACCGACAGCCGCAGCTTCCTGAGCTACACCCGTCACGACTACTTCCGCCGCATCCTGTGCAACATCATCGGCCAGTGGGTCGAGGATGGCGAGTATCCCAACGACGAGAAGGCTCTGGAGAAGATCGTCAAGGGCATCTGCTTCGACAACGCAAAGCGCTACTTCAACCTGTAAGAGAAGTGCCTGAACCTGAATAAGGCATAACACAAAGCCCCCGGAACGGTGTGAAACGTTCCGGGGGCTTTTGCTGTAAGCAGATAATGTTTACTTTACAAGGCTGCGCAGCACGACACGTGCAGTGGAAACATCGGAACCAAGCAGGGTGTCGTAGGCATTCAGGATGTCGCGGATGGCCTGCAGGTTGTCCTTGGTCAGGGTGTAGGTCTTGGTGGAGCCGTCCCTGCCGGTAAAGGTGGCGGTGACGCTCTTGGCGGCAAGCCACTCGTTCAGCCAGCTGGTGCTGTCGTCCATATCGAACAGCTCGTAATCGAACCAAAATCTTGAGGTCGTTGTCGTAGCCGCCGATGAACTCTTCATCACAGGTGAAGTCGTAGTAGTTATCCTCGGTTTCTACCCGAACAGATTTCATGTCCAGCTTTTATTGCCGAAGTAGGTCATGCCCAGACTGAGATAAACGGTGGGATCATCGTTGGTAACGAACAGGTAGGGGTACAGACCGCAGGAGGCCTTTTCCATGCTGGCCTCCTCGTAGGGAGAGTCGATCTGCCAGCCCTCGGCCTCGCTGTCATAGGTGACAGTGAGCTTGGACAGGGCAGAGCGCAGCTGCGCCTCCGACACCGCATTGGTCACAGAAAGCTCTGCCGGGGCAGGCTCGTCCGGAAGAGCAGGGCTCAGGGCAAAGGCGGAGACGCCGCCCATCAGGATGGCGGCGGTGCACAGGCAGGCGGCACCGCGCTTGAACAGTCCGGTCAGTTTCATAGGAATCTCCTTTCGCTTCACAGAAACGCTTTTTCCTCTGTCCAGAGCATACAGATTTTACGGCTCCTGACAGCAAAACGGCATGAATCGCCCCTCAGATGCATCAGAACGACCATTCAGACGGGGTGCGGTGCGGATGAAAACGGCTTCTTATACCTGATGGGTCTCCAGCCAGTCGGTCATCTGCTGGGCGATGCCCTTGATGCTGCCTTCCTCAAAGGGGACTTTCAGCCCTGCGGTCTCCAGCAGCTCGGTGTAGCTGGCCATGCCTGCACGGCGCACAAGGCGCAGGTAGCGCTGCCATGCGTCCTTGTGGTCGTCAAGGCTCAGCAGGAAGAACTGCAGTGCGGCCATGGTAGACAGGCAGTAGTCGATATAGTAGAAGGGGCACTCATAAATGTGCAGCTGACGCTGCCAGCCTGCACCGCGGCCATAGAAGGGAAGACCGGCAAAATCGATCCACGGGCGGTACTTCTTTTCCAGCTTGAGCCACTCGGCATTGCGTTCATCGGGGGTCAGATCCGGGTTCTGGTACATGATGTGCTGGAACTCGTCCACTTCGCATCCGTAAGCAAGGAACACAAAACTGTCCTCAGCGTGGAGCAGGGCGTATTTGTCGGTATCCCGGCCGAAGAGCAGATGATGCCACGGTGCAGTCAGGAACTCCATGGCCATGGAGTGGATCTCGGCGCTCTCCATGCCGGGGCATTCCAGATCGGCGGGCACTTCGGGATCACGCTCGGCCACATAGCCCTCAAAGGCGTGGCCGCACTCGTGGGTCAGCACGTCCACATCGCCGGAGGTGTTGTTCCAGTTGGCAAAAATGAAGGGGGCCTTGTAGCTGGGCAGGCTGGTCATATAGCCGCCGGACATCTTGCCGGGGCGGCTCTCCACATCGAACAGCTCGTTGTCCTGCATAAAGTCGATGAACTCGGCGGTTTCCGGGCTAAGCTCATGGTACATGGTGCGGGCGGCATCCATACGGGCTTTGTAGCCGGGAATGGGCTTGGGATTGCCGTCCTTGAACATGATGGGCAGATCGGTGAAGGTGGGGCGGGCAATGCCGGTGCGCTTTGCACGCATGGCCATCACCTTTTGCAGCTGGGGCACCACATCGTTTGCCACCTGATCGCGGAATTTCCGGATCTCCTCCGGGCCGTAGCCGATGCGGTTCATGCGCACATAGGAAAGCTCACTGTAGTCGTGATAGCCCATCACCCGGGCCTGTGCATTCAGGTTCTTCACGATCTCGCCGTACAGCTCGTCCAGTTCGGCACGGTGGGCGTCAAAATAACCGGCCTCGGCCTCGTAGGCGGCGCGGCGCACGGCAGGGTCCAGATCCTCCTTGTAAGGGCCCAGCTGCGGGATGGTGAGCTGTTTGCCGTCCAGTTCCACCAGTGCGCCGCCGTAGATCTGCTGGTAGCGGCTCACCAGAGCATTGAACTGCTGCTGCAGCTCCACGGTGCGGTCATCCATGCCCAGAACGGCATTCTTCATACCGGCCACACAGGTGGTGCCGAATTTTTCGGTCAGGGCATCCACATGCGGGTTCGCAAGGAAAGAGCGGCTGATCTCTACGCTGGCGTTGGTCACGGCGGGGCCGTTGGCATCAAAGAAGTCCTGCTCAGCCTTCCAGTATTCATCGCGGGTGTCGCAGGTGTAGTGGATGTTGGCAAGGTTCGCGGCGGTGTTGTACTCCGCAAAGGCTTCGCTCTGCTCGTAGTAGAGCCGGACAAGAGCATCGCCGTCCGGTGCGGCAGCGGCCTTTGCGGCCAGCTCTTTGCACCGGGCCAGCAGGGCACCGATGTCCGGGCGGGTATAGGTCATTTCGTTGAATTTCATTGGGAAACATTCCTTTCCGGGAGAAGACTCCATATTTAAGGTTAAACCCATCTTACCACGTTATGCGGCAAATGAAAAGGGGACACAGGCCAAAACCCGGCAGATGCTATGCACAACTGCTAAAAATTTGACGATGTGGTTTGGCAAAGTTGTCTGTGCAGGCGGTTGCATGGCTGCGGCAAAAGGACTATAATAAAACCATCAACAGAGTAAGACCATGTGCGTTAAGTGCCGCATCAACGGGGAGTTGTGCTGTGGACGAAGGTGTACCCGCGGTGCATGGTCTGCATCCCGCTGCTGCATGGACTTGGGTGCAGGCGAGACGGCTTGCGTCCCGCCCGGAAGTGAAAGTTGTTGGATTCACGCCCTCCTTTGTGCGGTTTGTCACAGGGAGGGCGTTTTTGTTTGTGCAGACCGCCCGCCCGGTATTCCTTTTGCAAGGAGGACAGTTGATATGAACAACTCGAAAAATTCCGTCCGCACGCTCACCATGCTGGCCTTGCTGGTGGCAATGAGCATCGTGTTCAGCCGGGTGCTGAGCATCTCCACCGGCTTTGTGCGGTTCAATCTGGGCAGCCTGCCGGTGCTGCTGGCAGCGCTGCTGTTCGGCCCCGGTGCCGGCTTTGCCGTGGGCGCTGTGGCCGATATGATCGGCGGCGTGCTGGCAGGCTACGCCATCAACCCGCTCATCACGCTGGGCGCGGGTGCCATTGGTCTGGTGGCGGGGCTTGCATGGCAGAAGCTGCCCGGGCTGCGCACCGGCCTGCGGCTGCAGATCAGCGTGCTGCTGGGACACTTTGTGGGTTCCATGGTCATCACCTCGCTGGCACTGCGCATCTTCTACGGCTACCCGTGGGCAGCGCTGGCAGTGCGCATCCCCAATGCACTGATCCTGGCTGCGGTGAACACTGTGCTGCTGCGCATCCTGCTGGAGAACCGTACCCTGATGAAGATGGTGAAAAAGTCAAAAAGAGGCATTACAATGAATTACGAACAGGCAATGGAATACATCCATGCGGTCCAGTGGGCCGGCCACAAGCCCGGCCTGACGCGCACCCGCACCCTGCTGGCCGCACTGGGCGACCCGCACAAACAGCTCAGATTCGTGCATGTTGCAGGCACCAACGGCAAGGGCAGCACCGCCTCCATGATGGCGTCCTGCCTGCAGGCCGCGGGCTATCGGGTGGGCCTGTACACCTCGCCCTTCATCAACCGCTTCAACGAGCGCATCCAGATCAACGGCGTGCAGATCCCGGATGAAGAGCTGGTGAAACTAGTGGAGCAGGTAAAGCCCGCCGCCGATGCCATGGAAGATGTGCCCACCGAGTTTGAGATCATCACGGCGCTTGGGATGCTCTATTTTGCCCAGCAGAAATGTGAGATCGTGGTGCTGGAGGTGGGCCTTGGCGGCACGCTGGATTCCACCAACGTCATTGATGCCCCGGAGTGCGCAGTCATCACGGCACTGGGTATGGATCATGTGAAGGAGCTTGGCCCCACTCTTGCGGACATTGCCGCCGCCAAGGCGGGGATCATCAAGGAAGAGTGCCCGGTGGTGAGCTACGGCGGCGTGCCGGAGGCAGATATTGTTATCCGCCGCGTCTGTGCTGAAAAGCATGCCGAGCTGACTGAGGTGGATTTCAGCAGGCTGAAGTACGAGGGCGGCAGCCTTGACGCGGTGGAGTTCGACTTTGACGGCCTGACGGATGTGCACCTGCCCCTGATCGGCAGCTACCAGCCGCGAAATGCGGCGCTGGCTATCACGGCTCTGCGGGTGATGCGCACCCATGGCTGGAACATTCCGGAAAGCGCCATCCGCACAGGTTTGGAAACGGTCAGCTGGCCGGGCCGGTTCGAGCTGCTGCGGCACGCGCCCGCGTTTCTGCTGGACGGCAGCCACAACGCCCACGGAATGCGTGCCACGGTGCAGAGCCTGAGAGACCGCTTCCCCGGGCAGAAGTTCGTTTTTCTGGTCAGCATCATGGCAGACAAGGATGTGGACCAGATGCTCAGCCTGCTGGCACCGCTGGCGGTGCGGTTCGTCACGGTGGCGGCGCACACGCCGCGCTCCATGCCTGCCGAAACCCTGGCAGAACACATCCGGGCCTATGGCTGCAGGGCGGAAGCGGCAGCTTCCATTGAAGCGGGCGTGGCCCGGGCGGTGGAGCTGGGCGGCGAAGGCCCGGTGTGCGCACTGGGCACGCTGTATTTCTCTGGCGATGTGCGGAAGGCGTTTGCGGAACTTGTGAAGGGCTGAAGATTTAAAATGGCTCCGCGTGCGCTGCGCCATCATCAGCGGAAAAATATTTTTATATTTGCAAATCAGGAAAATCTGCGGATTTTCCTGATTTGCTTTTTCACGGTAAGGGCCGTAACGGCTGACGGCATCTTGCTGCTGTCAGCCTGCGGCTGTCGCGCAGCGGATAAAGCGAAAGCTTGCCCGCACGGCTTGTCGCGTAAGCGACTTCAAATCGGCGGAACACAAAAAATCCTTTAGCGAAGCGACTTGGATTTTTTGTATGGAGCCCAACAGTGCTTTGGGTCTGAAAGGGGCGAGCAGCCCCTTTCTCGTTGCGGGGTGGGTGGAGTCCAGAGGCAGGGAGGGGGGACTCGAAACACCCCTCCCTGCCTCTGGCCCAGCGGAGCGTCCCCGGCGGCGATGATTTTTTATAAAAAGCTATGAAGCCTGTCCCACGCGACCGCTCTCTGCACAAGAAGCAACTTTTTCTGTGCAAAAAGCAAACAAGCCAGCTCCGCAGGGCTGGCTTATTTGCAATCAAAAAATAATTTTCCGCTAAAAATGCCCAGAGTGAAACGGAGGGCATTTAAATGGTTAGGCCTGCGATAGCACAGACAAAAAAGAAAAAGCGGTGACTCGTGCAGGTTGAGTCATCGCTTTTCTTGCCCCTTGTGGGGCAGGCAGGGTAAATGATAAGAAGGTAAATGAAGAAAATAGCAATTTTAAGAACAAAGGTTTTGTGCTGAGCGAAGAACCGCTCGTAGAAGTTCATGTATCCAACGTAATGCCTTTGTTGGATACAACATACCACATTTTTTTGGAAGAATTACAAGCCCAGTTTTTTCGATTTTTCATCAATAAACGTGCGAAAATCGCACTTTTTGGAGAAACGCACAAATTCAACGAGAAGTTCCCGGCAAACTGACGAACAAGCATAAAAATGAGCCGGTGCGGCCCGGAACGGCGGCAAAAAAAGACGCAGAATGCGACAGTTCTTTACAAGAACCAGTCCGTGTGCTAAGATGAATACATTCAATGGGTAGTCTGCCCTGCGAAGGGTGGGCGTATGTGTCCGAGCGGGATGGCCCGGCACGGGGAAAGGAGCATATCAATGGAAAATCAGGCGGTGAGCGGAACAAAAAAGCCGCTCTTCGGAGGGCGGAAGCCGCTGTTCACACAAAAGGAACTGCTGCTGCTGACCGGCCCGCTGCTGGTGGAGCAGCTGCTGGAAGTGACCGTGGGTATGGCCGATACCATGATGGTGTCCCGCTGCGGCGAAGCGGCCATTTCCGGTGTCAGCCTTGTGGACATGATCAACAACCTCATCATCGTGCTGTTTGCGGCGCTGGCCACTGGCGGCGCAGTGGTGGTAAGCCAGTTTTTGGGTGCGCGGGAGCAGAAGGATGTCCGATGCAAGCTCTGGCCAGCTGCTTTTGCTCAGCGGCGTATTCGGTTTGCTGGTGGGGGCATTCTGTTTTGTTTTTTGCAAGGCCGATGATCCGGCTGTTCTACGGTGCCATCGATGCCGATGTGCTGGATGCCAGCGTGCTGTACCTGCGCATCATCGCCATCAGTTATCCGTTTCTGGCACTGTATAACGGCGGTGCGGCACTGTTCCGCAGCATGGGCAACTCCAAGATCTCCATGCAGATCAGCTTTTTGATGAACGTGATCAACATTGTGGGCAACGCAGTGTGCATCTTCGGATTTAAAATGGGCGTAGACGGTGTTGCATGGCCCAGCGTGCTGTCTCGTGTGGTGGCAGCGGCCCTTATCCTGCGCAAGTGCTACCAGAAGGGCAATGCCATCACGGTGCCCAAGACCACCCGGCTGGATGCAAAGATGACAAAGCGCATTCTGGGCATCGGCATCCCGTCCGCCTTTGAGAACAGCCTGTTCGAGGCCGGACGCATTCTGGTGGTGAGCATGATCTCCACCTTCGGCACAGTGCAGATCGCAGCAAACGCCGTGGCAAACAATCTGGACGGCATGGGCGTTATCCCCGGCAAGGCCCTCAGCCTTGCCATGATCACGGTGGTGGGCCGCTGCATCGGTGCGCGGGACGACGAGCAGGCTGTTTATTATACCCGCAAGCTGACGGTGTGGTCTTACATCGCAATGGGTCTTTCCAACGGTGCCATCCTGCTGTTTTTGCACAAGCTCATCGGCATCTACGCGCTGTCCGGTGAGACGATGGTGCTTTCTGAGCTGCTGGTACGTATCCATGCAGGCTTTGCCATCCTGCTGTGGACCCTGTCCTTCGTGCTGCCCAACGCCCTGCGTGCAGCCAACGATGTGAAGTTCACCATGATCGTGTCCATCCTGAGCATGGCGGTGTGGCGGCTGGGCTTCAGTTACCTGCTGTGCGTGCGCATGGGCTGGGGCGCTGTGGGCGTGTGGATCGCAATGATCATTGACTGGGTTTGCCGCGTGACATGCTTTGTGCTCCGCTTCCGCAGCGGTGTATGGAAAACCAAATATCAGGCATAACATAAAGAGGAGTATACCTATGAAACTGATCAGCTGGAACGTCAACGGCCTGCGCGCCTGCCTGACCCATGGCTTTGCCGAGAGCTTTGCGGCTCTGGATGCCGATATCTTTTCGGTGCAGGAGACCAAGATGCAGCCCGGTCAGGCGGATTTTGCGCCGGATGGCTACACCGAGTATACCTATTCTGCCGAGAAGAAGGGCTACTCCGGCACGGCCTGCTGGTGCCGTGAGCAGCCGCTGGCCGTGACCACCGGCATCGGCATTGAGCAGCACGACCACGAGGGCCGTGTGCTCACGCTGGAATACCCGGGGTTCTGGCTGGTGAACTGCTATACCCCAACAGTCAGGACGGGCTGAAGCGTCTGGACTACCGCATGGAGTGGGAGGATGCCTTCCGTGCCTACCTGCTGGCACTGGACGCCAAAAAAGCCGGTGATCCTGTGCGGCGATCTGAATGTTGCCCATAGGGAGATCGACATCAAGAACGACAAGACCAACCACATGAGCGCAGGCTTTACCGATCAGGAGCGCGGTAAAATGACCGAACTGCTGGACGCAGGTTTTGCCGACAGCTTCCGCGTGCTGCACCCGGACGAGGTGAAGTACAGCTGGTGGAGCTACCGCTTCCACGCCCGCGAGAAGAATGCGGGCTGGCGCATCGATTACTTCATCGTGTCCCGCCGCATTGCCGATAAGATCCGCGCGGCGGAGATCCACAACGAGATCTTCGGCTCAGACCACTGCCCGGTGGAGCTGGACATTGACCTGTAACCTGTGAAAAAAATGCCTGCTCTCCCGGAAAGAGCAGGAAAAAGGAGACTCTATGCTCAAAAGCTATCTGCTGGTATTTTTTGTTTCCATGGTGCCGCTCATTGAACTGCGCGGAGCCATCCCCATCGGGCTTGGCATGGGCCTGCCCATCCTGCCCACCTATCTGGTGTGCGTGGTGGGCAACATGATCCCGGTGCCGTTCATCTATCTGTTTGCACGCAAATTCCTGATCTGGGGCTACCACAAGCCCCTTATCGGGCCCATCTGCAAGTTCTGCATCGTCAAAGGCGAGAAAGGCGGCCGCGCACTGGAAGCCAAGGCGGGCCGCGGCCTTGTGGTGGCGCTGCTGCTGTTCGTGGGTATCCCGCTGCCGGGCACCGGCGCGTGGACCGGCACGCTGGCGGGTTCGATCCTGGATATGAAGTTCAAGGACGTGGTCAAGGCCTGCATGGGCGGCGTGCTGCTGGCGGGCATCATCATGGGTCTGGCCAGCGCGGGCCTGCTGGGTGCGCTGAGCACCCTGTTCTTGGTGGGCTGAGAAAAAAAGACTGTGTTCCGGCAAAGAACAACAATTGACAATGGCATTTTGCCGCTGAGTATGCTAAAATAAAAAAGTGTTTTGAAACCGGCGGCGCAAAGCTGCCGGACGGAAAGGAACGATAAAATCATGGATCAGGCACTGAATCAGAAAATCGACGCATATATTGCGCAAAACAAGGAACAACTGCTGAAGGATATCGCCGCACTGGTGGCAGTCAACAGCGTGGAGGGGACCCCCGAGGAGGGCGCACCCTATGGCGCAGGCCCCCGCGCCGCACTGGACAAGACGCTGGAGCTGGCTGCAGGCATGGGCCTTGCCACCCGCAACTGCGAGAACTACATCGGCTATGCAGAGCTGGCCGGCAAGGACACTGAAAAGTATCTGGCGACCATCTGCCATGTGGACGTGGTGCCCGTGGGCAACGGCTGGACGGCCGACCCCTTCACCATGCGCATTCAGGACGGCTGGCTGCTGGGCCGCGGCGTTGCCGACGATAAGGGCCCCATGGTGGCTACCCTGTATGCCCTGAAGTTCCTCAAGGAGCAGGGCTATGAGCTGCGCTACCCCATCCGCGCACTGGCAGGCACCAACGAGGAGACCCACATGCAGGATGTGGACTACTACCTCAAAAACTACCCGGCTCCGGTGTTCTGCTTCACCCCGGATGCCGAGTTCCCGGTGTGCAACGGCGAGAAGGGCCTGTTCGGTGCCAAGATCGTCAGCCCGGTGTGCAACGGCGTCATCGTGGAGATCGAGGGCGGCGTGGCAAACAACGCCGTGCCCGACCGTGCAAGTGCGCTGGTCAGGACCGATATCTCCAAGCTGAAGAATGCCCCCAACATCACGCTGGAACCGGAAGGCGACGGCGTGCGCATCCGCGGCTGGGGCAAGTCCGGCCACGCAGCCATGCCGCAGGGCACCGTGAACGCCATTGGTCTGGTGGTGAACTACCTGCTGGACAATGGCCTGTGCAATGAGACCGAGCGCACCTATCTGGAGGCTGTGCGCAAGCTGCACGCTTCTACTGCCGGTGAGGGTCTGGGCATCAACTGCGCCGACGGCCCCTTTGGCCCGCTGACTGTGATCGGCGGCCGCATCTACATGGAAGATGGCCGCATTTTCCAGACCATGGACAGCCGCTTCCCCACCTGCACCAACGGCAAAAAGATGACCGAGCAGATCCGTGCCGCACTGGGCGACGGCGCTGAGCTGCGTGATGTGACCGCTGCCGAGCCCTTCTATATTGAAGCCGACAGTCCCGCCATTCTGGCCTGCATCAACACCTACAACGAAGTGACCGGCGAGAACGCCAAGCCCTTCACCATGGGCGGCGGCACCTATGCCCGCCACTTCCCCTATGCGGTCAGCTTTGGCCCCGAGCATGTGGACCTGCCGCTGCCGGAATTTGGCGGCCCGATGCACGGTGCAAACGAAGCGGCACCCATCGACAAGCTGCTGGAAGCCGTGAAGATCTATATCATCGCGCTGCTGCGCCTTGAGGAGATCGACTTCTGATGCAGCCGATGAATGTGCTCGTCATCGACGGGCAGGGCGGGGCCTTGGCAACAGCTGGTGGCAGCCCTGAGCACGCAGTGTCCGGAGGTCCGGCTCACTGCGGTGGGCACCAACAGTCTGGCGGCAAATGCCATGCGCAAGGCCGGTGCCCCGCGTGCCGCCACCGGCGAGAACGCCGTGGTGGTGAACTGCCGCAGCGCGGATATCATCGTGGGGCCCATCGGCATCGTCGTTGCGGACGCACTGCTGGGCGAGATCACGCCTGCCATGGCCACAGCCGTGTGCCAGAGCCATGCGACGCGGGTGCTCATCCCGGTGAACCACTGCGAAAACTATATCGTGGGTGTGCCGGAGCAGCCCATCAGTGATCTGGTGGCCGCTGCGGTGCAGAAGGTGAAAGCTCTCTGTGCCGGGGAAGGCTGCTGAAAGAGAAAAAAAATGGGGGATATCTCGCAGTGTGAGATATCCCCCTTTTTGCATCCCGCAGAAAGGAGAAAATGGAATGAAAGTATCTGAGAGCATAAGGAAAATGTGCGATGTGCTTTCCTGTATCCCGCCGGATTTTAAAACAGCGGAAACTCTTTTTGCAGAGCAGCAGCCTACGGAGCAGGAACTGATGTGGCTTGCGGTGGAGCTGGCGGATAATACGTTTGGGGAATACAGGGATATGCTGAATGAAAATTGCCCCAGAGTAACGCCGGGCAAGGTGCACCGAGACTACCTGTATGATACGATCTTGTTTTTGCTGGACCATGAAATGAATCCCAATACGGTTGTGGACGAACATACAACGGAAGCCGAAAATATAATGGCGGTTCTGCGATTTACCGATGGCCCGGATGTGGCGGCGCGAACCATGCGGCTTCTTTTAGAGCATGGCGGCGATCCAAATCTGGATGTTGATTCGCTTACACCCCTTTCATGGATGGATGATGAATTGTGCATTGATCCCATTTGGGAAAGATGGTGTTGCGACCATTTAGTGCAGTGCCTAATGGTGATGCAGGCGTACGGCGGTGGGTGGCATGGAACAGATGGAAAATTCCATCGACCATTTTCGATGTGCGAAGGGTACCGGTCCGAGGTCTTCAAGGAATTTGAAAAGTTTGATTATCGGTTCGGAACAGAAAAAGGGTCACCTCGGTCCGATCCATATCTTTGAGAAAGCAACAGGAACAGTCGTGGCAGATTACATTTGAGCATGAATGCCCCTCTGCCGGTTTCCCGGCTGTGCGGCTGTTTCCGCAGGAAACAAGCACAGACAGATCAAGTTTCCCTTTTGGGCCCTTTCCGTGAAAATGCAACAGCGGACAGCCCGCAGGCTGTCCGCTGTTGCTCTATTATAAAAATATTCTTCCGCTGAAGATGCCCAGAGCGGAAGCGGAGGGCATTCCGAATCGTTACGACTTCTGTCGTGCGGCGATCTGCGCTGCCGTGGGCGGGGTGTCGCCCTGCGCAGCGTTTTCCAGCGCGCCGAGGCGGCGGTCCAGATCGGTCAGGCGCTGGGCTACGATATCCGGCAGATCCTGCTGATCCAGATCGTCCGCCGGGTTCACGGCCTTGTTGTTGATGCGCACCACCTCGGCGGGCACGCCCACAGCGGTGCAGTTGGCGGGCAGATTGCGCAGCACCACGCTGCCTGCGCCGATGCGGGAGTTGTCCCCGATATACACCGGGCCCAAGGACCTTGGTGCCTGCACCGATCAGCACGTTGTTGCCCAGAGTGGGGTGGCGCTTGCCGGTGTCCTTGCCGGTGCCGCCCAGAGTGACACCGTGGTAGATGGTGCAGTTGTCCCCGATCTCGCAGGTCTCGCCGAACACGATGCCCATGCCGTGATCAATGAACAGGCATCTGCCGATGGTGGCACCGGGATGGATCTCGATGCCGGTGCGGCGGCGGCCATGCTGGCTGACCCACCGGGCCAGAAAGAACCGCTTGTGCTGGTATAGCCAGTGCGCAATGCGGTGATACACCAGAATGTGAAAGCCCGGATACAGCAAAATGACCTCCAGCACGTTGCGTGCAGCGGGGTCCTTGCGCTGGATGTTCCGCGCGTCCTCCAACAAACCCATGGGAAAAGCCCTCTCTTTCCTGATTCCGATGAAGCTGCTCTGAATAAAAATCATGCCTCTGCCATGAAAACAGCCTCTGGACTCTTTTGACCATATTATAATAGCACACCCGGACGGGAATGTACAGCAATATGCTAGGAATTGGCGTGACTAACCCTGAATCTGGCGGGGAAAAACTGCTTTTGGGTAGAGTAGCTAAAATTCCGGGAGGGAAGCGGCAAACCTTTTTGCAACAAAATATATGCGGAAGCATTGACACATTTCGCGCTTCTATGCTAAAATATTATGAAAAGATTCCAGACTTATAAAAGGAGACAGCACCATGCAGAAAAGCGCGATGTGCACCAAACTGAATAAGCAGTTCGCATCCGGTTTTGCCGTGGGTTCGTTGTTTCCTTTTTTTCGTGGAATGAGCTTTTCCCTTTGCGGGGAAAAGTTTTTTTTTAGCCCGTAAGCCGGAAAGCCGAACCAGACAAACGCAAATCAGGAGGGAACTGCGATGCTGCTTGTAAATGCTGTGAACACCGAAGGAAGACCGCTTGAGATTTTTGTAAAGGACGGCAGGATCGCTGCTGTAGGTCAGGAGCTGGAGGCACTGGCCGGAGAAAATGAGACCGTCATCGATGCTGGCGGGCTGACCGTGCTGCCTGCCTTCGTGGATCTGCACTGCCACTGGCGCACCCCGGGCTTTGAGTACAAAGAGGACATCGAGACCGGCAGCCGTGCCGCAGCCGCCGGCGGTTACACCTTCGTGAACCTGATGCCCAACACAAAGCCGGTCTGCTCCTCTGCGGCACAGGCGTTCATGGTGGAGCAGAAGGCTGCCGAAGTAGGCCTGTGCGATGTGAACCAGACCGTCTCCATCACCGAGAACTTTGACGGTGTGAGCATCGACCACCTCAAGACCCTGCCTGCCGGTGTGAAGTTCATCACCGAGGACGGCCACGGCGTGCAGGACAATGCCACCATGGCAAAGGCTTTCGCCATCTGCACCCAGAAGGATATCACCGTGATGAGCCACGCTGAGGATATGGAGATCAGCCCGTGGGACTACCGTCTGGCTGAGGACATCGAGACGGTGCGCAACTGCTGGCTGAGCGAATACTACCAGACCAAGCTGCACATGTGCCACGTGTCCACCCGCGGTGCGCTGGATGCCATCCAGATGGCAAAGCTGCGGGGTGCACCCGTCACCTGCGAGGTGACCCCGCACCACCTGTGGTTCACCAATGATACCTGTGATTACCGTGTGAACCCGCCCATCCGCACCGCCGACGATGTGCAGGCGCTGGTGGACGGCATCCGCACCGGCATCGTGGATGCCATTGCAACCGACCACGCGCCCCACTCCGAAGAGGACAAGCTCAAGGGCATGGCCGGTATGGTGGGCAGCGAGACCGCTTTCGGCGTCTGCTACACCAAGCTCTGCAAGCAGGAAGGCCTGCCGCTGGAAGTGCTGGTGCACCTGATGAGCACCCGCCCGGCAGAAATTCTGGGCCTTGCCAAGGGTCAGCTGGAGCCGGGCTACGATGCCGACATGGTGCTGGTGGATCTGGATACCCCCTACACCGTGGACAAGGACAAGCTGCACTCCAAATCTCACAACACCCCGTTCGACGGCGCTGAGCTGTACGGCAAGGTGTGCGCCACAATCAAGGGCGGCAAGCTGACCTATCAGGCAGAGAAGTAAGAAGAACGAAACCCTCTCAGGCGCTTGCGCGCCAGCTCTCCCGAAGGGCGAGCTTTATGCCATCTGCCGGAAAAGCAGTCCCACAGTTGGGAGGATGACGTATCAGGCAGCAGAGGAAAAGCTCCCCTTTTCGGGGGAGCTGGCAACGCCGCAAGGCGTTGACTGAGAGGGAGCTACCTAATATAAAAAGAGAACAAACAGGAGGAACCCACAATGACCAACATGGATAAGCTTTACGAAGCAGTGGAAGCCCGCGGCCCGGTGTGCGTAGGTCTGGATACCGACTTCAGCTACCTGCCCGAGGACTTCGTGGACAGCACCCTGACGAAGGGCGAGAACATCGTGCGCTTTAACAAGAAGCTCATCGATGCCACCAAGGCCGTGGCAGGCTGCTACAAGGTGCAGATCGCTTACTACGAGTCTCTGGGCCTTGAGGGCATGAAGGCCTACGCCGACACCCTGAAGGCGGTGCGCGAGGCCGGTGTGCCGGTGATCGCCGACATCAAGCGCGGCGACATTGCCAAGACCGCCGAGATGTACGCCATGGGTCACTTTACCGGCGATTTCGAGAGCGATTTCGTCACGCTGGCACCCTATATGGGTCTGGACTCCATCAGCCCCTACCTGCCCTACGCTGAAAAGCAGGGCAAGGGCATGTTCGTGCTCTGCCGCACCTCCAACGGCGGTGCCAAGGACTTTGAGTACGAGAAGCTGGCCGACGGCCGCCACGTCTACGATCTGGTGGGCGACAAGCTGAACGCTCTGGGCAAGGACTACATGGGCGAGCACGGCTACTCCTCCATCGGTCTGGTTATCGGCGGCACCCACATCGAGGAGGCCACCGAGATCCGTGCAAAGTATCAGGACAGCTTCTTCCTGATCCCCGGCTACGGCGCACAGGGCGGCAAGGCCGAGGACATTGCCCAGTACCTCACCAAGGGCAACGGCGGCGTGGTCAACTCCAGCCGCGGCATCCTGCTGGCCTATAAGAAGCAGCCGGGCACTGCCTTTGACGAAGCCGCTTACAACGAATGTGTGAATATGAAGGAGGCCATTGCTCATGCGTGCAGCCTGCTGTGAAGCCACTGTTCTGCGCAATGAGGTCATTGCCCCGGACATCCGCCTGCTGACGGTGGTCTGGCCGGACCGCGATCACGCACCCCACGCAGGCCAGTTCTTTACCCTGCGTGCATGGGGCGCAGACGAAGCCCCCTTCCTGTCCCGGCCCATCAGCGTGCACCGCTGGAACCCGGACAGCAGCACCATCGAGTTTCTGTATCAGGTGGTGGGCGAGGGCACTGAAAAGATCGCGCAGCTCAAAATGAAGGATACCTTCCAGCTCACCGGCCCTATGGGCAACGGCTTTGATGTGCCGGACATCCTCGAGCAAGTACGAAAAAAATCGCTGTAGTGGGCGGCGGCATCGGCACTGCGCCCATGTTCCAGCTCACCCGTGAACTGGCAGCGGCAGGTGTGAAGCCGGATGTGTTCTTCGGCTTCCGGGATGCCCCCTACTGCATGGAGGAGTACCGCGAGATCGCAAACCTTGTCAAGGTGTCCACCGACACCGGCGCGGTGGGCTTCCACGGCTTTGTCACCCAGCTGTACGACCCCGCCGACTACGACGTGGTGCTGGTGTGCGGGCCCACGGTCATGATGAAGAACGCCGCCCGCCTGTGTGCCGAGAAGGGCAGCCCCCTGCTTTGTGAGCATGGAAAAGAAGATGGCCTGCGGCATTGGTGCCTGCCTTGGCTGCACCTGCGAGACCAGGAGCGGCGAGGGCAAGAGCGTGTGCAAGAACGGCCCGGTATTTGATGCAACGGAGGTGTTCTTCTGATGGCTGACCTGAAAACCAACCTGCTGGGCTTTGTGATGAACAGCCCGGTCATCGGCGCATCCGGCACTGTGGGCTACGGTGTGGAGTACGAAGAGCTGGCAGACTTTGCCAAGATCGGCGGCATCTCCGGCAAGGGCCTGACCCTGCACGGCCAGTACGGCAACAAGGGCGAGCGCCTGTGGGAGACCCCTTCCGGCCTCATCAACAGCATCGGCCTGCAGAACCCCGGCGTGCAGCACTTCATTGACGTGGAGCTGCCCGAGATGCTGGAACTGAAGCAGAAGTACGGCACGGTGGCCATTGCCAACCTTGGCGGCCACAGCGAGGAAGAGTATGTGGAAGGTGCCTCAATGCTGAGCGACAGCGCAGTGGACATCGTGG
>ENA-OPYU01000223-OPYU01000223.1-human-gut-metagenome-genome-assembly--contig:-NODE-223-length-23250-cov-5.684384_pt1 | contig 23250 bp, 17 predicted proteins | sample MGYA00242637_ERZ504482 | MGnify/ENA primary metagenome ERZ504482 (study PRJEB26092, sample SAMD00036237) | human gut metagenome | host: Homo sapiens | study: EMG produced TPA metagenomics assembly of... | reverse complement strand
GCCACAGCGGCTGAAGTAACTGGTACAGCAGCAATCTTCACACCAGACACGGAACCTACTGAGCCAGTCAGATCTTTACGAGCCCTGCTACTGTAACCCAGCACTACTACCTCTTCAAGCGCTTGTGAATCATCTTGCAGCGTAATTGTCAGTTCTTTTCCGGTAACCGCATCCACTTCTTGCGTTTCGTAACCTACAAAAGAAATAACAATTCTTTTCCTTTAGACACGGCCAAAGTAAACTTTCCGTCAAAATCAGTTATGGTTCCGTTGGAAGGATTTCCCTTCTCCACAACGGAAGCTCCAATAACGGCTTCACCTGCCGAATCAAGTACAGTACCTTTTACGGTAATGCTCTGAGCAAACATCATCACCGGTATCAGTAACAGCACTGAAAACAGAAGAAGTCTGCTTTTCACTCCTCTTAATTCATTTGTAAATTTCATAATAAAATATTAAGTTAAACAAAAATTTAAAGTCCATTTTTTCCGTGAATGTGAAATAATATAAATCACTATTGTTATTTATATTCTATTCTAAAAGGAAACAATTACAATTTTTATGAGAATAATAGATACTTATTAAAATAGCACACGCATTCTTATAATTTCCGTGTACGCACACAAAACGAGTGAAAAATATTAGATATACAAATTCCCATGCTAAATAAAGCACATCATCAAATACATTAACAGTAATGTTTTCCATTATAATTTAATGTTAGTATTAGAAAATTGGTTTATTTTTATACTATATACGCCACAAATAAAAATAATATTGTTGACTGAACCTAATTTTTGTATTGAAAAAAATTAGTTCAACCAATAATTACAACATAATGAACAAAAAAGACACATTCATCAATGAAAACACGGAATTACATAAAAAAGCAGTGCTATGGACTTGTCCTCCATAACACTGCCACCTATATTTATTATAACTGACAAACTCCTACAGCTACAAACCTCACTCCTCCTATTTTATCTCATCCCACTTCGGTGGATTCACCTGCATCAAATGGCGGACAAAGAAATCATACCGCTTATGTTCGCCAAAAGCTTCCCCCATTGTATGATGTGCTCCGGGAATCACGACCAATTCAAAATCTTTATTCGCCTTAATCAATGCATTGACCACCTGCATGGTAGAGGCAGGATCTACATTATCATCCAACTCACCTACCACTAACATCAAAGGACGGCTCAACAGATGTGCATTTTCCACATTAGATCCTTCTTTATATTGATCTCCTACCGGATAGCCCAACCAAAGTTCATTCCACCAAATCTTATCCATACGGTTATCATGACAACCACAAGCTGAATAAGCCGCTTTATAGAAATCAGGATAAAGCAAAACTGCATTTGTAGATTCCTGACCACCGGCAGAACAACCGTAAATACCTACCCTGTCCACATCCATATAAGGATATTTCCGTGCAGCCGCCTTCATCCAAGCAATATGGTCCGGCAAACCGGCATCTTTCAAATTCTTATAACATACATTCTCAAAAGCACGCGAACGGAAAGAAGTTCCCATTCCATCGACCATTACGACGATAAAACCAAGTTCGGCCAAAGAAGTCATGTTCCAATCATAAGGGCGGAAAGTTTTCGGGACATACTGATCACCGGGACCTTGATAAATGTATTCAATAACCGGATATTTCTTATTCGGATCAAAGTTAGTGGGCCGGGCAATCAATCCCCACATATCCGTCTTGCCGTCCCGCCCTTTGGCAACAAATACCTCCGGAGCGTTCCAACCTTCAGCCTCCAAGCGAGTGATATCAGCTGTTTCCAACGGCATCATCACTTTACCATCCCTGGCACTACGTAACACAGCTACAGGAGCCTTATTCACCATAGAATAAACATCTACCAAATACTTCATATCTTCCGAAAACCAGGCACGGTGCATCCCTTCTTCAGGGGTAAGACAAGTAAGCCCTTTGCCATCAAAACCAATGCGGTAATAACGGATGAGATAGGGGTCCTCACCGGCTTCCATACCATTTGCCGAGAAATAGATCTGACGGTTATCCTCATCTACCCGAAGCACTTCGCGTACATACCATTCTCCTTTAGTAATTTGATAATCGGGCTGTGCGGTAATACGGTTGTACATATAAAGATGATTCCAATTGTCACGCTCACTCATCCATATCATCTGCTTGCCGTCTTTTAAGTCATGACGGAAATGACGGGTATAATTCACATATGTATCGCTGGTTTCTTCTACCAACGGACGCACTTTTCCCGTTTCGGCAGAAAGTTCAAGCACTCTGTACACCTGATGTCCGCGCTGGTTATATTCAAAAGTCACGGCACGGCTGTCGGGGTTCCATTCGGGACCATATACTTCATATTGTCGGTCGAACAATTCGGTAGAAGGAATAATGCTTCGTCCGCTTTCCACTTCATAGATGCAGGGCACTTTAAAAATGGAAGTTCGTCTCCCGGCTTCGCATACTCCTGTTTGTGAAGCTTGGGCTGAAGCTGATCAGCCGGAGAAGATTCCACATAATAAACATAGCGCTTTTCCACCGGACGGATCTTGCAGGAAGCCACCTTCTTACTGTCCGGTGACCAGCGGATGTAGGCTGAATAATAATTACCCAGTGTCCCGTCCAAGCTCAGTTGCTTTTCTTTTCCGGTAGCCACCTCCTTTACATAGATATTCTGATTTTTAATAAATGCTATCCATTTACCATCAGGAGACGGAACCGGCGATGCTGTCTTCTCATCATCCACCTCCATCCAATGCTTTTGCTTGGGAGGGAGAGGAAGCGCCCCTTCATTGACCAGCTGATTTTTCCGAGATGCATACATCCAACGTTGATTATTAAACACAAAGTGTAGCGTATCCAATCCCTTACTGACCGACAAATGCCCCAATGCAAGAGCTTCCGGCTTGACCTCTTTTCCGGATGCAGCACCCAGCGCCTTTGCCAGACGATGAGAATCAAACAATTCTTTTCTAGCATTTTTTATCTGCATCTACAGATACATACAGGCGTCCGTCCGGAGTATTCCGCACATACCAAAACTGATGAGTACCCTCTATCCATTGCGGATTGACATTGGAATAGAAAACTTTATCCGCACTGAACTTCTCTTTCAATGCATAAGCACGCCGATAATCATCAGCCGTACCTTGAGCGATAGCCATGCCCCCACTAAGGAACATGGCTACCAGCCAACCTAACTTACCAACCTTCATTTTGAATTATTCTATTTCACTTCCCATTCAAACAAACCCGATGAATTATCGGCCGGCTGAACAATCTCCAGTTTTTACCGCTTTTGTCTTTACCGGGTCAAAAATTGACTGTATTCCCCGTACCTTTTTCCACTCCATACTTATCCGCTCCACTCACCGGTTGCCACTGGCCTTGTGCATCTTTATAGTACACCTTCCAACTTTGCGGTATGCGGCATCCTCCCCAAGGAGCATCATCATACCAATATACGGTAGCACTGGAAACAGTCGCTTCAGACGGAAACTCATAGGATATCCATTCGGTAGTTCCCTGTTTGGGCCACCAATGGTAATAGGGTACGGAACGGTCATTCTCATCTTTCGGTACCAGACGGTCATTAATGGCGGAGATGGATTTCACCTTATGCGAAGCATCCACTTTGCTTTCCGATGCCAGCGTAGCAGGCATAGTCGGACGGGAAGCACTTAATTCCTGAGGCAACCATACAGCCATAGCGCCTGCTCCCCGGTGTGCCCATGCATAGTAAGGAATCAAAGTCAATTTTACGTCAGTAGCGGTCAGACGGCCTCTATCGTCATAACCCAGAATCTGTGCATCTGTTTTCAATTGGTTAATACCATACAGCAAATCCGGCTTTTCAACAACCTCAAATTCCGGAGTACGATTCATAAATACACTCAGCACATCAAAATCATTATCCGGCCATTCCGCACAATAGACTATCGGTCCACGTTCCACAGCAATACGTCCACGATCTGCTTCCACCTTATTATTGGCTTTTACTGTACGAGGCTCCATATCGAAATGAACGGCTATCTTATCTCCTTTCTTCCAACGGCGGTCTATGCAGAAATAACCATCTTTAAGCTCACTCTGCACCGGTTCCCCATTTACTTTCACTGTATAGCTCAAACGCTTTCCATCCGAATAAGTGTACAGGTCACTGGGAACTACCTGATTACGCACCCATCCCGGAATACGGATTTTCATTGTAAACTGTCCGGCATTGTTCTTGTTGATGCCGATAGTGACATCACCGTTCCAAGGATAATGAGTGGCCTGCTCCAAAGAAACAGCCTTGCCCTCTACTTTCAAATTCGAAGTATTGGACATGAACAGATTGACATACACGTCCTTATCTTTCACCGCATACACATATCCCGGCAAAGAAGGGATGAAACGGCAGATATTGGACGGACAACAGGCACAGCCGAACCAAGGCTGACGCTGGTGCTGTCCAATGCTTTCCAACGGATTAGGATAGAAGAACCCGCCACCGTCCAGGGATACGCCCGAAATAAGACCATTATATAAAGTACGTTCCAGCACATCATAATATTTTGCCTCACCATGAAGCAGGAACAAGCGGTAGTTGACATACACATTACCGATAGCCGCACAAGTCTCACAATAAGCAGACATATTGGGCAATTCATAGTTCTTGCCAAAAGCTTCCCCGTTACTGGTGGCGCCGATGCCACCGGTGATATAATATTTCTTGCCCACAATGTTGTCCCAAATACGGTCTATGGCATGGATATAAGCCGTGTCTCCCGTCAGTGCGGCTACATCTGCCATACCTGCATACATATAGGCAGCGCGAACAGCATGTCCCACAGCCTCATCTTGTTCCACTACCGGTTTATGCGCCTGACTGTATTCATCCGTACGGGTAGTATATCCGCGCTGGTCCAAAAAGAATTTGGCTTGATCCAAATATTTCTGTTGCCCTGTTACCAAGTACAGTTTGGCAAGGGCCATTTCGGCAATCTGATGTCCCGGCACACGGATTTGCTGTCCTTCGCCTGTACCTATCTCCCGGCATACACAGTCAGCATAACGGATAGCGATATCAAGGAAATTACGTTTTCCGGTAGCCTGGTAATGCGCAATAGCACCTTCTACCATGTGTCCCAAATTATAAAACTCATGACTCAGTTCCTCTACCTTCTCCCACCGTTTGCTTCCTGCCCACTCATGCGGATGCTTCGGATTCATGGTACGCGAAGTATAGAGATAACCATCCGGCTCCTGTGCCGCAGCGACAATAACCAGCACACTATCAATATACTTAGCCAGTTTTTTTATCCGGATAGGTCTGTAACAGATAACTGGCACCTTCTATCGTTTTGTACACATCGGTATCATCAAAAGCCAGACCGCCTACTTTAATGGTATCACTGGGATGGGCAGCATTGACAAAGTTAGTATAACGTCCTGTTTCCTCACATTTACTGAACGCCAGAGGAATCGTTACTTCACGGCTGGCATTCAGTCGTTGCCCCCAGAATGAATCGGTTACTTTCACCGAAGTGAAAGGTACGGGGTCGATAGGATAGCCGTGCGACTGATTTCTTATTTGCGCTGTTCCGCCTGCTACGGTAGCAGTCAACAGAGCAGTGACTAAAAGTTTCTTCATGGTTCTATCATTTAATTGTTTATCATAGTTTTTGCAAAAATACATATTCCGGTCATAGGAAAAGGGTGAATCACTCTTTCAACGGCAAATATTCATCCCATAATTTCAATGAGTGCAGATAACCGGTAAAGGGCCAGTCTCCTTCGGCATTGCGTCCCAATGTGATGAATTGTGACGGTTTCACCAGTAACTGGATATCTTTCTCACTGACTAATTTTCCATTGATATAAACCTGTTCCATCCGCCCATCAAAGCAGATATAGATGTGCTGCCACTTTCCTGCCAATTCCTTCATGTCCTTATATCCTGCATCTTCATACCAGCCATAGTGATTGATTACTCCACAACGAGGTTCCGTGCCGTTAACCAACATGATTTTCTCCAATTCATCATGCGAGGTAGTAAAATCGGCCACACATTCATTTTCACTAATGGAATCATTCAGTACCCACGCCTCCAAGGTATAAGGAGCATTATCCTGCAAAGTGGCAGGAAGCATAAAACTGGAAGTATAGACCTGAGTACCCTCAAAATGAAATGCCTTTTTCCCTTTCACTTCTTTCACAACGAGAGGTAATTTCCGGGCTTCAAAATACCCTTTTACTCCTCGGTTTTCCAAATAAGGAACCGTATCGTTTACGGTAAAATCATCAGCAGAAAGACTGACCACCAACCCATGTTTCTGCTGATCGGCTACAGGCAGACGCACGATATCCGTTTCCGCATCGTATGCCTTTTCCGCTGCTTCCTGTTTCCAATTATAGTAACGGAAATTGGTAATGACCAAAGGTTCGGTGGAACTATGCAGCGTAATCGCTCCTGATGAAAGACACGACTCCGCTTCATAACTCTGCCATTTACCTGACCTGTAAACCAACCCACTAACTGTATGCTCTTTGGACGAGGAGAGTAACGGATGACTATACTCCAATGTAGTTCCCGGTTCCAGTACCAACGCATCACGCCCATCCATGCGCAATGTGCGTGCCGAACCTTCCTTCAAAGTAAAAGCCCCTCCCAGCATCCCTTCATTGTTCTGCCATTCACGACCATTCCAATCGGCAGCGGTAAGTCCCAGCCATTGTTGCGGAGCCGATGCTTCCACCCCATCAAAGATTTTCAAATTCCAGACCGCCCCGCCAAATCCGTTCTTCTGTCCTCCGGTAAAGGTAAGGCGGACATAACGAGCCTTCACCTTGCCAAAATCGACCATCGGGCTGCCTGCCAGACGATTATTCCGCTTATCAGCGAAAACAGACCAATGCTTGCCATCGACAGAAGTTTCAATTAAATATTGATAAAATTGTGTGCCATACTCAAATTGAGTCCAGATAGTTTGTATCTGCTGGGCAACACCCAAATCCACTTCTATCCACTCCTGTCCCATTCCACGAGGACGCCATAAAGTGCCGTTATTATCATCCACAGCATATTCGGGGCAGAAATCGGCATCATAAAAAGAAGAAGCCCTCACCTTAGCACCCAATGCCAGATTTTTGATTTCACTACAGAAGGTGCCAATGCACCTATTCCGTCATGAGTGGGAATAAGGGGTTTAATGCTTCCATCTTCGGCAAACTCCATACGGTCCACACAAAGCTGACGATGAAATCCGCGGTTGGAATGCGGATTATCATGACGGTGATAGACCATATAATATTCATTGCCTTCTTTTAAAACGCTATGATGTCCCGGCCCATGAATTGTTCCGTCGGTATTGGTTTCAAGAATACATCCCCGATAGGTGTACGGCCCCATAGGTTTGTCCGAAGTGGCATACTGCACCCGATAGGTGTGGTCGTGACAGGAACCCGAAGAATACATAAAATAATAGATACCGTTCCGTTTCATCACAAAGGGCGCTTCAAAAAAATCCGTGGCTTCCGTATTTGGAATCAGACGCGTTTCAGTAAAACTCTTCATATCGGAAGCCAGTTTTCCGGCTCCGCAACCGAAACCTTTATAAATCCCCCAAGTTCCCCAATACAAATATACAGAACCATCATCATCCACAAAGGTCTGTCCGTCCAATGTAATGGCATTCGTCACAAAACGGTCGGGTACAAGAACAGCCTCACTTTCACCCAATATATTTTTCCAAGGGCCGCGCGGCGTTTCACTGACCCCGCAATGAATCATACAGGGCTGACAATAAAAAGTAATAATAATTCCCGTCCGTATGTTTCATCACATCGGGAGCCCATATCCAATGACTGTCCGGCCAGTTCATAGGCATCAGCGTCCAGTTCACAAAATCCTTGCTGGTCCACACTTGTGCAGGACCGAAGCCGGCTCCACTGCCATCCGTAGTGGCATACATATAATATGTATCGCCAAATTTCTTCACCGTGGGATCGGCAAAATATCCGGGAATAATGGGATTCCCCGTACCCGAAGCATTAAAAGGCTTCTGAGCAAAACCTGTAGCAGCTCCCAACAATAAGGAAGCAACAACCAATCGTATCTTATTCATCTCTATATAGCAAAATTCTATTTGTCCCTGCGACGCTTATTCATGCACCACATTATGAATGGGAATTTCTATCTCATAAAAATATTCCTGCAACAACCGGTACATATCCGGATCGTACGCTTTCAGTTTCGTGCGGCGGTTCACCCAGTTGTGAACTCCGTTTGCAGGTTCGGCATAGCGGTTACAGTTAAAGAAAGACTGTACGCACTCGGCAAAGTATTCCTCTTTATTGCTCACCGCATACGTCTTTTCCCACAGCCCTTTCCGGATTGCATTCTGACGAAGTGCCTCCAAACGCTCATTAAAGTCTGGCTCCACTCCCACTATACCTACCGTATGAACAAGGTGAGCGAACTCATGAATCAGGATATTCTCACCTACATATTTATCCTGCGGCAATGCCAGCAGATTCTCTTCTCCGCAACTGGATGAAAATTCATCCTCCGGTGCTCCGCCAAAACCACGGGCACGCCAGTTCCAATATTTAATGCTGTCCTCACAATTGCAGATATGGGCAAACTCCGGCAAATCGCAAGTTTCCTCATCTTTACCGATTATCATGACGTGGCAGCCTTTCTTCACCATGTGTGCCTTCACATCCGGACGTTTTGCCAACATCAAACTGATGATATCACAAGCTTTCAATAAGGCCTCATCGCTCACCTTTCCGGAAGAGGTGACATACAGACCTTCTGTCTCTATGTATTTCTGATAGAAAGAAGGAATATTTTTCCCTTCAGGAATACCGGTAACCTGTCCGTGAACAGGGCAAAGCTCCAACTTCATAGCGAATCCACCTCCCGATGCCAGATGCAAAGTCAACCGGCTGTCTTTATTTATGCGGATTGTTTCTTTCCGATAGTCCTCGGCCTGCTTGTTGGCATTCACACCGTCTTTAAACAAAACAGCCGTATAAGACATTCCTTCGGGAAGGAAAGAGAAATCGAGTTGCACATCACGTTCATCCCAATTGGTCATACCGCCGATATACCAGTTCACATCCTTCTTACGCACTGTTACAATATATTTTCCCAACTCGCCCGAAGCAATAAAAGTAGAATCCACCTCCACAGGCAGAGAAGCCATGAAATCCACACATTCCTGCTCATTCAGATAGTTGGTAGGCGCATCACACAACATAGTAAAAGGAGAATCGTGTACAATATAGGCAGCCAGTTGATGACACCGGGTTCCCATGCTGGCCGGTGTGTAATACATGGCACGCCAATCCGCCTTCGTAGCATTGCGCATAGCTCCCGGCGTATAATCCACCGGTCCCGCCATCATACGGATATAGGGGAAAGTAACATCATAAAGAGGCATATTATTCTTGATATCCGTCCATTTCACCTCTTCCATGCCAAACACGCTTTCAAAATTGATAATATGAGGGTAGGTACGGTTGATACCTGTCGGTTTGTAAATGCCGTGCAGATCAAGGGTTAATTTATACCGGGCTGTCATCTCAGCGATGCGATACACCATTTCGACGGCAGTCTGATCATCACGATCCAGGAAATCCACCTTAAAACCTTTGATTCCCATATCCGCATATTTCTTACAAGCAGCTTCCAACTGGCTGTCGAGTACATTAAACACCGTCCAAAGCACTATTTCCACCCCTTTGGATTTACCGTATGCTATCAGTTCCGGCAAATCAAGTTCGGGAATAACGGTCAGCATATCCCCACTTTTCGGATCATACCATCCTTCATCCAACACAATAAATTCCAGTCCGTTCCGGCTGGCGAAATCAATATAATATTTATACGTATCCATGTTGATACCGGCTTTAAACGGCACTCCTTTCAGATTCCAGTCATTCCACCAATCCCATGCCACTTTGCCTGTCTTTATCCATGAGGTATCACCGATACGGTTGGGGGAAGCCAGGGCATAGACCAGGTTGTTGACCGGCATATCCGTATCTTTTTCAGTAATGGCCAACACACGCCACGGATAGGAACGGGAGCCACGGCTACGGGATATAAAATCGGTAGTTTCGGTTACATATTCCTGCTTCCGCCAAGGATAAAAGTCTGTTTTAGCCGGATAAGGAGCAAAGACACCTTTCAATCCATACTTTCCCTGCTGTGACTGCACAAACATGCCCGGATAAGCTTCCAAATCTGACTCCAACAGGGTCAGTTTTACGCTGCCGCAATCCACAGTAACCGGAAGAAAAGCCAGTTTAGGCTGTGCTTTTGACAGAGGAGTGATGTCATAGACATTCTGAAAGGCCATCGCCATCGGTTGCTTGTCGTTTGTGGTATAAGGGAGATAGGCGGTATAATCTTCCTTAAAATTAAACTCGGCCTGTTCCTCCTTTATAATGATATCCGAAGATTGTGTGGTATAGAATCGATAGGCGACTCCCTCATTGTATGCACGGAAAATGATTCCGAACCCGCCTTTCAGCTTCAAGTCGAGTTCGTTACCTGTTGCAACGAACTCCTTGAAACGGTAAAAAGGTGATTCTATGTTATCCTTTATCTTTTTCCTTCTTTCCCCTGTGATACGGGGAGTTCTACCTACTATAGTTCCGTCTTCCAGAACCAAAGCTATATTAGAGTGTGAGAGAATTGTGTCATTTCCATGCATCACTTGGTAGACCAGTTCGTTTCCGGCGCTGATTTCCACTTTCAATGTACCATCGGGTGAAGAGAGTACATATTTCTTTTCCTTGGCTGCAAGTGAAGCATTTCCAATCAATAAAAGCAAAGATAAAATTGCAAGACAAAGTTTCTTGTTGTTTTTCATAATCTATCGGTTGTATACGTTGTTCACTTGCAAAGTAAAATAAAAAAATTACAAGAAAGGAAGAAATAATATAATGTAATGGTAGAATCGTCTAATATATTCTATTTTATGGATTTGATAATTAGCCGGTTGTACTATTCTTCCATTTGTTTAGACTATTTTTTATCACATTATTGGAGATGGGTTCCGGTTATTTTTATCTTATAAGGCCATTGTGCATCTTCTTTCCCGTATCCGGGATTCATCCAATGTTCCGTCGGGGCTCCCATAACAACCAGCCACAGATGGGTCAATGTTCCGTCCTTGGGAGCGACATACCTGATCACTCCTTCCGTATCGTTTCCTGTTTCCCCGTAGACGGATTTCCCTTCCCGGGTGACGGCGACAAAACCGTATCGCCAGCCGGCTCTTTCCGGATGGACGGAGTTGTAACCCTTCCTGCCCGCCTCGCCACGGAACTCCACTTCCACGACACTTCCCGGCCGGGGGCAGGGAGAGGGGAACAGCGTTGAAACCGTAATTCTCGGGACAGTTCTCGGGGGCAATCCGGTACCAGCCCCCTTCGGACGGGGTCATCCTGCAGGTGTATTGGTTCGCATACGGACGTGTCTCCCTCCATACCCGTTCAAAATCCCAGTTGACAAAATGACGGCAGGCGTCAAACATCTCGTCACAGAACTCTTCCTGTTCAAGACCGTTCAGTCGTTTGTAGGTAATGACAGGGTCCTCCCCACGTTTTCCCTGGCGGTACAGTTCGGCGATGAGAGGCAGACCGTGCCGGGTTCCCCAGTATTCAAGCACATAGGGGGAATGATAAATATTATCCAAATGCAGATAAGCCTTGTGGGTAAGGGTTTTGAACGCATCCCAATGATATTTCTCATCGGTCATCCAGTCAGGATTTACCTGCCAGAGCATCCATTGTGAAGTCATCTCAAAGAAGCCGCAACCACCCCAGGCCTCTCCTTGCTCGTCGCAGGTGATTTGTGACTGGAAGCTATGTCCCAGTTCATGCGCGATGCAATTCAACTTCTTGTCCTGCACCCGGTTGGGGGCAATCCAGAGCGCACCGATCTGCCCGTCGTAATCCCCTCCGTAGGCAGTGCCCTCCAGGGAATAGTTTATCATGACCATCATGCGGTATTTGTCACATTTCGAGCCTTGCCTAGCAAACTGCAGCGTGTGGTAGAAATAGGCGTAGAAGTTTTCCAGCTTCTCCTTCAGACCGGGCAGGTCCACCTTCATGGAATGCCCCTCCAGCTGTGGCGGATTGCCGAGGTCATTACCGAAACCCTTCTCCCAGAAGATGACAAAGTTCTCGGTATATGCCATACGGTGATAACTCCACCGGCTTGCCGGATTCTGTAAATCCATGCCTTGAAGGTCCTTGGGGATGTAAATGGATTTGCCGGGAGGTAGAGGGATATCGCTGTTTCCTTGTGCGTTGGAACAACTGGTTTTCAACATAAAGAGTAAGAAAAGAATTATATATTGTTTCATTTCATTTTATAATTAAAAAGAGGATGGTTTCCCTAAAATACATTTTAGCGATTCCACCCTCTGCTATTAGTTAGTCTTCATAAGGTCTTCCATCCAAATTGGGGCATTTATTTAGTTCGTAGCGCGGAACAGGCATCCAATACATCGCTTCACGGAACGAGCGTTTTTGAAGAATAGTAGTGCTGTGTGTATACAACAAGGTTCCATCCAACAATTTATAAACTTTCATCGCCGTAGGCAGATTTGCTGTAGAGTAAGCTTCTTCCATACGTTTCCATCTGCGCAGGTCGAAAAAGCGCTGCCCTTCAAACATCAATTCTACTTTTCTTTCATATTCATACTCCTCACGAATGTTTATTCCGGAAGCATCAGGCAGATTTACGCGCTTGCGGATCAGATTGATGTATTTCAATGCCTCCGCATTATTGCCCAATTCTATCTGACACTCTGCATAATTCAAATAAAACTCAGCCAAGCGGAAAAATATCCAAGGGGTATTGTCCATTATCGTTTCATCCCATTGATTGTAGTTAGCATTCATAAACTTACGCAGATAATATCCTGTTTGGGTGGCATTCCAATATTCACCACTGGTGTAAGTGGGCGACTGTTCTCCAGAAATAACTCCCTCTTGTCCGGATTCATATATTTGTACAGCATGATTGTCATCGCCGTATCCCCACAAAGAACCATCATACAGAATATTCGCATAAAAACGCATTTCACGGTTATCATACGGATTGATTTCCGTAGCAACGATAGTACTATCTTTGTACACTATTTCCCCTGTAGTATCATCTATGCTCGGTATCTGGATATTATAATTTTTTAACCCAGACATACTGAAATCAGTACCGTCCGCCTTTTGATAAACATTGGTTATGTTATAAGTAGGAAGCCATACTCCCCAGCCATTGTATCCATTGTAGGCTCCCGGAGGTGAAGACATGGGGTAGCTAGCGGAATAGGCTGTAGAGCTGATACTTGAGTCATATAATTTTTCGAAAATGATTTCCGGATTTTCCGCATTGCAGAATAGAGCGGCATATTCTTCATAGTTGCTTACTGATGGCAAACTGTATATGCCTTGATTGGCTAATTCGATAACTTCCATCTGAGCATCGGAAGCCTCTTTCCATCTTTCAGTAGAAGAAGTGCCGAACAATGGGCTTGCTTTATAGAGCAAAGTTCGTGCCTTTACAGCTAAAGCGGCTCCTTTGGTAGCACGTCCGAAGTCATTACTACTATATTCTGTCGGAAGTAATTGGGCGGCACGGTTACAATCCGCTACAATAGAATCTGCCACTTCATCCATATCGGCACGTGTTTCCGTCCATTCGGCATTCATATCAAATGTATGGTAAACTAAAGGAATTCGTCCGTAAAGGGAATATAACTGATGATAAAAAAAATGCACGAAGGAAATAAGCCTGTCCAGTTATTTGCTCTTTCTTTTCAATATCATCATTCGAAGTTGCGGGAACGTCGTCTATTCTTTCCAATAGTTGGTTCGTTTTCTTTATTCCGTTATAATAGAAATACCATGTGTTACCTCTGGCATCAGAGTAACCTACATTGTAATTGTCACATGACACATTGCCCAGTGTATAGACTTCCGTAGCATAACCGGTACGATGGTAAATCTCATCCGTATAGCTGCAGAATGGGACGCCGTTTTGGTTTTCACCTTCCACATAGAGATAACAATTGTTCAAGAAAGTTTCTGCATAATCCAGGTTACCCCACACTGCTTCGTCGCTGATCTTATTGTGTGGATCTACGTCTAGGAAATCGGAACAAGCTGCAAGGCTCATTCCCAACAGAGTGCATATAGCACCTTTATATATTTTTTTCATATATGTATTCTTTTATGGTTAAAAAGTTAGAAAGTGACATTCAGTCCGAAAGTCCAGCTTCGTTGAAGAGAGTAACCCCTGATGCCATTGGTCATTTCGGGGTCGAAGATGCCTACACTATCTATTGTAAACAAGTTGTTGCCATTGACATACAAGCGAAGTTTTTCTACCCCCAACGGGCTTATCAATGTCTTGGGGAATGTATATCCTATTTCCAAGGATTTCAGACGGACAAACGATGCATCACGTAGCCACCATGTGGAACTTTGTGAGTTACGGTTATCTACTGAAGAAGCCTTCATAAAAGCTCGCGGCCATTTGGCGGCAGCATTCTGTTCGGCTGTATTGGATTCGCTCCAGCGGCCTTCATAAAAATCTGTAGCCATATTCATCGTAGGTTGTACCAAGATCTCCGCATCTGCTTGTCCCTGAAAGAACGCATTGACATCCATACCTTTCCATGATCCGTTCAGTGTCAAACCGAAAATCCATTTGGGGGTAGCGGATTTATCCCGGCGGACGGCGTCATCCCAGGTAATGTTACCGTCTTTGTTCGTATCTTGATAAATCAGGTCACCTATTTTGGTACCAGAAAGATGGGGAGTGCTTTCTATCTGCTCTTGTGTCTGGTAAATACCTAATGCTTTGTAATAGGTACCTCCGTCGATGGGGTGTCCTGTTTCTCGTTGCCATGCAGGAGTATCAGCCGCTTCATCTGCATATACCACTTCATTTTTCGCATAAGTAACATTTCCTGTCACTCCCCATTCAAAATCACCTTTGCTGTCACGATAAGTGGCAATTGCCTCGAAGCCATGATTCTTTACTTTACCCAAGTTCTCGGCCGGAAGTGAGAGTCCTGAATAGGTAGGAATGGAAGCATTGCGTGTAATCAAGATGTCGTTTCGATTGGACTGGAAATAATCAAAGTCCAACCCTAGTTTTCCATTGAGGAATTGTGAAGAAAAACCGATATTCCATGTCTTGGCAGTTTCCCAGGTTACTAACGGATTAGCAGTAACTGTTTCATAGATACTTTGTACGGATACAGGAGTTTTCCCGAAAGCATAATAAGAATCCGTATTAAAACTATACATGGAGAGGTATTGGTAAGCTGTAATATTATCGTTACCCATCATACCCCATGAGCCTTTTAATTTAAAAAAACTGAAGACATCCTTCAAAGGTTCAAAAAAGTTCTCTTCTGAGATAACCCAACCGGCCGATAAACCCGGAAAAAGACCCCACCGATGACCGGGAGCAAAATTCATGGAACCGTCATAACGTAAAGTTACCTCGGCCAGGTATTTGTCTTTATAGCCATAGTTTACGCGTCCGAACCAATTTTGACGGGCTGTTTCATTCGAATTCCCGCTATTGCTCTGGTTTGTCTTGTCTGTACTTCCATAATCCAAGTCGGGTAGTGCGGAAGATACAAAGTTGGTGCGGTAGCCATACAAATAATTATAATGATATTTATTTTGTTCGTATGCCACAAAAGCATTTATCTGATGCGCATTATTGAACAAATGGCTATATCCGATACGGACGTTGAGGGTAATACTGCTACTGTTGCTGGACCATGAACTGACACTGACAGAACCGGTTGCATCACGTTGATTGGTATATTCCCCACTGACAGAGTCATACGAATAAATATCATAGGGAGTATTCGTTGTTTTACCATTGTTGAATGTATAGTCCAAAGCTGCATATCCCTCGGCATACAGTCCTGGGGTGATGACATCCAGGTCGATACGAATTTTCGGCTTCAGGTTCAATGTATTGTTGGTCGTTTTACTGGTCCCAGGAAGATCGGATACCATCAATACGGCATTATTCGTAATTCCATCGTATCCTGTACGTAGCAATCCGTTAGGATAGTAAGGTGCAGACATCGGACTGGTAGTAAGAAAATAACTAAACAGATCCTCTGTAGTCCGTACCCCACGGTTATCTACAGTTTGCCGTCCCAGAATATCAAAACCAAACTTGATAGCTTTTGTAATTTTAGCATCCAGATTCGTACTGAATTGATATTGGTTGTAATTCTGCGGACTGTTTTTATAAATCACATCCTGATACATGTATTGAGCCGAAGAATAGAAAGAAATCTTTTCATTTCCCCCACTAATGGCAAGGCTGTGTTCTGTATTGGTTGCCCAATCCTTAGCGACAGCGTTCCACCAATTAGTATCGGGATAATTGATAGGATCACTTCCATCTTTTATTTTAGTAAGTGCGGTTTCCGGATAAGTCAACGAATTGCCCTGCGCTGCATCGAATTCGTTTACATATGTTGCATATTGATAGGCATTTAGCATTTTAGGCACACGTGTCGGCTGAGAGAAAGATACATTTCCACTATAGTTTAATTTCACCTTTCCTTCTTTACCGCGTTTGGTGGTTACCAAAATAACACCATTGGCGGCACGTGCTCCATAAATCGCTGCTGAAGCATCCTTTAATACAGAAATCGACTCAACGTCTTCCGAATTCAAACGACTAAAAGAACGATCTGCGATACCATCCACAACAATCAGAGGCGAGGTATTTCCCAAGGTGCCTTTACCACGGATAAGGATCGTCGCATCATCGGCTCCGGGTTCGCCACTTCGTGTATTGGCAATGACACCTGCGGTCTTTCCTGCTAGCGTATTCGTTAAATTGACAGTTGAGACTTTCTTCAGTTCTTCACCACCTACCTGTGAAACAGAACCGGTTAGTGTGGCTTTCTTTTGAGTACCATAACCTACCACTACTACTTCATCAAGCATTTCTGTGTCTTCCTTCAAATTGATGTTAAGTGTTTTTTTTTCCGTTTACAGGGACCTCTAGCGTTTTATATCCCACATAAGATACAACTAAAGTAGCTTTAGTAGGAACTTCCAGCATAAAATTACCATCGAAGTCGGTTATAGTTCCATTAGTAGTACCTTTTATCACAATACTAGCACCAATGATGGGTTCTCCATTTGCATCTGTAATCTTACCATTGACAATGCTGTTTTGTTGTACTATCGAGGTAGTTTGGGTATTTTCCCTTGGTGCTGCATAAGCAGCACTAATTCCAATACCCGTAGTAAGGAAAAGACAGGTTGTAGCCTTTAGCAATGTCCTGCAGAATAAGGCCCGGTTCTCATGTGTTTTCATTATAATTTTTTATTTAAAAGGTTTATATTCTTAGTTTACTTTCCATTCAATCACCCCTCCCGAAGCTCCTTTCTGCAATTGTGCTGCAATTTTAAGCCCCTTTGTTTTGACAGGAAGAAGAAGAAAATAATTATACACATATATTACTGCATGTTTTATTTTAAGCTTGGCATGTGAAGATGTTAATATGAGTCACCCAGTATTGTTTTATCGTAAACGGATAAAACTACCATGGATAACACCCCACTCCCGAACGCAATTCTTATCTTATTATCTATCTGAACTTCGCAGTGGTAAATGCCGAATTACACTCGTACCGCCAGTCACTGGATGCACATTGCAATACCGAGTTCAACTTCTTTTGTGATATCTATGCCCAATACCTCCCCCAAGGGATAAAGGAAGGGCTTAACGCCAAACGGGGTGCTGTGGAACAGTTGGATTACTTGTACAAAGAATGTTATAAAGCCGGACAAAGCATTTATCTTTTTATGGATAAATACGACCATTTCACCAATAAGATTTTATCCGAACCCTCATGCCTGGACAATTATAGAAGCGAGACACACTGCACCGGTTACCTGCGCAGTTTTTTCGACACTGTAAAGGCCGGAACGTATATGCTATCAAGCGTTGTTTTATAACGGGAGTGAGTCCGGTTACCATGGATGACCTGACCAGCGGATTCAACATCGGCACCAATTACACGCTGAATCCACAATTCAATGAAATGACAGGATTCACAGAAAAAGATGTACGGGATATGCTGGAGTATTACTCCACAACATGCCCATTCAATCATTCGGTAGACGAGTTGATAGAACTGATTGCTTTTCTACTTCGGAATGCTGACCATCAGCGGAATGTATAAAGGAGAAACCAAACTCACCATCCCCAACCAGGTGGTACGTGAACAACTCTTTGCCTACATTCTGGATACTTATCATGAAAACGACTTGACTTTCGACAGGTATGAAAAGAGGAAGCTTGCCTCAGGGCTGGCTTATAGTGGCAAATGGAAACCTTACTTTGAATACATTGCCGGATGCCTGCACCGTTATGCCTCGCAGCGGGACAAGCAGAAAGGTGAATATTTTGTTCATGGTTTTACTCTTGCCATGACCGCACAAAATCCTTTCTATCGTCCTGTGTCCGAGAAAGACAGTCAGGAAGGATACATCGACCTGTTCTTGCATCCGTTATTGGATATTTACAAAGACATGAGCCACTCCTACATCATCGAACTGAAATATGCCAAAGGAAAAGACAGTAGCGAACGGATAGAACAATTAAGGCGACAAGCCATTGAACAAACTGAACGCTACGCTTCGAGCGAGTCTGTGCAGAAAGCGATAGGTCCTACCATGCTACATAAAATCATTGTTGTATATCAAGGTATGGAAATGGTTGTTTGTGAAGAATTGTAACCGATAAGAGGCAGTGTCTGCCCTTACAATGGAAGCATTCATTCGTCCGTTCTATCCACGTTTTCATCGAAAGTACAAAATTGTTGCTTCTTGCCGCATTTGTAATTACAAAGATAAGATGCCATTTTTTCGATGATTTTTCGTATCAGTTTCTTCTGCATCAGCACATTACCATTCCAAATTATGCGCAGTATCTTGCTGTAAATCAACGATATACTGTGTAAATAGATTCCAAGTCCCCTTGAAACGGTTTGCCATTCTCCGCTGTCAAATTCGGCTTGACGTATACAGCTTGTTTTAATTCCTGTGCCATAGCTGTGGTCGCTTCCTTGCAAGAGAGCATAGCTGTGGCATATTTTGTCTGGCTGCGTTCGTTGCTTCGCCTAGGTGAAGAGGCGAATTCACTTTAGTGAACAGCCATTTTCACTAGGGTGGAATAGTTGCTTCACTTAGGTGGAATATCAAACGGAACGGAGTGAAGATACGATAGGAACAGGTTCTTATTACATACGCAACAAGGTTCAATAGCCGAAACAAACAGTATCCTGTCCTGTCAGATATAAACTATGATGCCCACGAGTAGCCGGAAGGCAGTGGGGGGCTGACCCTACCTCCTGTCCGCTGGTATTCCCGAATGCGAGCATTCCCAAAAACGGATTTGTTTCCCCACCGACATACCAATTGAGGGGGATTTGAGAGACTTTTACACCGGAAGTGATTAGTAATGTGCATATTACTGTGACAGAGCGCTTTTGTGCTTTATGTATATCCTTATGCTAAAACCTAAATTTGAGTAAGAATAATCTATCAGAGGCTTTGTTTCTTCTTATTACGAATGACAGACGTATCACCTTTATCAGTTGGAATGAATCCCTACCCCATTCCTACTCAGGAAAGCTGCCAATGTATTCCTGCTGACTTTCAATTTCCTCGCCATCTCCGCCTTACTGGTTCCCGCCTCCAGCATAGCCTTAACTTTTTTCTTCTTTTCCCGTAAGTTTATATTTCGAGTTATGTCCTCCCATGGGACGTCCCAACTTTTGTCCGGAGGCGATTCTGCGTGCAAGTCCCTCACGGGTACGTTGGGAAATCAAGTCACGTTCTATTTGTGCGGAGAGGGAAAAAGCAAATGCCAATATTTGAGATTGTATATTATTTCCCAGTTCATATTTCTCTTTCACCGTGAGCAGGATGACATTTTTCAACATACATGCATTCAGTATACTCATTACTTCCATCAATCTTCTTCCCAAACGAGAGATCTCCGACACAATCAATGTATCCCCTTTCTTTATTCTTTTCAATAGTACGCCAAGCTTTCTGTCTTTGGCTGACCGTGTTCCTGAAACCGTTTCTTCCACCCACACATCAATTTGGAAATCCCTCTGTTTGGCAAAACGATTTATCTCGAACCGCTGGTTCTCTACAGTCTGTTTATCAGTTGAAACCCGAATATACGCATATATCATAGCTGCATCATTAAGTTTTTTATTGAATAAGGAACGCCAATCTAACTTATATTATCAGAGAAGGAAAGTTTCACCGGATCTTATTGAGGTTTTCTAAGAAGAATTAAGTATCTCCAACTATTCAAGCTCAAAAAACAGAGAAATCTGCTTAATCCTTGCCTTTACAAGATAAAACGATTGTCCAATAGAATGGAAAAAATTGTCTATGATAATAGTATAAATCACTGATAATCAATATTGTTATATTAAAACTGGATTGATCATCTTTAAGACGATTTTCGCAGTATAATAGATTTTTCTTTTATCTACTTAATGGTTTGTTCACTTACTTTGCATCTGTTGACATAGTTGATACTGAAATAAAAAACACAGATATAGTATGAAAACAAATTGCAAATAGTATGGAGCAGCATTGCTATAATAAGCGTATGTGCATGTAGTACGCCTTATACACAACCTGATGCCCCTATCAAAGAAGTTCCCTTCACCCAAGTTCATTTAGATGATAATTTCTGGACACCGCGCATCGAGACTAACCGCACCGTTTCCATCCCATCCGCTTTCAAAGAATGTGAAAAGAACGGCCGGTTCGATAACTTTGCCATTGCGGGTGGTTTGATGAAAGGCGAACATCGCGGTGACTTTTCTTTCGACGATACCGATCCCTATAAAATTATAGAAGGAGCATCTTACTCGTTAGCCGTAAAATATGATGAGAAACTGGATCACTACCTGGACAGTGTAATCCATATCATAGCTGCCGCACAGGAACCGGATGGTTATCTTACTACCTGTGTAACCAATCAATGTACCCGTTTATCCGGTTGGTGGGGCACGCACCGTTGGGGAAAAAATCAACAGTCACGAACTCTATAATAGCGGCCATTTGTACGAAGCCGCCGTTGCTCATTATCGCGCCACCGGAAAACGTACGTTACTGGATGTAGCTATCAAAAATGCCGATTTGGTATGTCAGGTCTTCGGACCCGGCGAAGGACAGATCCATCGTCCCAGTGGTCATCCTATCGCCGAGATGGCTCTTGTCAAACTATATAAGGTGACAGGCGATGAGAAATATTTGCAGACGGCCAAGTATTTTGTAGAAGAAACCGGCAGAGGAACAGACGGACATAAACTGAGCGAATACAGTCAGGATCACAAGCCCATCCTGCAACAAGACGAGATAGTAGGTCATGCCGTCCGTGCCGGATATCTCTACTCCGGAGTGGCAGATGTAGCCGCTTTGACTCATGATACCGCCTATTTCAATGCCTTAACCCGTATTTGGGAAAATATGGCCGGCAAAAAACTCTTTATCACAGGCGGAATCGGTTCCCGCCCACAAGGTGAAGGATTCGGTCCGAACTATGAACTGAATAATCACACAGCCTATTGCGAAACCTGCGCCTCTATAGCCAATGTGTATTGGAATCATCGTATGTTTCTCGCTACGGGAGATGCCAAATATGCGGATGTGCTGGAACGCGCGTTGTATAACGGAGTCATTTCGGGCGTATCACTCAGCGGTGACAAGTTCTTCTATGACAATCCGTTGGAATCCATGGGGCAGCATGAGCGCCAGCACTGGTTCGGATGTGCCTGCTGTCCGGGCAACATAACCCGTTTCATGGCTTCCGTACCTTATTATATGTATGCCACTCAAGGCAATGATGTGTATGTCAATCTCTTTATCCAAAGCAAGGCGGATATTGAAACGGAAAGTAATAAAATAAATGTGGAACAAACTACAGGCTATCCGTGGGACGGAAAGATAAGTATTGCCGTCACTCCCGAAAAAGAACAGGAGTTTGCTTTGCGTGTGCGTATCCCCGGATGGGCGCAAGACGCTCCCGTACCTACAGATCTCTACTCATTTACAGACAAGGCTCAGGCTTATAGCATTTCTGTAAACGGCTCCAAAGTCAATGCGAAGCAATATGATGGTTATGCCACCCTTGTACGCAACTGGAAAGCGGGTGATGTGGTTGAAATCAATCTTCCTATGGAGGTACGTCGTGTGAAAGCAAATGACCAAGTAGAGGATGATCATGGCAAACTGGCTATAGAACGGGGCCCTATTATGTTCTGTTTGGAAGAACAAGACCAAGCCGACAGTACTGTATTCAACAAATTCATCCCCGATGGTACTCCGATGGAGGCTTCTTACGATGCCGATTTGTTGAATGGCGTAATGGTGCTGAGCGGTACAGCTAAAGAAATTGACAGGAATGGTAAGGTAAAAGATGTTCCCTTCAAAGCAATTCCTTATTCTACATGGAACAACCGCGGTGCCGACCAGATGGCTGTATGGATTCCCGAAGCGGCCGAGTATGCCCGCCCCACTCCGGAACCTACCATCGCTAGCAAAGCACGTACTTTGATGATACAAGCCCCCATACAGAAAGACGCTCCTGAATCGGCTTCAGTGGAAACATGGGCATGGGGGGTTAAATGACCAATGGGAACCCAAACGTTCATCGGATATCTCGAAACCTTACCACTATTGGTGGCTGAAGAACGGTACTGTCGAAACACTGGCTTATGAATTCGACCAGCCTTATACCGTATCGAACGTACAAGTGTATTGGTTGGATTTTGACCATTATGACGGAGATTTCCGTGTGCCGGAAAGCTGGAAACTATATTATAAAGAAGGCGAAAGTTGGAAAGAGGTAGAGGCGTTAACTGAATATACTGTAAAAAAAGGATTGCTATAATAGTTTAGGATTTTCAACCCCTGTCAAAAAGCAAAAGGGGGTCTTAAAATTGCAGCACAATTGCAGAAAGGAGCTTCGGGAGGGGTGATTGAATGGAAAGTAAACTAAGAATATAAACCTTTTAAATAAAAATTATAATGAAAACACATGAGAACCGGGCCTTATTCTGCAGGACATTGCTAAAGGCTACAACCTGTCTTTTCCTTACTACGGGTATTGGAATTAGTGCTGCTTATGCAGCACCAAGGGAAAAT
>ENA-OPYU01000222-OPYU01000222.1-human-gut-metagenome-genome-assembly--contig:-NODE-222-length-23444-cov-4.820560_pt1 | contig 23444 bp, 31 predicted proteins | sample MGYA00242637_ERZ504482 | MGnify/ENA primary metagenome ERZ504482 (study PRJEB26092, sample SAMD00036237) | human gut metagenome | host: Homo sapiens | study: EMG produced TPA metagenomics assembly of... | reverse complement strand
TACAAGTACTTTGACGAAGTGAACCGTGAACCCGTGGTTTATCACTGGAAGTATAAAATGGATGAAATCAGTGAAGAGGAAGCAGTATCAATTTAATATAGCAATTATTTAATATTCGTTATACTAGTGGGAGTCATAGTATGTAGCCTGTTCTTGTACCTGGACCGAAGCAAAAAACTGGAGCAGATACGGTGATGAGGAACAATTACAGCAATTATATGAATGTCTGCAGGAATTCAGAAAAGGAAAATTCCAAACATATCCTGAAGAAACATCAGAATCGGAACAATGGTTAAAGGTGTGGGAATCTGTAAAGGAGCTGGGGCAATATTTCGAAGATTTGAAGGAACGTCTGGAGCAGGAAGAAAATGGTACGAAGAGTCTGATTACAGATATTTCCCATCAGTTGAAGACTCCGCTTGCATCACTCCGGATGAGTCATGAGCTGGTGGCAGAAAATCGGGTTACAGGAGAAGAACAGAGGGAGTTTCTGGAGCAGGAATCACAGGAACTTACCAAACTGGAACAGCTCTTGAATGAACTGGTAAATCTTTCAAGGCTGGAAACACATATGATCCAGATACATTCGCTTCATGAAAGCCTGAAGAAAACGCTAACAGAGGCTGTCAGTCAGATTTATATGAAGGCAAGAGGAAAAGATATTTCCATTCAGGTGGAGATGGATGATGATATAGTTGTGAACCATGATTCAAAATGGACGGTAGAAGCATTAACGAATATCCTTGAGAATGCAGTCAAATATTCACCGGAACATACAACGATTACAGTGAGGACGCAGGAGCTAGCAAGCAATGTGCTTATTGAAGTAGAAGATGAAGGAATGGGCATTCCTGCGGAGGAACTGCATAAGATCTATCAGAGATTTTACCGGGGAAGGAAAGCAAAGGAACAGGTAAAAGACGGAGCGGGTGTCGGTCTGTATCTTGCCAGAAAGATCATAGAAGAACAGGGGGGGACAATAGCAGCCAAAAGAAAGGCTGAGAAAGGTATGATATTTAAAGTGACACTGCCGCTCATAATAGGAGAATAGTCGGAACCCTTACAAAACTGTTATGGTTGTTGTAAGGGTTTTGTAATGCAGGAATGTTATAGTAGGGGTATGAAATGGAAAGGGGACTTGAAGATATGAGTAGTATTTTAAAAGTAGAAGATCTAGTAAAGTATTATGGAGAAGGCGAGAATCAGGTGAGAGCCGTGGATCATACAAGTTTACAGATAGAGAGAGGCAAGTTTACAGCTATCGTAGGACGTTCCGGCTCCGGAAAATCTACACTTCTGCATCTGATTGGAGGGCTTGACAGACCGGATTCCGGCAAAGTATGGATTGATGGAACCGATATCTATTCTCGAAAAGATGATAAACTGGCACAGTTTCGAAGAAAGAAGATAGGATTTATCTTTCAGGATTTTAATCTGATTCCATCGCTGAATGTGTGGGAGAATATCGTTCTTCCGCTGGGACTTGATAATCGCAAGGTAAAGCCGCGGGAAGTGGAAGATATTCTCAAAAAAAGTCGGACTGCAGGATAAGAAAGATGCGATGCCGTCTGCTTTGTCTGGTGGACAGAAACAGAGAACTGCGATAGCCAGGGCATTGGTGACAAGACCGGCGATAATTTTGGCGGATGAGCCGACGGGAAACCTTGATTCCCAGACTGAGCTAGAGGTTATGAGCCTATTGAAAAGCTGCGTGTCGGATTTCGGGCAGACGCTTATCATGATTACCCATGATGAAACGATTGCCCAGATGGCGGATGAAATGATTATCATTGAAGATGGCAAGGCGGTGAGAAGATAATGAAGATGACGACCAGAGTTGCATATTGCAATATGCGGCATTATAAGAGCAAAAAACATACTGATTGGAATTGCCATTATCCTGACAACATTACTGCTGTTCGTAATCCCATCAATCGGAAAAGATATGGTGGAAGTGAACTTTGCGGTAATCAATAAGATTTATCCAACATGGCATGCCCTTTATCGGAACGTGGACGAGAGTACAGTTATGAAACTGGCGGCACATCATGATGTGAAAACTTACGGACTCCGCAGCGATGCGGGGTACATGAATCTGGAAGATGCGACGGTTTCCATGATGTATATGGACAGAACAGGGATGGAACTTTATAAAGTGAAGCTGAAAGAGGGGCAACTTCCGCAGAAAGAAAATGATATTGTGGTTTCAAAAGGAATACTGGAAGCATTAGGACAGAATGGGAAAATCGGTGACACTATCACAGTACCTTATCAGATTCTGAAAGATGACGGACTGGATTATACGAAGGAGAAAGACTTTCGAATCTGTGGTTTTTTTAGCAGATAATGAGAGCAGCAAAGAACAAAAACAATATACATCATTGGTTTCAGAGGCCTTTCTGAAAGCGGAGATACCGGTAGAACAGGTGAAATATCGGTTTTTACTTCAGGTGAATGGACAGAAAGGAAATACGACTGCAGATTATACAGAGACGATACAGAATATTGCCAGACAGTTCGGGATTTCCGAGGATGACATGAATATTAATAAAGAGTATCTTGCAGCAAATTATGTGGATCCGGCTACAATTCCGGTGATTGTAGGAATCATGCTTATTGTTGTATTGGCGGGCATTATCACAATTTATAGTGTTTATTATGTATCTATGAACCAGAGGGTTCGGGAATTTGGAAAGTTAAAGGCAATCGGGGCTACGAAACGGCAGCTTAGACAAATCGTACTAAGAGAGGGAATGGGAGTGGCGTTGTTTGCCATTCCGATAGGACTTTTGATCGGAACAGTTGCTGTGAAAGTTGTACTTCTCCAGTTTGTAGAACATGCAAAGGATTCAAACGTACTTATAACAGAGGCATACAAGGTTGTAGCTAAAGGAGAAGTCCAACTTTATTATTGGTGGATTTATCTGTTGGCAATTGCAGTGACTCTGTGTACAGTGTATCTGTCACTGATGAAGCCTATGCGTATGGCGGCGAAGGTATCAGAAATAGAAGCTATGCGTTACTAGGGAGGCAGTAAGCGACAGAAAAGCAGCAGGAAGGGATATCAATTTCTGAATATCGGACGACTGACCAAGAGAAATCTTGCAGAGAATAAAAAGAAGAGTACTATCACGATTGTATCTATGGCCGTTACCGGAATATTTGTCATGATGGTAGCAACGGTGCTGTCTTGTGCAAATCCGATGGAAAGTGCAAAGAGTTCGATTGTGGGGCAATATGAGATTTCTCCAATTGTGGAATCCGGGAATAAAGAGCATCCTGAATATGAATGGGCGGAGGTTCAAAAGAATAATCCATTAAATGAAGGACTAAAGCAGCAGATAGAGGAGCTTGACGGTGTTGAGCGGGTAGATGTGTTTACCGCGTTGAAGGTATCAGGAGGACCTTTTGAAGAAAAAAATTGGAACCGAATTTATCAATGGAGTGCCGGAAGAATACGCAGAAGAGCTGCAAAAAAGGAATCACTGAAGGCAATGTCACATACGAGGAATTGAAATCCGGGGATAAAGTGATTCTGGACCGCGCGCTACTTCACTGGTATCCAGATATTAAAGTGGGAGATAAGCTGAAACTCAATATTCATGATGGAGATAATACCTTTCAAAAAGAGATTGAAGTGGCAGCAATTGGTGAATATGGAACAGGTCTGACAAACTATAACTGTCTTATCATGGCAAAAGAAGGGGCAGAGAAACTTACCATAAATAATTCTTCCAGCTATTTTCAGGTGATTGCAGATAAGGATTATGATGAGGCACTGGAAGCATCTCTACAGGCTATTGTGGATGGATCAGGCAGACTGCAGATGCGTACCTGGAAGAATGAGTACGATACATGGGAAAATGCCATACAGATGACTAGAGGTGCATGTTATGCATTTATCATCATTCTGGCAGCAATCAGCATTATGAACTTGATTAACACAATGATCAATAGTGTCCATGTGCGAAAAAAGGGAGCTTGGCATGATGCAGGCAATCGGAATGTCGGACCGTCAGTTGATGAAGATGCTCCAGTTGGAAGGTATATTCTATACAGTAGGCACTCTTATTATCAGTATCGGAGTGGGAAGTCTTGCAGGATATCCGTTGTTTTTATATGCAAAGCGTACAGGAATGTTTGATATCAGCACATACCATTATCCGGTAACAGCAGCTATTATTATAATTTTAACATTGTTTGTGATACAGATGTTATTGGCAATATTCATTGCAAAGTCAGTAAGGAAAGATTCATTGATAGAGAGAATTCGTTTCAGTGAGTAAGAATATAAATTTCTGATGTTTAATGCAGATACTAATCAATGTCATAATAAAAAGGGGGACTTGATTTCTCAAATCCCCCAGTGTATAATGAACTCAAGAAAGGTATTCAGATGCAAAATCTGATGCCCTCAGTTAAATTTTATATTCTATGTATAAGTCATAGCATCCAAAACTTTCCTAGGGTCGTGGATGCTATTTCTTATTATGTCGATCTATATAAGTCAAAGCCGCAAAAATTACCAATAGTAAAGTCAATACTTCCATTGTATTCATGGGCATCACCCTCCTTGGATACTAGAGGGCAAAATCGAAATGCATCCGTCTTTCCGGTTCAGTAATACCGAATCAGTATAACACGTTACCGTTTTCAGTACAATAAGGTAATGGTCTGAAAAATACTTTATTCTGTCACCTTATGTAGCTGTATCGTGAGTATTTGCTGGACTAATTGGTGCTGTATATGAAAAAAAGCTATTTAAAAATAAGGTGGAAGCCTTATATGGTCTGCTTGATGATGCGGGTGATGATGCCGAGGGCAACATTACGCTCTTCATCAATATGCGTCACCACAAAGGATACCTGATCCTTTTTCCCGACTGTCCGGCTGTCATAGCAGGAGTGGGCAATGGCATTGACACCGATGGAGAGCCGGACAAAGACGGTGCCTTTATGGATGTCTTCCACAGTTCCGGCGTATTTTCCCTGAATCTTACATTTTTTCATGTTTTCCTTGCTGGTGTTGCCTTCCACACTTTTGACATCTGCGTGGACAATGACCTGCTCCGGTGAGTCTGCCCGCACATCCAGGATGCGTACCAGGATGTGATCGCCTACCTGGAAGCGTTCTCTGGCATCACCCATCCAGTCGAAGGACAGGTCTCTGGCAAGAATGGAGGTTTCCACACCGAAAATTTCTGCCCGGACTACCTTTTCCGCAACAGCAATGACTCTTGCCTGCACGATACGGTCTTCATAAACTTTCGGCATTCCGGAAGCATCTTTATCCAGATAGAAGATCTGGCGTTTCTTCAGCATCGCTTCTTTCCGGCTGGCGACAATGCTGCGTGTCTTCGGATCTAATCCCTTAATCAGAAAATCAATCTCACATCCAAGCATATTGTTGAGGATTTTGTTCTGCCGCAGAGCAAGCTCCCCATAATCGTGTGCTTCATCCTGCATGAGATGGATCATCATCTCAGTTACTGGGATGACAGTACGGAAATCCTTGTAGTAAACCACGGCAATGAGGCTGCCGTTTTCTGTTTTCTCGATACCGCCAAGCATTCCGGTTAAGATCCGGCGGGTACGGTAGGCATTCTGGATCTCATGCCAGGTAAGGTCTGAAATGGACTGGGCTGTTTCCAGCTTCGCATCGGAATCCAGAGTTAAAATAGGTGTGTTGGTTGTTTCGTTTGGCATCATAGTGTCTCCTTTCAAATTATGACATGATAGAATCTTTATCTAAAGGAACCATGTCTGTGTGATCCGAATAGTTATCTGCTGAGAAGTCATCCGGGAAATCGTGATAGCCAGGTTCCTGATAAACGCTTTGCTGGTCAAAGTGCGGTTCAGCTTTTTTCTTTTTCTGCTTTCCATAAGAAGCGGTTTTTTTCGGGTGGGAAGCAGGAATAGTTGGAGTGTACGTATATTCTTCACTACATGCTCCTTTTCTCCATTCCGGAATATGTTCGGAAGCCTTCCGGGGAATGAGTTTTGGGCATCCGGGTGCAGGGTGTAATCGTATTTTTCTACCTGCAGTACCTTCTGACCACGCAGGATAATCAGTGCAGTATCCAGCGGGAGCCGCAGGATCTCATCCGGAGTTAAGAGCTTTCGTTTCCCGATGGATCTGGTCTGGCGGTATTCCGGTGTATAATCGGATACCCTCCAGCTATTTAATTGTTTGGCTTCGCTGCTGACACCAACGGTCACATCACCGGAGCGGTTAGAGATAAATGTAGCAGTTACCTCATCCGTACAGCCTAAAAATAGCTGAGTGTCGCAGTTCCCGATGATTTCCTGCCATTGGTTTAAGGGATACCGGTTCTGCATCTGAGGCAGGTTTTGGAAAATGCAGGAAATACTGAGGTTTCGACTTCGGATCACGGAAATCTTTTTGTTGAGCGATAGGATTGCTCCCGTATTCGCCAGCTCATCAGCCAGGATATGTACCGGAACCGGCAGTTTTCCATCTTCCCCATAGGTGTCTGCATAACGGACCAGTTTGATAAATACGAGGTCATAAACAGGGAAGAAAGAAAATCAAAAGTGCTGTCTTGATCCGAAGTGATGCAGAAGTATGCACATTTTTCTTTTCCCGGCAGCGTCAGGTTGATCTCATCATAGGAAGTGATCTGGCGGATCAGCTTGTTCTGGAATACCTGAAGTCTGGAACCGAGTCCGATGATGACGCCGGAACGTACCGTGTCACTTGCCTGCTTATAGATGCAGTAGGGGACTTTTGCCGGATGGGAGACCGGAAGCAGGTCAAAGAGGCTGTTCAGTTCTTTTTCCGAACTCATGGTCAGGAGTTTGTATACCTGTCCGATATTCTTTGCCTCCGGTGGGAATCCCTGATCCACATAGAGAATCAGAGCTTTTAATAAGTTCATCTCGGCATTGTCCCAGAAGTGATCGCCTTTGGCAGAACCGGTATTCTGGATGATGACATCAGCAAATACCTGTGCCATGGTTTCCTGTCCGCCAATTTCACCCAGACAATTCCAACTATCCGAGTTTTCCGGGTTTACAAGATTAAAGGATTTCACGATATATCCGGCATTCTCAAGGTAAGTGGCTGTACTTTCGTACAATTCCGATTTTGGATCGGTGATGATGAGGCTTTCCCCGCGGGCAACACACTGGAAGATCATGTTGCGTGCAAAGGCCCGGCTTTTCATGGAACCGCTGGCACCGTAAACGGCAATATTCCGGTTCATGCGGGTATCCTTCGGGAGACAAACGGCTTTTCCGTTCAGTTTTCCAAGAATGGTTCCCTTGTGTTTCTTGACATCATTCGTAAGCTCCAGTACCTGATGCATTTCCTCCAAAGTCATAAAACCGGAAGTCCCATAGGTTCCCTTTGTGGAATAATTCAGGTTCCGGCCCCGGTCTGTTATTTCCCCGTTTCGGTCAAATCCCATACGCATGAGAAGGAAGGTCAGGAGTCCAAAAGCTGCCAGACATAGAAAAATCCCATACAGATTGTACGGGAAAGCAGTCAGGGCATCCAGACAGGCGAGCGGGTGCGGGGAGGGGATCTGCGGGGCAGTTCCGTTTCCGGCAAAATTGCCGGCAGATTCCCAGGTCTGATAGTTGCGGATAAATTGAGCAACATAGCCTCCTGCATAGAGGGTGCAGAAGGTGATCGGAAGCATATAAATGAGCTTCCACCATTTACGGTTCATGTAAAAACCCCCTTTTGAATTTGCAAGGCTCAATACTGGAGAAATGGATTGTGGCAGTTAAGTATTTTTTCAGGACCGGAATCTGAAAATCGAAACAGATCAGGTTCCCGGATCTGCCGTATACATTTAAGCCGGTATTGAACCGGTTGATTCGCTGCATGTCAAAATCATAAGCAAGAAGGATGGGGTTCCCGGAAGCATCCGTGGCATCATGTTCCAGTGGAATTGAATCGCTGCGGCAGCCCAGATCGGACAGCAGGAGGTTGTCCAGCTTTTCCATGATCTCAGGGTGAACCAGCAGTTTTAAAATGCACTTCCCCTTCCGGAGTATTGGGAAGGTAATGGAAATGCTCGAAGGAGGTGTCCAGCATAAACAGGCTCTTTTTCGTAGCCTCCGGTACTGGTAAACAGCCGGAAAGCCATTTCCATGTCGGTTCCGGTCATGATTGCCCGGATCTGTGGATGTCCGTTGTAAGGGTAGCCTTGCAGGTAATGCTGCAGGAAGGCGTTTAAGCGGACTTCCGTTCGATATTCCCATTTCAGGACTCCGTTTCCCGTGTTATAAAGGACATAGACACATTGCGGTGCCATCAGGATGCCCATGCTGCGGGAGTTCCTAATCTTCGTGGTCTCCGGGCCCAATTCCTTAATTTCTCTGGAAGCGTAAAAAAGAGGAAGGCTTCGCATACCGATGGAACCAGCTTCGCGGTGATTACAGAAGATGTCAGGTTTTACATCCGGATAAAAGGGAATCCCGGCATGAAGGAGTGTCAGATACGTTTCGGCTTTCTGATGTAAGCGGATACGTCGGGATACTTCACTTCGGATGAGGTTCGTCTCGGTATTGCCGGTCAGATAGCACTGGAAGCGTAGCGGCGAGACAGATAACAGCATCTCTTTCGCAGCTTTTGTAAGACGGTAGCCTCTGAGAGCATCCCGGTAGTGGGTACGGATGAGGTGTTCCGCCTTCAAATCCGTAATGAGTTTTTCCGCATAGGAGGCACTTGGGATGAGTCTGTTTAGCTGGTCTGCGGGAAATTCCCCGCACATCCCTATCATTTCCAGTAAGCGGTATTTCGTAGTGTCAGGTCTTATCAAATAAGCATCACCTCAATTCAGTTCTTACCCATGCAAGCCTATACTTGGGTAAATCTCCGGTGGTTTTGGAGATAAAAAAATGCAAGAAAACAAAGTTCCCTGCGGTGGTTCTTACCGATGTCGGATTTCTGCCTGAGAAGTCAGGAGATTTTCCGACATGCTTTCGTGATGATTTTTCTGGTTCTGCAGCCATTTCGGAAAGTCAGCTTTTTCCATAACCGATACCAGTGTACAGTCCTTTAAGCCAAGCTGTGTCGTGTAGTAGGAATCACAGAAAAAGCCGCTGTCATCTGTCAGAACATAAGTACAAAGTGTATCCAGAATCTGTTTAAACTCCAGATTGTCATAATCCCGGATACGTCTTTGAGGAAGTTCCCTGTCATATATTTGACTGAAACATATCACGCAGTCACGATAGAGGGGCAGGGCATTTTGTTTTACATACTCCCGAAGCATATAATTAAGCGGTTCATGGAGAAATGCAGTGTTTGTGTGGACTCTTCGTTTCGGAAGCAGTCCGGGAAGCGTAATGGTGAGAATCCCCTGCTGTTCTGCAATCCGCATTCCCTGTGCATCTGCCGCTTTGGGAAGATAAGCTGCTTGATTTGGGGAGAGAGCCGGACAGACAAGGTTACGCATCTGGCAGGCAATCCGCTCCGCCCGAAGAGCAGCACTGACGCTCAGTTCCTCAAAATTTTTATCATAATTCTGGATATCAGTGACCTTCAGAGCGTAAACGGTATTCGTCAGTTTTTGCAGCTCCCCTTCCAGTTTTTCAAGCCGCTGGTAAATGGTTGGTGTATTTTGCGTCATAATAACCTACTTTCTCATGTAGTAACTGACAGCACCGGATTCATTTACAAGGCAGTAAGCGGCTACATCATCAATGGTGATTTTGGCAGCCTGGCTTTCGGATTCTAAGACAATCAGGCGTTTGGAACCATGTGATGGGATACTTTCCATCACATGATTGATCAGAGCCTCCTGTTCTTCACCGATATAGATGATTTCGTATTGTTCATCTTGCGAAAAGAAATTGAGCTTGATTGGAAATTCGCCACTGGTGTGGTATACAACACCTTTCTTAAAATCCAGCAGTACCCAGAAGCATGTAATTATAGCATAGTCAGGATTCTCAGCAGACTGCTGGCTGTCACAAAGAAGGTCATGCTCTTTATCGTAAATGATGCGCCCTTGTTTGATGAGGCTGGTAATCAATGACTTGATAGACTGCTCATGTCGGGAGAAAAGTTGTAAAACCTGGTCATACCTCAGAGTATGGTAAGTGGTAATGAACCGTAAGAGCTTGGCTCCCTCTCCTTGATAGATTTCGTTCCTTGTTTTCATGATTGACTCCCTTCTATATATAATAGGAAACTTTATACATATGGCTGTACGTACAGGATACGTTTGGTATTGTAAGTATAGTGTACGTACAAAGTACATAGAACCTGCTGTCAGCGATTGAATTTACAGGTACAAAAAAAGCACCATCTATGGGTGCTGGAAATAAGGAAAACTATAAGCAATACCTATTGTAGCATGGGTAATTTTACGCTTCAATCGCAGAAGCAGGTCATTTCTGTGCCATTTTCACTGGTTGGCATAAAAAAGCAGGAAACCATTTTGATTCCCTGCATGGTGTATTGTTGTGCTTTTGTGTAGTTCTAATGATTACTTGTCTTTATAAAATGCTTCGAAAGCTTGTGCGAAGAATTCGGCTGTACCATTGCCGTATTTTTCATCTATCATAGGTTTGAGTTTTTTCATTACGGTAATATTGAGCCTGTGCAACCATCAGACCGTGTTCTTTCTTTATCTGTGAAAGTTGTTTCATAAGAAAACCGTATTCGGAAACAAGTTCTCTTACTTCAGAAGAATCTGGTGAACATACTTTTTTAGCTGCTAATTTGTATAAAAGATTGTCAAATTGTTGGTTGTAACTTTCTGCAGCCTCTTTGCTAATAGGATTGTTGGCAACAGACAGGAATTGCTCTTTTCCTCCATACCACTCAACAACTTTAGCATAGCCTTTCTGCATTTCTTCTGATGAAACTGTCTTAATATAATGCTTTTTCCATTCTTCAATGCTTCCAAACTCTTTTACAGCAAGTTCTTTCATATTGTCAGGCATATGTTCAAACATAGTTTGGAACATTTCTTCAACTTCCGTTTTACTAAAAATCGCAAAATCCATTTTATTCTCTCCTTTCAGGATATCATCAATGCTGGCAATCAGATGTTCCATACGTTCTTTCTTTGCTACCAACATTTTTCTCTGCATTTGCAAGATCTGGTTCCTTTCAAGAGCAGGATTCTCCAGAACAGCTTTGATTTCTTTCAAAGGAATGTCAAACTCACGGAAAAACAGAATCTGCTGTAATATTTCCAATGCCCTATCGTCATAAAGCCGGTATCCCGCATCACTTTTTTGTGTTGGTTTTAAAAGCCCGATTTCATCGTAATAGTGAAGCGTGCGAACGCTGATACCTGTAAGTTCTGATATTTCCTTTCGACTGTCCTCATAGTTGCTGACCTCCTGTTCCTGATAAGATAACTGTACGCTATGACGTTCCGTGAGAGTCAATATATATTTTGCATTTTTCAGTATAACATTTTTAATGATATTACGAAAAGCCGAGGAGATAGGCGATATGTATTACTCTGGAAAGAACTTGTTGAGCGTATCCAATGTCTCTTTTGCAGTAAATCCCCAAAGGATGGTACTGAGTGCTTCAATCGCAGCCCTGCGTTTCCGGTAATAGGTGCGGTAGGAAATATTGGTGATGTGGTGAGCCAGCTTATCCAATATCTCATCTGTATTTTTCATTTCCTGTGGAGAGAGAAAAGCGTAGTAGAGAATCCAGTAATACTGTTCCCCATGCTTGTGATTGTTCCGGAGGAGATCGATGGATGATTCCAAAAGCTTCAGCATCTGGTTGCTTCTGGCAATACTTTTTGCCCGTTGTTCGATGTCGCTTCCGGTAAGATCAGCCCCGGCAGCATAGATGGAGTCCAGAAATTTGTCGATGTCATTGTCGTATTGGAGCTTAAACTGGTGCTCCATCTGGTGTACGACTACCTTCAGGCTGTAGGTTGCATCCCGGTATCTGCGTAAAAACTGATAGGTGTCGTGAAAACGTGGATCTTCTTCGGGTGAAGGAAATCCCTGTGTATTGCGGTTTGCCATGTCTATTACCCCCCCTTTCAGTGCAGAAGGCTCTGCCACGGCAGGCATCCTTTTGGGCAGACTCATCCCCTGGACTTACGGACAACTCAAACCGATAAGCGGCATTTCCGTAGGGACAGATAATATTTAGAGTAAATGTATTAAATATATCTTTGCAGGCTGATAATGGAGATAATATATAGCGGGTTTTGGAGCAGTGGCAACATGGAATCCCTTGTGAATCCAATAGTTCTGCGACTTTTTGCACGATAAATTTCATGTGTGAATCTGGAACGCAGGAATCATTTTTTGTAACGGTGATTTGTGAGTCTGTGACAGTTTCTGAAACGCTAACAGAAGCAGAATCCTCAATAGTGATTTCTTCAGGTACATGGATTGGTAATTGCATCTTCATAGCGATCTCCTCCTTGTCAATCATAACGTCGCTGATATTAAACATCACGGACAGGTAATTGTTGAGATAAATTACGCTTCCGTGTTTTCCTGTAAATGAGATAAGTGTAATGTATTCTTTTTCCCTCCAGTTTCTTCAAGAGTCGTGATACCGATGCCTTTGACAGACTCCACCTTTCACCCAGTTCATTAAAGCTGGTAAGGGGATTTCCGGTATTATCCCGGTAATAGACAATGGGACCGGAATCAGATCCCAGGACAGAGGAATCGTTGTAAACTGCATGAATCCACAGATCCAGAATAACATCCATTTCCGAGCATTTTCCAATGCCAATTAGTTCGTGAACTTTGGCAATCGGGAAAAAGAAAAAACCTGTATCTTTTTTACAGGGATAGTTGTATTCCAATACGGTATTGTCTTTGGGCCAGTCTGATATTTTGAATTTGACCAGGCGGTTTTTGCCGAGAAGAGAGTAGGTAATGTAATTCTGCTCTTCAAAAAATCGAAGGATGGACAACGCTTGATGTTGGAAACGGCAGCGAAACCATTCCTGAAGATCTGTGACTGTGCAGATCCACTCTCCTGGACCAATGGTATAGGTAATGTGTTCCATCCGGCGGTAGGATGTGCGGTAATTTGCATAGGAGCATAATACCAGATAATAAAAAGAAAGAGCCCCCGGTAGTTCGGATGCTCTTGGTAGTGATTAAAGTTTGTATGAAGTCACGGTAAATGCGACAGCGTGGAAATTCCACGATTTGTTTGAGTTCTAATTTGTAATTCATGGTGATCTTCCTTTCAAAGTATATTTAATTGTAATCGGACTTTTCATAGTGTTGGTATCAAGAAGAAGCCGATGGAAGTATAGCAAGTAGTCGTGTCACTCATTGCATTTTTATTGCATTTTTAAAATTTAGATTATGTGGCTATGTTGCTCTTAACTGGTTAAAAAGCCTTTAAAATCGTCTATATGCGTTAATACTCCGTACTGTCTGTCTGGAGTTTGAGTGATGAAATGAACTTGAAAAAGCCTTTATTTATGCTGGTTGTAAGCAAATTTGTTTAAGCCTTGGCAACGATTTGGCAACATTTTGGGTATCACTCACTGAATAACAGAATACTTCAATAAGAGAAAAACCTTGCTGATTTTCAGATATGGAAACTGAACATCGGCAAGGTCTTTTTATGCTTATTTCTGCTTTTCCTTTTTAGACGCTTTCTTTTCTTCTTTCTCGATTTCCTGAAATTCTTTGGCAAGCATATCACTGACCGCCTGCGAGGGAACACTCACCCAATGTCCAGAGGTGTCAAGTTCTGGGTACTTGTATCGCCACTGGTCGTATTCTTCTCTGCTAATCTCGCCCCGTTCCAGCTTGGCAGATTGTTCCTGCCATGCGTGGAACATTTTGAACATGGAGGAATAGGTGGAATAGTCGGACTTGTCCAGCCGCAGACACACTTCCCCGTCAATCTCTCCGATTTTCAGTCCATACATATCTTCCAACGCAAAAAGTGTGTGCATAAGCCCGATATAGCTGTCAATCTCCGGGACTGTGATTGCTTGTGGGCTGACATCAAAGATATTTGCCATTTCTTTTACAAGGTCTTGCTTCGGCGTTCTGGCTTCTGATTCATACTGCGCCATACGGACATCAGAGGTCTTTCCGAGAAAACCGAGGATTTCGCCTAACTGCTTTTGCGTCATGCCTTTCCGATTACGGAAAAAGCGGATTCGTTTGCCGATTGCCATAATAAAACCTCCGTTGTAGTTATAGTGATACAACCATTCTTGACTTAAACATTTCTGTTGAAGTTAGTATAACATGGTGCAATAGGAATAGCAAGAGGAACTTAAATAAAAAAAGTTAAGATTTTTCTGCAAACCACTTGACTTAACGGAATTTATTTAGTATCATGGATATAACTTAAACAAAAACAGTTAAATAAAGAAAGGAGAGGATAACTGAATGGCAGAAAAATCATTTATGACTGTGGAGGAAGTGGCAGCGGAACTGCGGGTGTCAAAGTCAAAAGCCTACCAGATTGTGCGGGAACTAAACACAGAATTACAGAAACAGGGCTATCTGACGGTGGCTGGTCGTGTGAACGCTACATTTTTTTGCATAAAAAGGTCTGTTACAGCGATTAAGCGGAAAGGAGATGATTTGAATGGCTGTATACAAAGACAATGCTACAGGAACGTGGCGGGTAATCTATCGTTTCACGAATTGGAAAGGGGAGCGGAAGCAGACCCAGAAACGAGGATTTGCTACGAAGAGGGAAGCACAGGCGTGGGAACATGAAGCCATGCTGAAACAAGGTGCAAAGCTGGATATGACATTTGCCAGCTTCTTTGAGGTTTACGAAGCCGACAAGAAACAGCGTGTCAAGGAAAGCACATGGGAATCCAAAAGCCATGTAATCCGCACAAAGATTTTACCGTATTTCGGAAATCGGAAGATAGCGGAGATTGAAGCAAAAGATATTATCGCATGGCAGAATGAACTCATGGCGTACCGGGACGAGAAAGGGAAGCCTTATTCGGCGGATTATCTGAAAACCATACACGCCCAGCTTACAGCGATTTTCAACCATGCTGTGAACTTCTATAACCTGCCCTACAATCCGGCAAGGCGGGCCGGCACAATGGGAAATGAGGTTCCGAAAGAAATGGACTTCTGGACGAAAGAGGAATATCTGAAATTCTCCGAAGCCATGATGGATAAGCCCCGTTCCTATTATGCCTTTGAAATGCTTTACTGGTGCGGAATCCGCTCCGGCGAACTGCTGGCGCTCACTCCGGCTGATTTTGATTTTCAGAAGCAGACAGTCACAATCAGCAAGACGTTTCACCGATCTAAAGGGCGGGATATTATCACAAGTCCGAAAACAAAAAAGAGTAACCGTACAATCAAAATGCCGCCATTTCTCTGTGAGGAAATACGGGAATATATCAAAATGCTTTACGACATTCAGCCAGACGAGCGGTTGTTTACGGTCACGAAATCCTATCTCAACCATGAGATGGAGCGAGGGGCGAAGCAGGCAGGAGTGAAAAAGATTCGTGTGCATGATATTCGTCATAGTGCGGTTTCTCTGTTAATCGACATGGGATTTTCGGTGTTGGCGATTGGGAGCGCATGGGGCATGAAGCGGAGAAAATCACTTACCGCTATGCTCATTTATTCCCTACGGTGCAGACGGAAATGGCAGAAAAATTGGAAATGGAGCGAATGACAAAGGAGGATACAAATGGAAAGAACACTTGATTACAAAGGGCGGTGGCGCAATCATACAGTAGCGTTCCGGGTATCGAACGAGGAAGCGAATCTGCTTAACGATTTGGTGACACTGTCGGGATTGACGAAGCAGGACTACATCACAAGGCGGCTGCTGTGCCGGGACGTGGTGGTACAGGGTAATCCGAGGGTGTATAAGGCTCTAAAAAATCAAATGGCGGCTATCTACGAGGAATTGAAGCGGCTGGAAGCATTAAGCCCGGACAATGACGAACTGCTCTATACGTTACAGGTAATCGCAATCACATTAGACGGTCTGAAAGGAGAAGATGAATGACAGAAAAAATGAAAACGACTGCTCCCGTATTATCTGTTGGCGCAGATAGGGAACAGCCGAATACAAAAAATCACAAAGAAATTATAGCAAATGAAACAGCACAAATCAATCTGCAAGCCGCACAAAACCCGGAGAAATCCAGGAGCGGCGGGCTTCAAACCGTTTCCATGACGGAACTGTATGATACCGTATATCCACCGAGAACGCCGGTTGTGGACGGGTTTCTCTACGGCGGCACTTACCTCTTTGTAGGTGCGCCGAAAGTTGGAAAATCGTTCTTTATGGGGCAGCTTGCCTACCATGTGGCAATGGGGCTTCCACTGTGGGATTATCCCGTCCGAAAGGGGACGGTGCTGTATCTGGCACTGGAAGATGATTACGCAAGGCTTCAGCGCCGACTCTCCGGTATGTTCGGTGTGGAATGTGCGGATAACCTGTACTTTGCGACACAGGCAAAGACCTTGAATGAGGGCTTAGACAGGCAATTAGAGGAATTTCTGAAAGAGCATACAGACGCAAGGCTGATTATCATTGACACGCTCCAGAAAGTGCGTGAGGTTGGCGGGGACAGGTATAGCTATTCCAGTGATTACGAGATTGTGACAAAGTTAAAATCGTTCAGCGATAAATACGGTATCTGCCTGCTGGTGGTTCATCACACACGCAAGCTGGAATCCGAGGACAGCTTTGATATGATTTCCGGCACAAACGGGCTGCTTGGAGCGGCAGACGGGGCGTTTATCATGCACAAGAAAAAGCGCACTGACAATGAGGCGGTGCTGGATATTGTGGGGCGTGACCAGCCGGATCAGGAACTGACCATAGAGTTTGACCGGGAGTGCTGCGTCTGGAAATTTCAAAAAGGCGGAGACGGAACTGTGGAAACAACCGCCGAATCCTCTGCTGGAAGCAATCAACAATTTTCTGACAGAGGATAAGCCGGAATGGGAGGGGACAGCAACAGAACTTGTGAGCCAGTTGCCGGATATGCAGATACAGGCAAACGTGCTTTCCAGAAAATTGAATGTAGTCAATAGTCAGTTGCTTAATAACTATGGAATTTTCTATGACAATAAGCGAGGGCATGAAAGGAAGATTGTTCTGAAACGGCTTGAGCCGAGAGAGTAAAAGCGACGATATGCGTCGGTTGCGACGGTATTTTTTACAGTGGGCTGGTATAGAAAATATCGACGCTATCGACGCAAACCGACGCAGAAAGGATTAAGTGATGAAAAACGTGCAAATTCCTTATGAATTGTTTGTATCTCTGCTCCGCTATCATCTAATGGAAGATGATGATTGTCTGAATGAAATCCGGCAGGGATTGGAGCAGAAATTGGATTCTCTGGTGCGCCATGAATTATATGCGAAATATAAGACTGCGCCCACACAGGAAGAACGGGAAAATGCCAGACAGGAATATCTGGAAAAACGTGGAGTGCCGGATAGCTTCCGCTGGTAGTTTTCCGTTGATGATAACAGACAGGAGCGTGACACGCTCCTGTGGATAGCAGATAACGAGAAAGGTGTGATTTGATGATAATTCAGCCGGAATGGGGAACCCGGAACGTGAACAAATATTTTTACGAAAATGAAGCCCGTAGGATTGCCGCATTCAATGAAATCTTTGGAGATGTGGAACTGACTGCGGCAGAAATGCGGACGCTGGTATGGCTGTGTGGGTGGGAGGAATGTACAGTAGAGAACGTACTTTCGGCTATCCGAAAAGCTATGGCGACGGAAGCAAAGCGGCGGGAATAGCCGCTCCGTCCGTAGGACGGAAAAGCCCTCGGCAGAGCGCAAAGGCAGCTTTTGATGGACGGAACGGCTGTCAAAAGTGCTTTTGCGTTACTTTCGACGAAAGTAACAAAGCTTATGCGCCGTATCCGGCGCTGATTACCCGGCAGACGGGAGAAAGGATATTGATTGAAGCGAACGATCAGCTTTATGACAGGGAAAGGCTCTGTCAACCATAACAGCAGAAAATTCCATGCAAAGAACACTGACCCGGAACGGAGTTATCTGAACATAGAATACTGCAACGAAAATATCAAAGACGTATATCACGAATTATTTGATGAAGCACTCGCTCGGTACAATGAAAAGCTGACCAGAAGTGACCGCCGGATTGATGATTACTATGAGAAAATCCGTTCCGGCAAGCAGGAAAAGCCATTCCATGAGATTATCCTGCAAATCGGGGATAAGGACAACATGGGAGCGAAAACGGAGAACGGACAGCTTGCGGCAAAGGTGCTAGACAAATATATGCAGGACTTCCAGCGGCGAAATCCTACGTTGAGAGTATTTAGTGCCTATCTTCATATGGACGAAGCGACGCCCCACATGCATATAGATTTTGTACCGTATACGACAGGAAGCAAGAGGGGGCTTGATACAAGAGTATCTTTAAAACAGGCATTATCTGTTCTTGGATTTAAAGGCGGTACAAGGCGGGAAACGGAATTAAATCAGTGGGTGGCTTATGAGAAAGAACAGCTTGCCGCTGTCATGCTGGAACATGGGATTGAATGGGAGAAGAAAGGAACACATGAAAAGCATTTATCCGTTCTGGATTTTGAGAAAAAAGAACGGGCAAAGGAAGTCGCAGAACTGGAAGCGAAGAAAGCGGAATTGAAGGAAGAAAACGCTACTTTTGAAGAAATCAACGAAACTCTCCATGAACAGTTAATACAGACTGATGAAGAAATTTCTTCTTTGCAGGAGGATTTGAAGAAGTCACGGCAGGAAGCGGAGAAAGCACAGAAACAAGCGGATAAATACCAGAAACGTATGAATGAACTTGCCCCTATGGTTAAAAAGTATGGAGAAGTTGGCGGCAGACTTTTCTGTAGATCCAGAGCAGACGCTTCCAGAAGCGGCGGTTGTGGAATCTGCAAAATTCATACCGGGAGAAAAATGGCGAAACCGCTTGTAATGAAAATGGTTCAAGTCATGCGCTCTATCTATTCGGCATATCTGGATATTTCAAATAAGTTTACGAAGCTGCAAGCGGCTTATAACAGGGAACGGAGCGGAAACGAGCGGCTGACAAACAGGCTAGAAGAAGTCTTAGAGGAAAACCGGGAACTGCGGATAGTGGCGGCGGATTTTGGACGTATAAAGGCGGTGGTCGGCTCTGAACAGGTAAACGATGTCATTAACCGGGTGAAGCAGCAGGAACAGATGGAAGCTGAGCAGAAACGGGCTGCAAGGAGAAAACACAATCGGGAAGCCCGCTGACAGGCGGAGGGCTGCTTAAAGCCCTCTTAGCTGCCATGAAGCGAATCCCCGCCAGTTAGTCAAGAGCGGCGTAGCCGTTCAGTTTACTCTTGACTGGCTGGTGGGGATTTGCTATTTCTTTTGATAATGTGTGGAAAGTAATGGCGGCTTCTGGTAGAATAGCTGTATGGTAAATAAAAAATGTGCTTTAAGAGGATTGGACGATGAAATCAGCAGAGAGAATAAAATACTTTTATGAAACTATCATATCTGAAAATCAAATTGAGAGAATGGCAGAGTTTATATCGCCGGAATGCTGTGTAAAAATGGGAGAAAAGCTGATTCCAGTCGGTATTGACGGTATGAAAGAACACATAAAAGCAACTAAGCAGACATATCCCGATTATAGAATGAAGATTATCAAACAGTTTTGTGATGGGGATTATGTCATTTCAGAATTTATTATGGAAGGTACACATAAAGGGGAATGGATTGGAATAAAACCAACTGGCAAACGATTAGTATTTACAGGCGTTGACATTGATAAAGTAATTGATGGCTTAATTGTGGAGCATGGCGGTGCAGTAAATACATTTGAAACTTTGTTTGAAGCAGGTATGATAGGAGCAATATGATTTTTAGAATAGTGAAAATCGGGAATTTATGTAATCAGAGGTGAGAAGGTCAATGAGAACACTTTTTTAAGTTCAAGCGGTTTGAATGAAAAGACTACTAAGTTATTTTGGGAATGTATCGGCAAAGAACCCCAAAATACAAAAGTGATTTTTGTTCCATCTGCTGCAATCGGAAATGATGGCGCAAGAGAAGGCATTATCGTATGCTTGGAGCGACTTATGAGTATGGGGATACCTATAAGTAATATCTTTATATATGATTTAGCACTTCTGCTCTCCGACGGATACAAAAGGACGTATTCAAGTTATGTTGATGATATACCCACACAGATTCGTTTAATGAATGTTGAAGAACTTTCTCAGTATGACATGATTGTTTTTTGCGGTGGAAATGCCTCAGTACTTCTGGGCGAAGTAAACAGAACAGGGTTTTCAAAACCTTTAAAACAAGCAATAGAGAATGGGTTGGTATATCTGGGGATTAGTGCAGGAAGTATGATTGCCGCAGGAAATTTTGCTGATGGATTAGGCTATTTAACAAATCCGCTGATACCGCACGCTGAAATAGGAAATCCTTGCGGGGAAATATCTAACAACGATTCGATAGAATTGTCTGATGGTCAAATTGTATTGATTCAGGGAGAGCGTCAGGAAATTATTTGCTAACTTCCAGTCAAGGTATTAGGTGTTACGCTTTAGGCGCTCTGGAAACCTTATATTTTAAGGGATTCCAGACGCAATAGGAGCATAGGCGGTATTTTATATCTATATCCCCGAAAACGGATTTCTATTGCGTAACATTTGAAAAATTAGGTTGTCAATCTACGAGGATTTGCTATAATAAAGGCGTGGCAACATTTTGGCAACAGAAAATCAGTAAGCCAGAATAAATGATGTAATTGAAGTAAAAAATGGCGTGTATTCGCATAAAAATTAAACAAATACAGTTAAGAACAACAAAGAACACGCCGAGTTTGAGTAGCGGACTAAATTGCGAAAAGCCCATAAATAAAGGCTTTGCGGGCTGTTTGGATGTTCCGGTGGAGTGCAAATGGAGTTAAAAAATATTTTTTTTCTTTGTTTTCTTTCCGGAGTTATCTGAGATTTTCGCAAAAAAGTAACTATGCTCAGAAAATATAATTAGTGTGAATATGAAGAACAGTTTGTTTTGATGGAAATATTTTCCGTCAGGGCAGACTGTTTTTTTATACCCTTTTTCAATGATATAAACTCCATGGTTCAGCGATAACACGTATGGAAACTGTGAAATTAAAATAATTTGCTAAATTTCGGAAAATGATGTCCGATTTTGCATCTGCCAGTACAGAGTATATGAAGAGATAAATATTCAAAATGCAGGAGGTACTGATTATGCAGAACAAATTATTTTTAAAGGCAGCCGATATTTGTGAACTTCTGGAAGTAAAACAGACATCGGCTTATGAGATCATCGGAAATCTAAACAAGGAACTGGAAGAACAGGGCTACCTGACGCTTAGAGGAAAAGTTCCGACAAAGTATTTTGTGAAGCGTTTCTACGGTGTGGAAGATACTTGTGAGATTCCACAGGAAGAGGGAAAGGAATGGTTTCATGCGTAAGAGGAAAATGTATTTATCAGTGGAAGACATTGCAGAACTCTTTGGATTATCAGTTTCGTTTGCTTACCGGGTGGTGGAAAGAATGAATGCCGATCTGGCAAGCAAGAACTATTATGTGATTCTCGGTCGGGTGCCAACCCGCTATGTAGAGGACAAGATCTATGGTCTGGAACACGTTGAGCAGTATTTGAAGGAGGAGAAAGCGGTATGAGTATAGTGCAGGAAAAAATGTATATGGATGTGGATGATGTGTGTGCAATTCTTGGTGTTTCTAAAGCGTATGCCTACAATTTGATGCGAGAGTACAACAAGGAGTTGAAAGCAAAAGGCTATATTGTAGTAGCTGGAAAAATCTCTACCAAATTTTTGGCAGAAAAGATTTATGGAATGAAGGTTGAGGATTAGCAATGGGTGTTTACAAAGAAGGAAAGAACTGGAAAGTTCAGGTCTATTATAAAGACTGGCAGGGCAACCAAAAGAGAAAACAAAAACGAGGATTCCGAACCAAAGGTGAAGCAAAAGAGTGGGAGCGAGACTTCCTTCAGCAACAGAGCCAGGGTGTGGATATCGAATTCGGGAACTTCCTGGAAATCTACTATAAGGATATGGATGTCAGACTTCGGGAACACACCATGTATACAAAACGTTACATCATTGACTTGAAGATCAGACCGTATTTTGGGAAAAAGATTCTTAGTGAGATTACGGTGGCAGATGTACGTGCATGGCAAAATAAGTTGTTGATGTATAAGGATAAGAATGGAAAAGGCTATTCGCAGACGTATTTGAAAACAATCAACTGTCAGCTGACTGCAATCTTCAACTATGCTATCCGATATTATAACCTGCAGGATAATCCCTGCAGGAAGGCAGGAGCGATAGGCAAGAGCAAAGGAGAACCGAAGGATTTTTGGATGCAGGAAGAGTTCAATGATTTTCTGGAGACAGTAAGTGATAAACCGGAGACAAGAATGGCGTTTCTTCTGTTGTACTGGACCGGAATGCGTATCGGTGAATTGCTTGCCCTTACTTATGACGACATCAATCTTGAGGAGAAGACCATCTCCATTACGAAATCTTATCAGCGATTAAAAGGAAAAGATGTGATAACACAGCCGAAAACACCGAAAAGTATCCGGATTATAACCATGCCAGATTTCCTGGCGGATGAGTTCCGAGAGTATTGCAGCCATCTGTACGGAATTATGAAAAATGAGCGTTTGTTTCACTTCACAAAATCCCATATGGAGCATTGTATGGCGGCTGGAATTGAAAAATCAGGTGTAAAAAGGATTCGTTTGCATGATCTCCGTCATTCCCATGCCAGTATGCTGGTGGATATGGGAGTGGCTCCATTGGAGATTGCAGAACGCCTTGGACATGAAAAGGTGGAAACCACGTTGAATACTTATTCACATCTGTATCCGTCTACACAGAGTAAATTAGCAGGTTTGTTGGATAAGAAACATGAGGAAGAGGAGGAATAAGCGATGGCTGGTGACAGACATGGAAAACACAATTCAACAACTGTTTCGTTTCGTGTGAATTCTTATGAAAAAGCAACGATTGAAGAACGAGTGAAAGTAAGCGGAATGAAAAAGCAGGATTATATCGTCCGGTCATGCATTTACAATCATGTATGTGTTGTTGGAAAGAAAGAAACAATTGAGATTATCCGGTCAGAAATGAGGGAAATGAGTTTGGTTTTGGAAGATGTGGCAAAAAAGTTTGAAGTCGGAAAAACCTGTTATTTCAGAAGCAGCTCTGGATAGTATGACAGAACGGTATCTTGCATTTTTGGAAGCAGCATTATGGATGTTGAAAGGTTCAAGTTATTTATGGGAGGATAAATAGGATGGAAGAGAAAGTAATGAATGATTGTAAAGTGCTGGCATTGTGTTCACAAAAAGGGCGGGGTTGGCAAGACAACAAGTTGCGTGAATCTGGCAGTCGGACTTGCAAAAGCAGGGAAGAAAGTGCTTGTGATTGACAATGATCCGCAGGGAAGTATGACGGCAAGCCTTGGGTATCATAACC